>Ga0307974_1000848_pt1 | contig 19994 bp, 19 predicted proteins | sample OrgLakmetagen784_FD_201812 | JGI IMG/M metagenome (GOLD analysis project Ga0307974, IMG submission 201812) | Saline water microbial communities from Organic Lake, Antarctica - #784 | ecosystem: Environmental > Aquatic > Non-marine Saline and Alkaline > Saline | place: Antarctica: Organic Lake... | reverse complement strand
CTTCTGTTTTCTAGGGAGGGAGGGAGGGAGGGAGGGAGAGAGAGAGAGAGAGAGAGAGAGATAGAGAGAGAGAGAGATAGAGAGAGAGAGAGAGAGAGAGAGAGGGAGAGGGAGAGGGAGAGAGGGAGAGAGGGAGAGAGAGAGAGATCACGCACACTGTGGCATGTCACCTCTGAATGCGCCGTTTTGTGTCGCTGCATCACTGTTTTCGTGGCCTTTCTTTATTTCGTCCATCCATTTGAGTACAACTGAATTCAGCTGTCACTTCACGCTCAGACACAGTGCAACTTGCAATCCATGTGTGCCTGCAGCCTGAAGGAGGAGGAGAAATCTGTTGGGGCATGAGTGTGGACCATTTGGTGGTACGTGACATGGACACCAAGGCTTGCGTCGAGTTCTCAGGGAACGGGCAATGGCTAGGTGCTCGTCCTCCTCCTGCTTCTGCTACCCCCCACGGGGGCCAAGGCGCGACAGGGGCAGGCCACAACAACGGTGGTGTGTCCCATGACACTCTTGCCCGTGGTTCAGCTAGGACTTCACAGCAAGCAGGTACTGGCAGCACTGCAGACAAGGCTGGTGCTGGCGGTGGTGGTGGTGTTGCTGGAGCTGGTGCCGGTGCAATTCCTGGCAAGCCTGCCACAGGGGGAGTTGTAGCGGGTGGGGCTGGCAGCTTAGGCGCACAGGCACTGCGCTTGCTGCCTGCAGGGTGTGTGGCCTTCACCGTTACCGCTAGGTGAGGCTGTAGATTGAAGTCCTCTTGTTTACCATCACTCCCAGGAGAGATCATAGGGCACCTCTTGCTCATTGTCACAGCTACGCGAGTGGTGCTGTTGTATTGCGACCAGCTAATTTAATTCTCAGGAACTATCTGGGTACAGCATGCGTGCTTTCAGTAGCCCAAAACACTTTTATGCATGTCAAAATATCATACTGAAGTCACGCTCCCCCTGACACAGGAATGTGGGGCAGTTGCGTACAGTCCATCTGCGTCAAGACCACCCCCACAGCCACCCTGCGTGGGCAGTGTCTTCAGTGGAGGTGTTTGTCTCAGAGCCGGCAGGGGTGGTGAGGTGCGTCTTTGGGCTCGTCCATGCATGGCATTGCCTTAAGTGGTGGTGTATGTCTTGAAGCTTTAAAAAAGCAAACAGGAGAAATTGAACGGGCTTGTTTAACAGGACAGGGACAGCTAACCTGATCTCCAGGAACACATCCTGAATTCCAAGAGCAGCAGACAGGAGAAACTGAGAAACTGAACAGACTTTTGTTCGAGACAGCTGGCCTGACCTGTGGTGGTGTATTTCATAATCTTTAGTGGTGGTGCATTTCATAATCTTTAGTGGTGGTGTATTTCATAAAATGTAGTTCAACAGGACAGCTGGCCTGACCTCCCGGAATTAACTTTGAAGCTGCTGCTGCTTCTGCTCAACTGCAGGCATCAGCCGTTGATCAAGCCCTGGGTAGCCCCCAAACCAAATCGACCGCACATGCGTGAGAACATGAAGTCCGGTATAAAGAAAGCTATGCAGCAGCTCGACTTCACCCGCACAGATACCCTGGACTGGCTTCCGAGGAGCTCTAGCTTGAATGAGGGGTTGAACACTACCGCTGCAGTCACAGGTGATGCTTGGCAGTTGTTCTTCTGTTTGAACGAGAGATTGCCGCCAAAGAGCAAGAGTCTGCAGCAACTTAAGCTGCCAACTAGTGGCTTTTTGATTACAAGCATTAAGGGTTGGTCTTCACCTGATTGCTTTCGGTCAATGCTTGCCAAACGTCCCTGGCATTAATCCCCTTTTCCCAACCATTGCCCGTCTCATAACCTAGGCGGATTTCAGCAGCAGCAGCAGAAGCAGCAGCAGCAGCAACGACTGGAGAGTGCTTCTGACAAGGCAGCAGCCACAGAGACCAGTGCCAGCCCGTTAAAGCAAGGCAGTGGAGTTGACAGTGTGCTCAGCTGTATGTACACGTGCAAGCCAGCAGGAGCTTGGCCCTGTGCCAACGCTGCACCCTACATTCGCCATTTTATGTCCACGGAGGGTGCACAGGCAGGAGAAAGGGTTGCACGGTGCGTGTTACTGGGGGTGCATACACACAAGTGGATGTACATGCTGCAAAACCTAATGAAGCACACGCAAACACACAGCATGGATGTTCGTCATGCTGTTGATGCCACACGAATAGTGGTCCATGCACACGTTGCTTTGTAGCTGTTCATTTGTGCAAACCTTTCTGGTCTGTCGTATAAAAATCTCCAGACTATCTAGTGTCATTCCCTACAGGAAGGGATTGTGTGCCTTCCTTGAGAGCAGCTTAGATGACTGTTATACATGTGTTTAAACCAAGCTAAACATTCTCTCTCTCCCTCTCACTTCCTGTGTGAGTCTGTCTACCTCTCTATCTGTCTGTCTGCCTGTATCCATCCATCCGTCCATCCATCTATCCATCCATCCATCCATCCGTCCGTCCGTCCGTCCATCCGTCCGTCCGTCCGTCCGTCCATCCAACCATCCATCCATCCATCCATCCATCCATCCATCCATCCATCCATCCATCCATACCTCTATCCATCCATCCATCTATCCATCTATCCATCCATCTATCTATCTATTTATCTATCTATCTATCCATCTATCCATCTATCCATCTATCCATCTATCCATCTATCTATCTATCTATTTATTTATCTATCTATCTATCCATCCATCCATCCATCCATCCATCCATCCATCCATCCATCCATCTATCAATCTATCTATCTATCTATCTATCTATCTATCTATCTATCTATCCATCTATCCATCTATCTATCTATCTATCTGTCTGTCTAGAATTTTTCAGTATATATATGCACGTATTTCTCTCACTCTGTTTATTATCAAACTGTCTCTGTGGCTGATACTTTGTGTTATTTCTGCACTGCTTCAGGTACTTTGTACCCCCAGTCATCACCACAGGTACGGGTAATGAAGTAAATCATGCGACTGTTACAGCCCCCACATTAATCAAACATTAATCAAACATGGAACCCACTCAGGTTTCCAAGACACTCCCCCACCACAGAAATTAAAAGGGAAACATCATTGGGTAATACAAGGGCTGCAACCTTAGCCTAAAACTAGATCTTTATTATGTGTGGTGTTCCTTTTTCCTCGCTGCATTGCATCTAAACTTGTCCAGAAGCCAAGTGTCGTGCTTGATCTGCCAATTTGTCAAAGCCCTGGGGGGAACTGTGCAAGCACGTAATTGTAGCCCTTGCTTAATTACGTATCTTGTGGATTTTACATTTAACAGTTTCAGACAAGTAGTTTAATCGTTCATCAATCTCCGTGCTCCTTTGCATTTGCTGCTGGAAATATATGTTTTCCTCACGCTGCTTCTACGGTTGTCGTGATTAGGCATGTGGCATCCAGCTCTGCACACCTCACTCCGCACACCTTTTTTTGTGATCCGTAGGATCACACCCACTTGTCCTCTCACTGCTTCTACGGTTGTCGTGATTAGGCATGTGGCATCCAGCTCTGCACACCTCACTCTGCACACCTTTTATTGTGTTCCGTAGGATCGCACCCACTTGTCCTCACACTGCTTCTACGGTTGTCGTGATTAGGCATGTGGCATCCAGCTCTGCACACCTCACTCTGCACACCTTTTATTGTGTTCCGTAGGATCGCACCCACTTGTCCTCACACTGCTTCTACAATTGTCGTGATTAGGCATGTGCTATCCAACTCTGCACACCTCACTCCACACACCTTCAGAAAAGAAGAACTACGCAGGCAGTAAAAAACCACTCCACACATTAATTAAGGAAAAGAAGCCACTTTAGTACCGGATACCGTAGAACTCCTTCACAAGAAGAACAAGAAGAAGCGCAATGGGGGTCAGGAGGGTTGCAGGCATGACTGCACACCTTCACCTTTTACCTCAAACCTCAAACCCAAACACCTCAGACCTCCCATGCCTTCGAGCTCATACCCCACATATCCCAAACGCCTACCGTCATACCGCAACACACACCTCACTCACATCACCCCTAATATTTATAATTTGATGACCCTTAAACTTAACACACCCTTCCCATACGCAGCGCCCACAGGCTCCGCCCCTCCTCCACCCCCTCGGTTGAACCCTCTTCAGCCCTTCCCTTTGCGAATGCTGCCTGAGGAGGGTGATCAGCGCAAGCCCACTGTGAGCGATGCCCCTGAGGACTCCGAAGTGTCGTACGAGGAGGAGCTAGAGGCATTCAGGTATTTAAGTAGTAAGAGTAGTAAAGTAGATGTGAAGGTGCAGTATCTTCTACATCTCTGATTGCCGCACCACACGTGAATGAGTCTAACCTGGAAATGCTAGGCGGAGAGAAGTCTGGGCGTAGATCTTGTGTGGCTATTCCCCATAACACTCAACTGCTGCACATACAAGGCAAGCATGCGCATCATATGCGGCCAAGCATGGCGAGTTGTAATGGCGTCAGTATCCTTGACTTATACTTAGGCACTGCATACTGTGTGTGTACGGAATAGTCGCCTCATTACAAAGACGAAGCGCAAGATTGATCACGCTGGCTTGTGGCTCACAAAGGTCATGTTTTCAATTGTTGACTGGGTGAGATGCCCACAAAAAGTAGGGCACAAAGCCTGGGGCAAGCCACCCTAGCCATGATTGCCACCTACCTGTGCACAACCTGTGCTATACGGGCAAAGAGGAAAGGTGGCAAATGAACGCGCAACCCTAACCCTGACCCTAAACCCTAACCCTAAACTTTAACCCTGAAATCCACGGTAAAATAGCATCCAAACCACCCTTGCCTCTCCTTTTGCGCGTGCAGGGAAGGGAGGAGTGACGTGTTCAGCCTGCTGTGGGCGCGCCTCCGTGCCCGCCCCCGCGTGCTGCATGCGTGGCTGGCAGACGTGCAGCAGGGATTGGATGCAGGCAAGGCCAGGCAGGCACCCCCTGAGCTCCTCACTGGTTGTGAGGATGGTGCCAAAAGAGTCTTCACAAGCTACGCTCAGCCAAAGGTACGCTCAGCCACTGAATCTTCGCGCGATCTTTCTTGATTTAGGGTGCTCTATTTCATCAGCGGCTGCTACCCGTGCAGCTAGGCAAGCCTTTCCGCGCGTTCTTTTTTAATATAGGATGCTTTCACCAGTGGCTGCTACCCGTGCAGCTAGGCAAGCCTTTGTATATGACGCCCGTGATCGTGTTAGCTGACCAACATCATGCCAGGGAAATGTTCACCCTCGCCTGCTTAGGGTTTACCCAAATTAGACCAGACAAAAATGCATAGGAAACTTTTCACGTAGAGTTAGGTGTATGGTCGGCTCTGTTGTGGAAACAAATGGCCCTGACCTATGTCAAATTCCATGATGCAGCACGTGGAATGTTTAATCAGCACGGCCCTGCCCCAAAAGCTGTTTGCCCCTCCAGCTTCGACCACACCTCAAGCCGGAGCAAGCACTGTATCCCAGTCAGACCCAGTGCCACCTCATCCAGATACTCCCTTTGCTACTACAAGCCAGCAATCTGACATCCATCATCCAGATACTCCCTTTGCTACTACAAGCCAGAAATCTGACATCCATCATCCAGATACTCCCTTTGCTACTACAAGCCAGCAATCTGACATCCAGAGAGCTGCAGACCAGCAAGCAGATAGCACCTTGACCACGGTCCCTCCGTCCATCAGTCCTGTCCTTCGCACACATATGGCGGTTATGCTTGCACTACCTGGAGGCAGCCTCCAAAGCACGTCCACTCCGCTGCAAGGCCCACAGCAGCAGCAAGATCTTGGCCGCTGCATGAATACACAACCATTGGTCTGCCCATCCTCCTCCTTGAAGCTCACCTCTGCTGCTGTCATGGAAGCTATAAAAAGCTGCAAGGATGCATACAAGCGGGTAAGTGTTACTTTATTTTAACCCTGATTTTACCCGCACATTTTGTCGTTCTTCACTTTATAGAAAACAAGCTACGGGCGACCCGCAAAAAAGAAAATTTAGTTGCGGGCGAACCAAAGGTTTTCGAACCCCCTGAAATTCCCTGTTGAGTATATGTCTGTCACTGCACATGACAGACTGACACTTATGTCGTGCCACGCTCTCTACAATTATGCATTTAGTTAATCTGGTGTGCCTCAACCCTGCATGGCACGCACCCTCCTTCCAAATTACTGCACCCGCATTTCCCAACACCTCCCCCTTAAATCAAATCCACATAAAGAGAAAGGTGTTGTCATTCCTGCGTGTGTGTGTGTGTGTGTGTTTCTTTTGACACCACAGGCTGCTGCCATGCACCGCATGGCTCACGACCCTGCTGACAGGCACAGCAGTGGAATAACAGACTATTTGCTTGTCACTTAATACGTGCCTCACTCAACACCACAGGCTGCTGCCATGCACCGCATGGCTCAAGACCCTGCTGACAGGCATAGCACTGGAACAACAGACTGTTTGCTTGCTAATAAATACGTGCCTCACTCAACACCACAGGCTGCTGCCATGCACCGCATGGCTCAAGACCCTGCTGACAGGCACAGCAATGGAACAACACACTGTTTGCTTGGTACTAAATACGTGCCTCACTCAACACCACAGGCTGCTGCCATGCACCGCATGGCTCGAGACCCTGCTGACAGGCACAGCAATGGAATAACGGACTGTTTGCTTGGTACTAAATACGTGCCTCGCTCAACACCACAGGCTGCTGCCATGTACCGCATGGCTCAAGACCCTGCTGACAGGCACAGCTTTGCAGACCTGCTTGAGGGAGGGGAGGCACCTTCTGACGGATCCAGGGCTGCAGCATGCTGCGCTGAAGGTGTCCTAGTTGCGCTGGCCAACCTGCTCATGGGCAACAACCAAAACATGCAGGTGAGCAAGAGGACGTGCAAAGACTCGTTGAAAAACTGCCACGACAAACTGGTCTTGCGTGGCCTGTTGCTCACAAAGTGTTCTTGCAGTGTAACAACCTTCCACATCACATTCAAAGAAAGCCACTTTGGTACCGGGTCCCATGCCCTCTCCAGTCAACCATTTTCCTCTTCAGTTTGCTCGACACCGCAGTGCCCAGGGTTTTGATAAATCTGGGCAGGTAGGGAAAATGTTTTGCACCGGGCAACCAACCAAGCAATGTATGATCTAAATCCCTATCCATGAGCACCTGAAGTCAATCAAAACCGTGCAGGGGGTGATACCTTTCCCACATCATAGAAAAGAAAGGGACCACCACGGTGCCTTAAGGCACCACCACCCCCCTGAGTGCCTTAATCATTTAGCGTCGCAACCTGCACCTTCTTCAAATCATGACATGCAGGGAGCTGAGGCAGCTTTTGAGGAGCTGGACTTGGATGGATCCGGGTGAGGGCCTAATTCTTCTACTTTACTTTCCTTTCCTTCTCAGCTCGAGACCAGCAGCATCTATGTTGTTTTGCTCTCGCATTGCGCCTGTCTTCAGAATACCTATAATGCCTCTACACCCATGGCAAGCCAGGACGAATTGATGACTGCCTAATTTGAGCTACTTCATCTAGCTGCTAAGGTTCTTGGGCAGGCTGCCCTTGCTCCAGCTATGCTGCTACTGTTTTTTGTGCTTGCTGTGTCTTTAACCTAATTAGCTCAAACTGTACAGCAGCATATGTGTTACACGCACTAGACCCTGCCCTGTCTCACATGTCTCACGTCACGCAGCTGCCTAGGGCCTGAGGAGCTAGTGCTAGCCTGCAGGTCTTTGCAGCCGAACCTGCAAGCCTCTGAGGTGAGCTCCGTTGCTTCTTGGGTGGTGTGCAGATAACCTGCAAGCTGGATTCTTGGGTGATGTGCAGAAAACTTGCAAGCTTCTGAGGTGAGCTCCGTTGCTTCTTGGGTGGTGTGCATCATCGGATCTGGCCTGCATCCTTGTTCAGGCAAGGCGCATGTCTTGGGTGGTGTGCATCATAAAATCTGACCTGTGTCATAAAATCTGGCCTGCATCCTTGTACAGGCAAGGCACAGTCATCCTTGTGAGTTCTGCAAAATCATCTTCTTACCCTATTCATGGGACCGCACCCAATGTCTGCCTCTCCACTCATCTTCTCCTACCCCAGGCACGCGTGCTGCTCTCATACCTACACAACTTTGCGGACACTGACCATGACGGTACACTGTGCCTTGAGGAGGTCTTGTCAGCGCTGGCGCCATTCCAGGGTACCCCACCAGACGCCCAGCACTCGCAGGAACGGCTGCTGGAGGTAGGTTAGTTGCTCGAGGATCCTTTGTGCATAAACCTCTTTATTGCACCACACGGTACAAAATGACATTTCCTACTGCTACCCCTGCATTTGCGATGCGCTGAACCCTTTCTCTCGCTCCACCGCATACTGCATTTAGCTATTTGAGCTCAACAGCCTGTCGCGTGTTTTTCTAGCGCAACAAATTTGTCAATCACACACCTACAGGGTTACCTAGCAGGCACAACAGATGTGTTTGAGCTGGTGCAATCCATGGTTGCGTCCAAGCCGGCAAAGCTCGAAGCGCTGTTTGTGCAATTCAGCGACCACAAACAGGCAGCCACAGCACGGCATCAGGCTACCAAGGCAAAAACGCTGCACTCGCAGCCACAACCACAGCAACAGCAGCAGCGGCAGCAACACCACCAACGACAACAGCAAGGGGCCAAGCCTGGGCCTCCTTCTCAAGCAATTCTTGCCGTACCTGCAAGAGCACTGCCAGCAATGATTGCTGACCTTGTTGGACCTGCAAGCGTCAGCGCTCTGTCTCCATCCTCTGAGGAACATCCAGCAGGCTGTGCACTGCGTGCCTCAGACATGCTTCTCCTGCTGTCTGTGCTTCAGCTGGACAACGGGGTTGGTGCGGCAGCCTTGCCGGCAGATATCAGGAAAGCCACCTTGATTTCCAGGCTTGAATCAGCAGGATGGGCGGCAAGGCGTGCTGCTGCGCTTCACAGGTCAGAAGAAGCTGAGTGGTCAAGTGATTGAGAAGGGGTGGAAATTGTGGTGGCTGAATTAATGCATCTGTCTAAGTAAGGAGTATGTTAGTAGGTATATTAGGTATATGTATATTGCATGCACGGTAAACGTTGATGATTTATTTGTCCTCACGCAGGATGGTTTCGGAGGCAGAAGCAGAAAGTGCTCGCAGCGGCCAAAGCGTGGCGAGCGCTCTCGACTTGGACCCATCCCTGGGTGGGGCAGAAGTCGCATTGCAGGTGCGGTTTAAAAATATGTATATTTTCAACTGTTGACTTGATTCATTGCTCTTAAATGCCAAGCACTCATTTCCTAGCACTTTCTCATCATCCATCACTGGGTGGGATGTTGTGCAGCTCCTTCCATTTTTTTATATGGTCTTCCAAATAACATCCATGGTCTTCTAATCAACATCCTTCCAAATCCCTGCAATTACATCAGGTACTCTGTTTGCATCCGCCTTTTTTCATCTTATACCTACATCACGCAATGCAGGCTTTAGCACGGACCTTTGTGTCTGCTCCAGCGCATTCAGTGGGGGCAGCATTCAAGAAGTTTGACCTGGATGGCAGCGGATGCCTGAGCTCAGCAGAGCTGTGCTCGGCTATCCGGGTGAGAGATCAGTGTGCAGCAATTCTTCAATAGGCTTGGTTGTATACGTATTTGTTGAAATATGAAAGGTGAATAGAGTGATGCATACGTGGTGGCCAGGTAACACATCTTTAGACCTGCAACACTTTTTGCACTGGTCACCTACAGATTTGGTGCAGATCTTGTTTGACTTCTTGCTTCCTTTTTTGTTTTTCCTTCTTCTTAGTCAGACATTTCCAGACTCTCTTTTGCTCTTCTTCAACCATAGATTATGTGCTCGACCTTTTTTCCTGTGGTTGCAGAGCCTTCTACCCTCTGAGCCGGCAATTTCTGACGTGGTCCTGCAATTGCTATTGATTTACGTTCAAGGGCACCACCAATTTGGAAGCAAAAATGGCCGGATTTTCAAAGAACATCTTGTTCAACTGCTAGGCCCTTTCCTCAGTACCTAGCAAGGCCCTTTCCTCAGTACCTAGCAGGGTTGTACAAAACATGCTACAAGCCCTCTGAACGTATCGTATGGTTGCTACACTATGCTACACCGCTACGCTACGGCTACGAGTTACGTTAAATTGGAACAAAGTTCATAGTTAATTGTGCAGCAAAGGACGTTCTTGGCTCATTTGCACATGTGGCTGCTGTGGAGAGCCAGGCAGTATTGCATATTTTTTTCATACGGCAGACCCTTGTAGCGTAGCGTAGTGTATTGTCAGAGGGGGTTGACTGAGGAAATGCCTGAAAATGTGCATTTTTGCACTCTGAATCCAGCCATTCACTGCCCACTCAGCCAACTGAAACCATCCTGGCTTTAATTGAAAGCTGATATTGTAAGCTGCACGAGGATGTGCTTGCATCCATGTAAGTCACAGTGTGCGCAAATTGACGGGGGTCAAAGCTCACCTTGACTGCCCAAACCCTAATTTGGGCATTTCTATGGGAAAACAGCATGTGTTGAGCCACATCACCACGCACTTCATCTTTTCACTTGATTTTTTTTGCAATCATATTCATTTATTACAACAACTCTATACCACACGAAAGTAAGCCATTTGGTGGAGTGGGTCTGCTGTGAAGATTTTGTGGTGTAAAGTGGGGTCCACGCCGCAGAAAATCAGGTGCTATCAAAAGTTTAGAGCAAGGGCTACCTCTGGGTACTAAGCTTTAACATAGCAACTTAGGGCGCACGTGCTCGATTCACATTTTAAGACCCATTTTTTTGGCTCAGTCAGCCCCTTCTGGTTATTTATTGTGCGACCCTGGTACCTAGTCAATAGAGACTTTTTGCATACATCATTTGTGGGGAGTGGCGTTTCACTGTCCACATAGTTTTTCTTTTATATAGAGTTCAAGGTAATTTCACCTGCATTCCATCCGAATGAAGTTGTTTTTTCGAAATTGATGGACGAATTGTTCAAGATCCATGACTGCGCGAGACGAGCTGACTGCGCGAAACAAGTGTGCACCGCTGTCTGTGCAGATTGAGGTACAGATAGGATCATGCACGCCCTGAACCGCGACGCGCAACTGTTAAACATACCTAATAATACAATCCTCAAGAAGTGGAACATACCTAAATAATTCAGTGACATAGATTATATTTAATTACAGTGACGAAGGAAAGAAGGTCTGTGAAGTGGGAAGTGGTGCAAGCTGATCCGGGCTGGACATTCCATAGGCTCAAACAGGGCAGTGCATCATGCCACTCATTTATGCTTTTGTGGCAAGGGATACCACTGTGCTGGCGGAGTTTACACCCTACACAGGTACTTGCTGCACAAGTGTGCAGGTTGCTGCAGCCCATCTCACGTACATATGCACACACATTACCCACCCACTCACAACACACAGGCAACTTCAACACCGTGGCCATAGAATGCCTTCAAAAGCTGAACAACCCCGAGAGCAAGTTCACCATCGCCTGCGATAGGCACACTTTCAACTACCTGATACACAATGGCTTTAGTGAGTTGTGTGTGTGTTATTGAATATCCTGCTACCGCACGATGGCTGCTTGTTCTCTCTCTCGAACGTCCACCGGCAGTTTGAACAGCTGCCTCGCACGCGCATCCAGCTCCTCACTCCTGGCCCGAATCCTTGAGCAGCCGCGTGACCCCTCCTCCTGCACGCTTGTCCGTACTCTGCAGCGTACCTGGTCGTGGCGGACGAGGCATATGGGCGCCAGGTTCCCTTTGCCTTCCTTGACCGGGTGAAGCAAGAGTTTGAGGAGGGTTATGCAGACAAGGGCCGCATGTCCACAGCACACAGTATGGACCGCACCTTTGGGTGGGTGGGCAGCACAGGAGGAAGGGGGGCCTTGTTCAGTGTGGGCAGGGAAGTTGCACACGCCTGATACAGGTCAACTTGTGTCTGGCACACGATGATGCCAGTAGAGCACATGCAGTAGTCATAAAGCAAGAAGGGGGCACGTTGGGTTACACATGTGTGTCCCTTCTATAGCAGACATCTCATTCACGTTTCTGCGTGGGTACTGCAGTGTGTGTGTGTTTGTGTGTGTGTGTGTGCATGTGCGTGTGTGTGTGTGTGTGTCAGTGACCCTTTTTTGATAGACATCCCATGAAGAAGCAGCATTTTTGCAGCACAATATTCTACATTGCTTGAACTCGTAAGAAGGTACTTGCAAGGGGAGCGAATGAATCATATTTCTCAAAGCTAGTAAAAATTTATCCTGTCCATCGTCACATTTTGGCAGAGTAACTCCGGCACACTGGCTGCCATCATCAGCACAGCATCTGAAGCTTTGACATAAGTTCTCACCACAAGCTTTTGTAGGGGTTAACCGAGGTTACTACAAGGCAAGGTCTCATACAAGCATACAAAAAACAAGTATGCGTATGTCCTGCACTCCATGGTTGACTAACTGCTGTGCATGTTCCTGTCAGTGGGGCAGCTAGACAGTGCTTCCAAAATGACGACAGCCATGACTTGCAGCAAATTGCTAGCTTCTGAATTTACATCGCCATGCCCTTGCAGTCCCAGATTAAAATCGCACATGGAGTATTGCATGGCGCACCCTGACGAGATATCCAAGATTACCCAAGTGCAAAGAAAGGTGCGCAGCAAATCTATGCCTCGATTGCACACAGTGGTGCTGCTTGTCTGGTCTTTCGTGCTCTCGTGTTTACTCATGTTAAAAGTGCTACCACTTGTGTCCCCCCATGTCGATGTCCTCTTCAAGTGCTTACTGTTGTACAGGAAGATGATGTATGCTGCACCATTCCTGCCTCAGCATCACTGTTAAGAGCTGCACCCGGTAAACAATTGTAAAGGCCATTTTACATGTTGCTTTACTCCAGACGATTTGAATGTAGGTTATGCAACTGCTGTACATAAGCATAATACCATGTTTAAGTTCAAGTAAAACCCTTTTATAAATGGCCTAAAATAGGGTAATCCTGCAGCTTGAAGAGCTGCTCACCTGTGTCCAATTTCTGACTACAAAGGTTAGAGGGCTGTAGCCGTTTTTAAAGAAGCCCCAAACAGGTCTATTTCAGTGTCAAGAGGGGCTCAGTCATGTCATTGATGCAAATGAAGGCTCTAACGTTGGAAGCAAAAAGGGGTGCAAATCAGAGAAACGCCACGTGAAAAGGAAGTTGACCAAACTAAAGCAAGAGGCAAAAAGGGCTGCTTATGCTTTCACCCTGGATCAAAAGAACACAACTTGGTGTACATTGCAGAACAAGAACTTACGCTGCAGGATAACGGAATACGGGTTGGTATTTGATACCCACGTCAGGAGGTTTTTTTGAAAGGCACTTTTACTTTTTGGGGTGGACACCCCTGAGGAATTTCCCACCCCCTAATCCCCCCTTCCAGTGCCCACACCAGACAGAAAAGGGTACCAAAACTGCTCCATTCTGAATTATGCATCCATCTGCGTATTCTTCAAGACATGAAACTGAAGTGTCGCAGAGTTATGGGGCAAAAACTGAGATACGGACGCCCATGGACACGTGATCTACCAGGCACCCATAACTGGCTTGCACTGTCCCACATTGCTTCTATTTCTTCAGAATTTCACTGACTATCTCATGCTGGCACAATCCTGTAAGTTTGGGGTTAATTGCTGCTTCATTGGCTTGACTCACCCCGCGGCCTGCACCCGAGCGCGTGTGCCTCTGACTTTTGGACATGTCCACAGACCCCCATTTTTGCCCAATTTGCTCAAAACGGGTGGCAATCGACTGGGCTTGAGCTAAGGATTCCGCTGATATATCTAAAATTCTGTGGAAGTTGCCCAGAATAAACTGGAGATCCCCCCCAAATAAAAACCCACTCCATCCCACCCCCTCCCGGATTCGACTCATATACATACCAATTGATAGCTCTCGACTCTCGACGTCAGGATTCCGAATATCTAAATTTGTAATTTATATGACACGTGCCGTCCAAAAGCTATGCTTTCTACACCCTCCTGTCCACGTCATCAAATAATATGTTTTCTTTGGAACAGGAGTTGTATTTATTAGTTGTTATTTGTTGAACTTCTGAATTACACTGGTCTGTCCATCCTATGTGTATAACTACTTTTTTTATTAAGGTTCACCTTAACCATATACATTTTACTGTACATGACCCCGTATACATGGAAATGCTTTGTTAGGAATACCGCACTCACACCATAAATATACACACGTGTATGGTTCTGACCAACCTTACATGTATAATGCACACCTTCTGCATGTGATAATGCCCAACTGTGCTTTTACAGGTCAACGAAGTGAAGGATGTGATGGTTGAGAACATTGAGAAGGTCTTGGAAAGAGGGGAGCGCATTGAGTTGCTGGTGGATAAAACAGACGTGCTGCGTAACCAGGTATGATACTTTCTTTGTTCCCATGTTCAAACATGAGGGTACATGCGTGCAAGGCATAGATGTGAAACCAGGCATGGGTTTCTCCTCGGATGTCAGGCTCGAATAGGCTGGTTCAGGGTTGTTCAATTCGTTTTTTTGGGAGCAAGGGTTTGATAAAGTTTGTGTAGATTTGCAAACCCGGACTTTTGATTGAATCCCGAACTGAACAACCCTGGGCTGGTTTGAGTGTGAAAAAGAGACTCTGCTTACTGCCTGGCTTCGTTATGGGACTCGTCTGAACTTTGTTCTTTCAGGTACGCCGCACGTGCCTGCCATTATTTCATGATTCTCTCCTTGCTGCCTCTACCTAAAGCAAGCGTATTTTTGTGATGAATAAAATTCTTGCACCCATTGGTTTTGGAACTGCTGCGATGGGAAGCTCTCCTGATCGTCACCTCCTCACCATCCTCGTCATTGTATTTCCCATAATCTTTCCAGTTGCATGCCTCCTAATGGGGGGGGTTATGCAGCACTGATGCTGCCTCTAAATTTTTCAAGTTCTCCCATCAGGTGTAGCACACGTGAAGGTGAGTGACTGGGCGTCAGTGCCTTGCATGGCAGGGCTGCACACTGCAAGGTGTGTGCTCAGGTGGGAGCTTACACACATCATGATTGGCAGATGGACGCACATGGGTGGCAAAGTTGCAATCGCCAAAAAGGTGCAAGGAGCTTGCACGCAGCCTGGTGTCTGTCAACGCCCTCCCTCGCCTATGTTCTCACTGTGCTTCAATGCTGCAGACTCTCTGCATCGGAATGTCACCCTTCATACACTAAATCAGCTCCACCCTTGCTTTCCTATACCCTTTTTCCTAATTGTAACTGTTTTTCTTTCTCTTCCTCCTTCTTATCGTACCAAACAGGCGGAGGTGTTTCAGAAGAAGGGGAGGTCGTTACGGAACAAGATGTGGTGGAACTACTGCAAATGGAAGCTGCTGATCATTGGTGCCATCATCATCCTGGCCATTGTCATCTTCCTCATTGCCTGCTTCTCGGGGGGCCGGGACTGCACGCAGCAGGGCGTACGGGATGATTTTGAAGAAAAATCTGGCACCAATCCCCCCAGATAATCAAGCCCAGCGGTCTCTGCTTGTACAAGTTGCTGAGGAATAAAGAGTTAAGCCCCAGTTCAACACGATATGGCAGGTGTCCCTGCCTTTACTTTTGCCATGTTTGCACTACTAATTTATTTTGGGATCATGAGGGGTGGTGATAATGCTCTCTCGCTACGCACCTTGGGTACGACTTTTGACTTTTTTTTTCAGGTGCCACACGCACTCGTGCTGGCACCATCGTAGCACACCGACAACACGCTGCCTATTTTGCTTTACATACACTGTACATTTTATTCATCAGAGGTTGTTTTGCGATGACATGCATTTTATCTCTTTGACTCAGAGCTTCCCTCCTCTTGTGCTGGTTTTCTTGCTTCTTGGCTACACAAGGGTGCCAGCACACGTGCACTTTGTAAATTATTGCCCGTGAGAGCTCGATGTTGATGATGGGAAGTAACCTTCAGCCAGGTTGTTTGGCTGGTTGGCTGCTGACTGGTCTCGGCCAGCCACAAATAAATCCATAAGCTCAGAAAAAAAGAAAAAAAGTCTAGAAGTCCTCAAAAAAAGGTGTAAACAAATAGGAAAAATGTTTCCTCAACTCACAAACTCGATGGTCTTGGCAAAATAACAGAGCATGCACCTTGTTCTGAACATGTTCATCTTTACCAGGACACTACCGGATAGTCACATATGCAAAATATTGCATGGTTTATATAACCACCTTCAAACCACACTGCTTGCTGCCGCAACTTTCAAAATATGCGCACGCAAGCGAAGCCTATTGACATTGCGCAATATTTTCGGACAGATCAAGATGGAGATACCGTAGTACACGAGGCATATGTTCATTACTTCTGCAACAGGTCAACAACCAACTTGTTCATAATTTCCTTTCTCAGCAGAACACTGGACTTTTTCTTTTTCTCTCTGAGCTTATGGATTTAATTGTGGCTGGCAGAGATCAATCAGCAGCCGATCAGCCAAACAACCTGGCTGAAGGTCACCCCCCTTTGTAGCCATTGTTTTGAAAACTGAAGCGAACTACCACGCGTACTACCAGACCCTCATAAAGGACGGCACTGCCAATGGAGCCGTTAGCAATGCTTACCTAACATCTTCAAGATATCCCCTTTAAGACCAAATGTATCATTATGAAATACAGAACAGGCACCCTAAGTAATCAAAAACATGCGGAATTGTTCAAACTTGCAACAAGTCAAACTTATCCCCTCTGCCCACAATTAGACAGTGCTTTGCACATCTTTTCTGGGTGCCAACACACGCAAATAAGGAACATGATCACTGAAAGACACAACTTAGCATGCCGCATGATCTTTAAGGCTGTCAGCAAAACAGGCTCCATAGGATCATGCATTGTCTTTAAAGATATAGGCAGCAACGAACGGATGGCCATGCATGCAAAATCTCCAGATTCTGAAACAGCTGGAAGTAGAATTGTTCTCAAACGGCTCTTCCCACCCCGCTTCCCAGATAAAGACAGATTTACCTCCAGCCGCCCAGATTTTGTGCTGGTTACTTTCAGCGCCGCAAAAACACAAAAACAACAAACTGATGTAAGGGGGTGGGTTCTTCGAAGTGGCAGGGGGCAATTGAGGGAGACTGGGAGCACCTCAGCACCGCCAGCCACCATTAGAGCCACCAACCCCAGACAGCAGCACCGACCTAAAGACCTCAGCAAACCTCGGCGTGACATCCACCTTGTCGAGATCAAGTACTAGTACTGTAAGGACACCATACCTCAGAACCAGCTGAGCGCCGCAAAGGAACAGCACAAAGACCTTGTTTGCAACATTCTCCAATGAGCCTCTGTTACTCTTCACATCATTCTTTTGGGTGTGGGCGGCACCATCTACAACACTCACACTCTGAAGCCTGTGGAACTGGGTCTCAATTCTCAAAGAGTTAAGAGGCTTGCCTCCAAGCTCCATGTGCACTCTGTGAACTTTGCTGCTAAACGTGTCCATACCGGACGTGCCCTTTCCAGTACTGTTATCAACTTTCATCAGGAGCCAAGCCTGCAACCCTCTTGATCCCCATTGATTCTTCCTTTCCTTTTTGAAGAGGAGGAGCTTTACGGTACTCAGTACCAAAGTGGCTCTTTTTCCCTAATTAATGTGGGGAGTGATTTTACACTGCCTGCGTAATTTTCTTTCTTTATTACTAAAAAGAGGGATAGCAAACCATGAATGATAATCGCCACTTTGTTGTTGAGCGTATAAGAGTCCAACAACAACTCAGCGTCCTTCCAAACACCTCTCATCCTATGCTTCATTTTGCAGGAAGATCTTGCATGGGAATAGCACACCCAGTTTGAACAACTCGTTCACACCAAAAAATGTATAAGCTCAGAAATAGAGGAAAAGTTGTGTTCTGCTGAGAGTGTTCTTTCCAGAAGGGTGAGGGTACTTTCCTGCTGTTAAAGGGGGTACTTTGGCTGACTTTTATTATTATTTATACCTTACCTTACCTTATTATTTATACAGTGGGCTATTTCAAGTTGATAATGTGTACACTACTACCTGCTTTTCTCTTCATGTTTCACAGGAAAGCTGGCAGGCATATTCCAGCGATGCCAGCTTTTATCTAATTGATAAATATTTGATAGCTAGAAGGCGTGCATCCACATTTGAGAAAGCCGAGTGACCAAAAGAGGAGGTAGAACAACAAGATCATGTTGAATTCAGACAAGGCTCATCATGGCCTGCACACTTACAAACCACCAAAACACCGTGGCAAGCTTGGCAAGCACGCAGTGCCCCAACCTTGCTCCATACTGTTCGAATATACTGTTTAAAACAATCAAACCCTATTCAGAGTATGTCTGTACACAAAAGTATCAGCTATGGTACTATGGTACATAAAACACCTTCCCAACCGTCCAGCCTTATTCGTGGGTTATAGAGGCATAACTCTGGCAAGCAGCTTTATCTTGGCCGGGAAGATGACCAACACATGCAATGCTATGCTGCACATGCACACACATTTTAAAACGGCGCATCATGAGAACACTCCTTAAAATACAAGGTGGGATAAGCAAGAAGCATGCGCAGCAGCAGCGGTGGTTCATAGGGCACACATTTGACACTCATTTAGTGAACACACATAACACTCATACGTAACTCAAGGGGATAAAGAAAGTGAACAGACAGGGGCCACTCAGCTGCCGTTGCAACATAACTCGAGAGTGATGAAGTCAAGACCGAAGGACCTAATTGCATATCCCAGTGATACTGAGATCAAAGGCAGGCACACAGCGCAAAGCAGCAGTGCAAAGCAGCACAACTCCGGCTTCCAATTTCAACTGAGGCACCAAATAAATAAATGATAGTTTAGTTTCATTGCAAGGTTGGTTTCAATGCCCCCTCCCCCAAGGACAGAATGGTGTGCAATGCATGTTGAAGTGCAAGGCACACGATCTGGACCAGGCGAGCGTCGGGACAGGTGTTCTGTACACAACGGATTTCTCCACGCCTCTTTTAAACAGCTACACAGCCTCCTCGACACAGCCTCTGCAGCATCCCTCCTAATGGCAGCAACAAAGCGACCGTGCCTTTAAGGCCTCGATATGAATGCCCCTCCTCAGATACTGGGCACTCCTCGATAATCCCCTCCTCAGATGCTGGGCATTCCTCCCTCCTCAGATACTGGGCACTCCTCGATACGAGTGCCCCTCCTCAGATACTGGGCATTCCCGCCAGCTCTCGCAGCTTCTCTGACACAACAAAGGTGATGAGCGTCTGCAAGCACAAATGGAATCACAGCATGATTTGAGAGATGCATCTGCAAGCATGATTTGAGAGATGCGTCTGCAAGCATGATTTGAGGGATGCGTCTGCAAGCATGATTTGAGGGATGCGTCTGCAAGCATGATTTGAGGGATGCGTCTGCAAGCATGATTTGAGGGATGCATCTGCAAGCATGATTTGAGGGATGCGTCTGCAAGCATGATTTGAGGGATGCATCTGCAAGCATGATTTGAGGGATGTGTCTGCAAGCATGATTTGAGGGATGCATCTGCAAGCATGATTTGAGAGATGCATTTGCAAGCATGATTTGAGGGATGCGTCTGCAAGCATGATTTGAGAGACGCGTCTGCAAGCATGATTTGAGGGATGCGTCTGCAAGCATGATTTGAGGGATGCATCTGCAAGCATGATTTGAGGGATGCGTCTGCAAGCATGATTTGAGGGATGCATCTGCAATCTGCAAGCATGATTTGAGGGATGCGTCTGCAAGCACGGAAGGAAGCACAGCATGAATTGAGAAATGCATCTGCAAGGTTCGCAGCTTTCAATACCATCGGAGTACCAGGAAACAACACAAACCCACCCACCTGGGGACCCAATCGAGCATAGTTGGCACTCCAGCCACGCAGCAAGCCCTTGGGGCCTTCGCTCTTTATGAGTGCCATAGCTGCGCTCTGTGTGTGTGTGTGTGTTCGTGTGTGTGTGTGTGTGTGTGTGTGTGTGTGTGTGTGTGTGTGTGTGTGTGTGTGTGTATG
>Ga0307974_1000843_pt1 | contig 20056 bp, 18 predicted proteins | sample OrgLakmetagen784_FD_201812 | JGI IMG/M metagenome (GOLD analysis project Ga0307974, IMG submission 201812) | Saline water microbial communities from Organic Lake, Antarctica - #784 | ecosystem: Environmental > Aquatic > Non-marine Saline and Alkaline > Saline | place: Antarctica: Organic Lake... | reverse complement strand
TTCATCAAACCCCACAAGGTCCCCCAGATGAAACAAGTACCCTGAACCCACCTCAGAGCTCTAACGAAGCAACACAACAGATCTCCAGTCCAAAGCTGATCTGTAAAGTATAAGATTGGCGGGATTGGACCTACACTGATGGCAGTCTTTAAAAACACGAAGAAGGACAAGACACAGGATCAGGTGTATACCACCCTTGCCTCACGCATCCCATTATGTGAACCCAAGAGGCGTAGGTATATCCAATACCATCTCACGTGCAGAGCTAGCTGCTACAGCAGCCGCAATTATTAACGGCTACTCCCATATAGCCACAGATAGCCTAATTTCAATGCACCAAATCAACTAACAGCTCTCACACCCAAATCTCCACTGCCACCACATCCAAGGTAGATGTCCTTTAATCCATTGCCCAGGCAATCCGCCAGTCACCATCGCCCATTCATTTCTATAAAGTCAAATCCCACGCAGGTAATAAAGGCAATGAATACGCTGATTCTCTTGCTAGAAAATCAATCACAACCTAATCTGACGTTGCGGATACCTCCATCAAAACAGCTGGCCCTAAGGGAAATCCCTTCTACAACATCTGAATATGAAAAAACCGAATCATACAAAATCAACCAATCACAGCCCAGTCACCCACACTTAAGGCTTTGGTACCTATCCAATTACCATGATGCCTTGCAAGCACACATGCACCCCCTCCACAAACTAGAAAATGCCAATGCCAGAACAAACAATCATGAATACTATCAGACCCTTATCAAAAATGGCACTGCCAATGGAGCCGCTAGCAACGCTTACCTAACAGCATCCTATGTCCCTGTTACAACCAAGTGTATCATTATAAAGTACAGAGTAGGAAACTTGTACAACCAAAAGCATGTGGTATGGTTTAAGCACTCAATAAGCCTAACTTGCCTCCTCTGACCTCAACTAGACATTGCCTTGCATATGCTTTCTGGATGCCAATACACGCAAATAAGAAATATGATCGCTAGGAGACACAACTTAGCATGCAGTATGATCTTCAAAGCCATAAGCAAGACAGGCTCCCTGGGATCCTGCTTTGTCTGCATGGATATAGGTAGCAGCAAGCGGCTGGCTATGCAAAATCTTCAAATTCCAATACAGCTAAAACTAGGATTAGGCCAAAGTGGCTCTTTCCACCCCGCTTCTCATACAAAAAAAGGTTTACCGCTAGCCGTCCGGATGCCTTTAGTTCTACCCATCTCCGCGAAAACTAAAAAGCAACAGACTAGCAATTAAGGAGGGTGGATTCTTAGAAGTGGCAAGGGGCAATTGAGAAGGACTGGGAGCACCTCAGCAGCACCGCCAGCCACTAGCAGATCCACCTTCCCCAGAGAGCACCGACCCAAAGATCTCAGCATTCTACAACGTGACATTCACTTCATCGAGATCAATTACTGTGAGGACACTAGACCGCAGAACCAGTTGAGCGCCACACGCAGGAACAACACAAAGGCCTCTGCTCCATCTTTCAAGGAGCCTCCGTTACCCTCCACACCATTCTTTTGGGAGTAAGTGGCACCATCTACAACAACCAAACCCTGGAGTCTTTCAAGGAGCTGGTTCTTGATTCTCAAAGAGTTAAGGAACTTGCTTCCAAGCTTCATGTTCATTCTGTCATTATGCTGCCAAACTTGCTCATACCAGACGTGCCCTTACCAGCACTACTAATAACTCTCAGATGGTTTCAGGTCAAGCCTGCAACCCTCCTGATCCCCATTGATATTTTCTTATTCTTGTGGTGGTGGAGGAGTTTTACGGTACCCGGTACCAAAGTGGCTCCTTTTCCTTAAGTAATGACTTTCACTGCCTGCGTAGCTTTTCTTTTCATAAGTAGCAACTGTTATAGAATTTAAAAGTTTGGTATTTTATCACAGACAAACCTGTGGAAAGCTCGTACCTTAGAATGCATGTGCCGCCAAGACCACCCTTCTCATCACTGCTTTTGAAGGCGATCGGCCTCTCACATATTGCAACGCGAGCACCTGTGTGGTAGTCAGCAGGAAATTACTAAATGGATCTTTTTTTATCCAATCAAAACTTCAGGCATTGTCGGGATTCTCCTGGTGAGCTTGCATAATGTGAATATTTCCTTTACGCTCCAGAGGAAAGAGAGCTGCTGACAAGCTTTCTGTAGTTTGCAGTCTGAAATGCATTTCACCTTGATTGCACATACTATAGTGCGTTGAGGCAATCAAGCCGCTTGTTGCACACCACCAGTTTGATGATATCAATGCTAAGTTGATCAACCACCGATCAATTTCCCACTTGCCAGCTCGCTACTTTCCTTTACAGTTGGGATCTTGTCACGACGAATCATGGTACCAGCTTGAGCATGCATTGCAAGTAAGGGCTATAACAATCTAAATAGTTAAATAACGGGCACCTTTTTGTAGAGCAGAACGAGCGCATCGGACACCCGCGCTCCTGTACTTGTAAGTAGACAACCAGTGTATTTTGTGTTATTTTGATGTCCACCTGTATGATGTATGTCCATGCAGGCAAACAGAGTGAATGGCTCCACTTACCCGGCCCCTATGACGGCCAAGTCAAAAGACGAGGATGCATTCACCGCCTGCGTAGATCCAATCATTTTTTAAAGAATTGAAAGGAAATTGATTTTTATTCGGGAAATTATGCGATGTATTTAAAGACGCGCCATAAATTTGCCTCCCGGATCTGTAGATGATTGAATGTATATCATCTTATTTATTTAATGGATACGAATTCATGCGCACAGCTCCCACGTTGCGCGACTTTCGCTCCCTTTCTAAACTATGAAGCTCAGCTACATTCTTAATAGTTTCAAGATGATGGAGAAAATTGTCATCCACTTGGGCATTTTGGCCCACCCATTCCGCTTTTTTACAAGCAATTAAAAATGCATGTCTCCCATCATTTTTGCAATCTGGGACGTACACTGCACTACCTTACACACAGGCTGAACAAAAATCGAACTAGAGTTCGGGGCACTAGCAGTGACACATGGTGCTCACAAATCAGATGACGCTGTGCTTGGCAGTTCTTGAGGAGCCAGCATTTTCTTGGCATCTACCCATTCATCAAACTGCTCAGGCGTGGCAACCCCTAGGTCCACTGCAGCTTGCTTAAGAGCCAAGTCCTCTGCAACTGCCTTCTTGGCCACTTTTGCAGCTTTGTCATACCTGTAAGGTGTGAATAAGATGAGACATTATGAGTAACATCTGCCTTGAAACCAAATTGGGAGAACAGAGAGATTATGTAATCTAAGTACGCGTGCTTTGTAAAGTTGTTTACTATCAAACGAAGCTAAAGAAAGCATCCATTCAAATCTTTTAACTACTTTCATTGATGTCCATGTATGGATCATTGGCATCTTATTGCATGAATCACAGCAGAATCAGCGGCTTTGTAGACCCACCCGATACGTGGTGCAAGGGCAGTGACCATCATGAGCGAATGCTCCAAATAACGTGCAATGCGTGGGCGGTTTGGATGCAAGCCCTCAACGCAGCGAGTTGCAAAGCTGCTGCATGCATCTGATAGGAGCCGTACCGACCTGTGTAAGTCATGTTAGGAATGTAAGGGAAAGTCAGGCAGTGTGGGTTTGCTCCTTGGACCAATTGAAAAGGAAGGAGGCGATTGCCTCAGGACTCACGGATATACCTAAACAAACTATTTGCTCATGGCAAAAATATCTCTAAAAAAGGTTGTGGTATTACAAGGGAAGTGAAGACCTTTGGCAGCTTGGGATAAAAAAAGAAAGATCTGCACTGATATGCATCGACTAGCAGGGTGCAAGTGGCCTAGCTACCAAACTGTGAAGAATTGCTTTGGAGTAGGAGTCATACAAATCTGAAGCAGCTCCAAGGCAGGGTCGTCGATGTTGGAACAGGAAGAACAATGCAAACCAAAAATAATCACGCATGAGAGCCTCAGAAACTTAGAAATAAGGAAGCCTCAAAGGAACATTAAATAAAGGGTAGCGTTACTCTCTCACTCAACCAGGCCTGCAGGCTAGGCAGGGTATGAGAGTCAATTGGATGCAATACTGCTCAATTGCTGTTTACAAAACGAAGTGTTGCAATAATTGTGGATGACTGACCTTAAATAGTTGGCAATGATGACAGGCTTAAATGCATTCAGCTCCCACAGCCCACAGCTTCCAGCCACGGTGACCGCTGTGTGATTGCCCATGACCTGCAGCAATTGAAGAAGCAGGGTTCTATGACGGCTAATGATAAAAGAATTAACAGACGCGAGTACAAATGTCAATACAGGAGAGGAATTATCAAGCAGGATTTAAGTGAGCAGGCATTTTGAGTCGTGTTACCTTCCTCCTAAGTCACATTTTATTTTTGGCAGCAAATTGACATGCAGGCAATCATTGTTGTCCCAACCATAAGAACATCTTCAAGCTACAAGCTTTACGACACTAAAAACAAAGCAGGGAGGCAAATTTTGAGCAATGCTATCTCGTTTACCTATATATCTTGATTTATATATCTTAACCTCTCTGCCACAGAAGAGAAAGGTAGGAATAACCTGCCTGCTTTCTTACACTTTTCATAAACTAACCCACCTGGCAGCATACCATTGTGAGCATTTCGCACTGAGTGGGGTTGACTTTTCCTGGCATGATACTACTGCCTGGCTCATTAGCAGGCAGCTGGAGTTCTCCGATGCCGCACCTGCAGGTAGGCCGAACTCAATGTGTGTTCAATACACTTGCAGTTCTTGGCTGGGAAACCTTGGACATTGGGCCATATGTGGGTGCGGATATGTGAAACATTTGCCGACCAAGATGCCTGGTCACAATCTTGTCGGATAGACACTGGATGGTATCAGACAAATACATGATAATGGAGTCCTTGTGCTTTCTATACACTCATAACTCATAACTCATAACTCTAATGATAAATTGCTGCAAAACAATATATGGAATTACTTCTTGCTTATATGACGTAATTTCTAAAGCTGTGTCATTGAGGTCACCAATTGCATAAGCAAATGCCTTGACGTGACTCTAGTGCAAGCGCACTCAGACTTGCCTTGGTCCACTGCCACTTAATCGCAGATCGTTGCCGATCTGAAATTGTGTGAAAGGCAGTTGAGTGATGGAGTGGCGTGCATTGAGGGCTTTTTTTTAGCGTGGGGCGAGCAACAACTGCTTTACGACCGCCCTGAAAATGGTGCCCAGCCGAGCAACTGTGTACTGTGTACAGGTGTAGCTTGGTATGCAAGCTAGTGTGCAACAAGCAGATCCAGAGGTGAAGATGCGCTTTCTAGACATGTAGCAAAAGGCTCACATACCTGATGCACAACATTTACAGGACAAATACCACAGGTTTCTGCACTAGCGTGTGCCACAATATACTACAAACACACCTTCATGAGAGACACAGCTAGCGTGTTCAGGGCACCATGGCTGCTGACCAAAGCATCATGGGCGGCAATGGCTTCAAATTTGTTGCGTGCTGGCACAAAAGGAAGGCAGGCATCCTCAGCCAGCTGTTCTACAATATCCTTGTCAAAGCCTGGGTGCGTGCATGTGTGTGCGCATTACTAAGTGTATATCTGTGAGAATGCATGTGTGTGCGCATTATTGAGTGTAATATCTGTGAAAATACATGTGCTTCTGTGTTTATGTGTGGCAAGGGCGCTATGGTGTCGGTGTGTGTGTGGCATGGGCTCTTTGGTATCAATGTGTGCGTTTGTATGTGTATCGGGATAGGAGAGACCTGGCAAAATGCACGCTTAAAAACATCTGGGCAATGAAATGGTGGTGCTGCAAAGTCTCTGCAGAACTTAGAAGTGCTTAAGCTCAGCAAGAGGCAAAGAAACTGAGATGCGTTGTGACTGACTTTTTATACTTGTCTTGCTTGTGCCGAGCACTTCAGACGCTCATTTATGTCAATGACAGATTCCCTAATCTTCCCTGTAAGGCAGGAGTCAAGGTTGATACACAGCAGTCCATCCATGCGTCGACATGAAGAAATTGGCAGTGGAAACATCATCAAAGGAGCAATTTGCTGCACCCACCAACAAAGGTGTTCAAGCCGGTGCCAACAGCTGTGCCGCCTTGAGCCAGCTCGTAAAGACCTGGCAGGGAGCTCTCTACGCGCTCAATGCCTGCTCGGACCTGGAACAGCAGGCAGGTTCCATTACTGATTAGCTTAACTCAAGCGAAACAACTGAACACGCGCCCATGTACACACACACACACACGCACACGCGCACACACACACACATGTACTGACACACAGACGCCTCCTAAACCTTAGTCAAACCATGATTCCATTGACACTTGCTTAATTGATTGTTGTTCACAGCAAGTCATGAATTTCTCCTGTACACCAACCTGATTGTGCAACTACGAAAGCACACATTCTTACAAGATGAAATTGAAAACTTAAAAATGAAAAAACAGACTGATTGTTGTTCACAGCAAGTTGTGAATTTCTCCTGCACACATACCTGCTGTGCAAATACGAAAGCACACATTCTAACAAGATGCAAGTAATAATGAAAATACAGACAAAAAGAGCAAAAAGAGTCTGTTCAGATTGCGCGTGTATTAATGGGCACTAAGAATGCACTGTATGAAGCTTTCATTTAGATCTCAGATCCCTTGCAGGACTTCTATGCTTTATATGTGTTAAGCTCGTGTACAATATCTGTCACGGGCATACTTGCCTGTGCTGCGTATCCACTGAACTCCTGGCCTAGAGTGAGAGGCGTGGCATCCTGGGCATGTGTGCGCCCGACCTTGATGATGCTGGAAAACAGAGCGGCCTTGTGGTCCAGAGCTTTCTGCATTTTTCAAGACATACATTGTTTTAATGTGGCTAGTGGCTAGGCACTTTGCAGATATATGCTACTGAAAAAACATCCGCAGCAGCAGCAATAGGGAGGGAGCACAAGTTTCTAGGCCTGATGGGCATCATTATGTGCTGACCAAGGACTGACTAGGGATTGACATGAACTTGTTTTTGAGTGGGTACCAGGGGTTTTTGTGGACTGTTTCAGAATCCAGCGTTGAACATCTTATCAGTTTACACACCTGCAACTTTCTCAGCGCAGGCAAGAGCCGCATGGTCACTTCTTGTGCAGCTGCCACGTGCATGGCCTGTGCGTAGAGCATTGAATGATGGTGATTGTGTAGAGCATTGAATGATGGTGGGTGCCATCAATCAATGCGGTACAAGCGTCAACTGGCCGATCCTCATTTTATGGACATATCTATTAAAACACGCACACAGCACAGCTGCTTGGAGAGGTAATGCAGCGTCCGGTCACCTTAGGTGGTTGATGTTTGGCAGCTGTGGAAATGTAACAAAAGAAATGGACTCCAGATGGTTTCATCTGCCAGGTGCCTGCCCCATTTAACAGCTTCAGTTTCAGAGTTAGGGGAGAAGGGTCATGTGTGTTGGGCATTTGCAAAGTAAAGGGGGAAAAAGAGGGTTGGCCAAAGTTGTATATTGTACACCGTATACGACCATATATTTTGTGATTTCCCAGCTTAAAATACCGTACATACAGGTATATACAACATACACAAGTATGGTTCTGGCCAACACTAGAAAAGATTCTTGCCAACAAGTAAATATACAGCCAAGCCAAGAGACCAAACACTCCTTCAAGATACCAAACACTCCTTGCTCCCTGCCCACACCGTAGGAATGGTGTCATTTGATGATTGGCCCATGTTGACATGGTCGTTAGGGTGTACGTGTGGGGGGTCCAGGCTTTGCTGTGGCAGCTCTTCCTGTGGAAGGTCCTGCTCACTAGGGTGTAGTGATCTCTTGAGTGCCTCAAGCTCTTCTTTCAGCACAGATGCAGCCCTACATGCGGTAGTCACGTGGTCTTTGATAGGCGGGATGCTCAGTTGTGGGGTAAGCACGAAAAAGAGCGTGTGCAGACGTGTGTGTGTGTGCTTGTGCGTGTGCGTGTGCGTGCACGCGTGTGTGTACGCACGTGTGAGTGTGTGTATATGCGTGTGTGTGTGCGTGTGTGTGTCAGACACAGCGTCAAAAACTCGGCACTAGAATTGAGCAGGGTGCTATCTAATCACGTCATGTTCGCAAATGCTTACATCAGCATGGGCAATATCTCTTTCAAGTACCTGTTGGCAATGACTTCATTTGCGTTCATGTTGGTCTGGGTGGCACTTCCAGTCTGCCAGATGATGAGGGGGAAGTGGTCTGCGTGCTGTCCTTCAGCCACCTGGCACGACAACATGAAGATACTAGGCATGTATGTCTTGCTGAAGCGTGTACTTAAGTGGCCTGCGTGCTGTCCTTCAGCCACCTGGCACGACAACATGAAGATACTAGGCATGTATGTCTTGCTGAAGCGTGTATTGAAGTGCATGTACCTGTCCTTCAGCCACCGGGAACGACAACGTAAAGAAACTAGATACGTATGCCTTGCTGAAGCGTGTATTAAGTGCATGTACCGGGCTGACAAATAAATTTCTCTTAGAGCATTCAGTGCGGTAGGTAGCGCTCAGAAGGTAGGATAATTTGCCACTGTCCTTAAGTCTTACTCACCTCCGAGGCTGCTTGGATTATGACACTGCTGTGCTGGGAGTTCAGCTTCCCTGCCCTATTATTCACCTGCCAATTGAACGATCATTCCCATACTGTGTACTCGTACACAGATAATGTGTATAACTAGTGCCTAGCAAATAAGGCTTGCACAGCTTCAATGCCAGGTGTGAAATATAACCTGTTCAAAAAATCTGAGAGCATCCTCTTTTGCTTTTGTGCATTGTTTAGGCCGTCTGCCTCTTGATTTATGAACGCCACTCACTCACCACAGCCGCAGCACGCTTGATAGCGCCCAAGGCCCTTATCTGCACGTGGCAGAGTTCCAGGACATGTCAAAAGCAGGGGCTACAGAAACAAGTGCTGCATGATGGCAGAGTCACAATGAGCCTAAACCCTGGTAGATTGACTAAGCTGGTAGATTAATACCTAAGCCTTTGCAGCATATGTAATAGAAATTGAAAGACATCCTGATACAACTCAGTTCTTGCATGTTGATTGCTGATGAGAAACCGCAGAGAACACGCTCCTTTTCTAGGCCATACTTTCTTGTCCCGTCCTGCTGATGAGTTGGTTGATGGTGGTTGGGGCATCGCAGAGATCAATTATATGATGCGCTCGATTTTTCAGTTTGGCTAAGCTTAAGTAAGAGCAAGTTGTGAGGATAAAAAGATGGAGACACAACAGTGATGAAACACAGATAAAAAGCAAGAGTGATAAAGTAGCATATCACAGCACTGCACTACATGAACCGGAGTTCATATGCTTTACACATGTTTTGTTTTCTGTGTTTGCCTTTGTCCTCTTATTCCAGGAACTGACAAATTGTTCTTTTTTACAGCGTTGCGTGCGTCTCTTAGAGGGCCTTACGTGTCAAATGCAGGCAAGAGCCAACTCCTTGTTTTAGCTTCGTCAGCAATATACAGAACGTTTGCCTACCAAAGGTTCGGGCATTCTCTCGGTGCGAGGGTCTCCAATGGTAAAGTTCTGGAGTGAGCGCTGCGTCTGAGCTCCATAGTAGGCTGCTGCAGGCACTTCAATGGCGCCCACTGCAGAGTGTGCAAAGAGAGGCAAAGAGAGGAATGTGGCACGAACGGTCGTTTCTGATCAGCAAAAGAACAAACTAAGGTCTCACTGGAGTCATGCTCAATTCTGTTGCCCCTCACAGGTCCAGCGGATGCAAGTGAAGAAAAAGATGGCAAGCCCAAATGGCAGCCAGATTGCAGGAGCACCGCTTTTCTTAAACTTAATAGCATTATTATTTGTATTATGATTTCAGCAGATCAAAACCCTAAAAGCCAAATTAAATGGTAGGTAGACCATGACAGCAGTCTTTCATTGTGCCATCTGTTCTGTGAGGCTTGTCCTGAGCAGTCCACAGCACCATCCAGACGGGCTGCGCGTCGATGAGTCTTTCATGCTTCTTGACAAGCGGCTTGCCGCAGGTGTGTATGTACAGCGAAGCGTACGAACACACACACACACACACACACACACACACACACGCACGCACGCACGCACGTTCACACGCACGTACACACACAAGCTCGCACACACGCACGTACACACACACACGCACGCACACACACACGCACACACACACACACTCGCACACACACACACACATACACACACACGCACACACACACACACACACGAACACACAAACTCACAATTACACACACATACGCATGCACACACATACACACACATACACACGTATGCGCGCACTCATACACACAATGATGCACATGCACACAACCATACACACAAGCACACACATACACACGCTCGCACGCGCGCACACACACACACACACGCTCGCACACACACATACACACACACATACACACATACACGCATCCTCTTTCCTCCCAGGTCAGCAACAACATCGGCCAGGGGGTGGCCTGGAGGACTCGTTCGTTGTGCTGGGACCTGCTTCCACGGTTCGCCCCACGCACGGATCACAGCAGCACCTGCTCACTGGGCAGGCTGCGGCACAAGGGGGAGGCAACCACCATCACCACCATCTCCTCCAACAGCAGCAGCAGCAGCAGCAGCAAGGGGGGAATGCCATGCTAGGGCAGTTACAATCCCTCAGCGGAAGTTCAGCAGGGATGGGGCAGCCGCAGCTGGGAGCACAAGCAGACGGTGCAGCCCCAGGTGTGCAACCAAGCAGGCACACGCTTATAAACGCATGCTTGCACATGCAGCGTCACACATACACAAAACACGCATGCAAGCACACACACAAACGCGCACGCACACGTGTGCATGCATAAACACACACACACATACACACACGTACATGAGTACATACATAGATACATGCACATGCACATACACGCAACACACACACAACACACATACACACATACAAATATGCACGCACAAACGCACATACATGACACATACATACACACGATCGCATACGCAGACAGGTAGTAACAAATAGTGTTTGCACAAGTCATACCAGCATGTCCGCATGTGTGGGGCAATAAGTCATACCAGCACGTCAGCATGTGTGGGGCACCCTGCAATGTAGCGACAAAGCAGTCACTATGCACCAGCGCGACCAAGCGTCTCCGTCGTTTATAAAAGGGTTGGCCAGAACCATATACTTGGTGTAGAAATACAGTATTTTGGCGCAAACCACTTCAGATACACAGTTGGTTGTAAATGTATACAAATGGCCAACCCTATTCAAGGATTTCACGCTCAAAATGTAAATCAGGCACACACAAACTTCAATTTCACAAACACATGGCTTGTATGCAGGGTTGGATGCTAAGCTGCAAGCCTTGGCTCAACTGTTTGAGCTAGCCTCCACGACCACTCAAACCGACCAGCCGCTCTGCTTGGACTGTGCGGCCCAGCTCAAAGATGAAATAGAAGCCCAGGTGTGTGTAAGGGGAGTTCATTGTTTGGCTCAGCTGTGGCGGTCCTTGGTTAAGGAGGGAGTTCATTGTTTGGCTCAGCTGTGGCGGTCCTTGGTTAAGGAGTAAGTTGTGGCGGTCTGTGGCTCAGGCTGTGGCGGTCCTTGGTTAAGGAGGCCTCCTCTGAACCAGCAACCTAGTACCAAAAAGGTTGTGTCCTAGTACCAAAAAGGTTGTGTCCTAGTACCAAAATGGTTGTGTCCTAGTACCAAAAAGGTTGTGTTCTAGTACCAAAAAGGTTGTCCTCTGTCGATGCAGGACGCAGGAGCAAAGTAAACCACCATTAGTTCTAGTTTATGACATTCACGACCCTAGCTGAGAGTTTTTCCTAAATGCACATTGATCCTTGCCAGCGTTTACTATCACTCTCACTTTCCTGGATTGGTTATAGTTTATGACATTCTGACTCTAACTGAGAGCTTTTCCTAAACGCAAACTGATCCTTGCCGGCGTTTACCCTAGTTTACGACATTCACGACCCTAGTTGAGAGATTTCCTAAATGCACACTGATCCTTGCCAGCGTTTACTATCAGTCCTAAATGCGCACTGATACTTGATCCTTGCCAGCGTTTACTATCACCCTCACTTTCCTGGCTTGTGGCTTGCGGCTTGGTTAGGGTTTAGGGTTAGGTGTTCAATCAAATGTGTAGCCAAACACCGTTTTTACTTCACGAGCCTTTCAGCTCGATGCGCTACCAACTTAAGGTCCCCTTCAAACAGCACAAGCGCCATGAGGGTGTCGTATACGTACTGTACAAGCCTGGTGCTGCTTGCCCAATGTTCCCTACTCATAGGTACCTTGAGCTGCCGCGGCCTGTGAGACAGCTGGAGATGTGGATGCCACAATGCGATTAATCTTGCTCCACACCCCTACGTGCTTGTGCATATGCACATCTGTAAACCTCTGCAGGTTCCTGCAGCTTTCTCTAGACAGGCAATGCGAAGGGTCAGCCAGGTCTCAGCCTCTATTTCCTTGTGTTCGCTTCGTGTTCATGCAGGTTACTGAAACAGAGCATGAGATTTCAAGCTACGCTGCGGCTGTGGCGCGCTTGGAGTCTGAGGCCTCCGAGCCTTTGCCGGTCCCTGCCTTTGCCCACGAGATGGAGATTTTGAGAGCCGCGCAGCAAGAGCAGCAGTGAGTGCCCCTTTTGGTATATAACCAAGGCAGTGGGTGCCCTGGGTGGTAGGCGTTTGTAATGCCGGCAATGTGCTTGCCAGACAGATTTTTAGATTTTAGAGCTGTGCAGCAGGAGCAGCAGTGAGTTTTCCTTTGGGTCCAATCGTCGCGGTGGGTGGCCGGGGAAGGAATGGCGCATGTAGTTGTTCACTATATATGCTGCTGGACTGTATTGGCAAGAAATCATGTCGGCATGTGAACGCCGCATAATTGCTGGCACTACGGAGATTTTGAGGGCAGTGCAGCTATCAAAGCTGTGAGTGCGCCCCTGCTTATTTGGACTTAAGGTCTTGTTGTATGGCTCTGATCCTTTGAGCAGTTTTCCCTTTGGAAGTGATGGCCGAGCAAGGGGTGGGCTCTGCCTTTGCTTGTGCAGCTTTGAGGGCAACTCAGCAAAAAAGCTGCAGTGGTGGTACCTTTGAATCAAATCCTTGTCCTCATTTTTTGTCGTTCCCCCCATGCTGTGTTCATTGGAAAAGCACTGACAGTCACGTAAGCAGCTGAGCGTTTTCCTCATCGGAAACAAGGCCACCTGAGCAAATATATGGACTCATGTTGATCATCAGCATACACACTTTATTGCCGCAGGTGACTGTTTATTGCCGCAGGTGACTGTCAACATCCCCACCCATCCTACTTCCCATCTGTGGGAGTAAAATGCTGCCAGCCTGCTGCGCAACTGCCTCTACATTTGCAGATACCTTGTGTGGTCGATGGCTTGCATCTTTGCGTACTGTCACACGATGCAGAGGCTGTTGGCGCATATGATAAATTAGCGCGTTTGACTCACTCTTCCTACCTTTTCTTTCTCCTGTTCACGTCAGAGTATTGTCAGGTGGTCCTTGATGAGGCATTGCTGAAACTTGACAATAGCTGCAGGAGTGTGCTGGTTAAGCAAGGTTATCTGCTTTCCTTTTGATTTTGCACATCTTCTTTAAATCAGTATACTCTCCCACATACGCACACACATGTATCCATATAAACAATACGTAACAAACACACATATGTATTTAACCATGAAAATATCCACACAGGGCAGCTGCACAAGCTGCTGAGGCGGAGCTAATGGGGGTCAACAACCGCTTAGCTGCTTTACAAGCAACAGAGGCCGAGCTAGATGCGCTGGAGTACAAATACTGGTGCGTGTGAGTGTGTCACTTCAGCAGCTTGTATGCTGTTGCCCATGCCCGCCAAAACCTGGTAGTTTGTTTCCACCGCTTTAAGCCATTAAACTCTTGTATAACCTTGACTGTCGGGACCACCTCTTCAAAACTAGCATTGCAGCGCAAGCAAGATCCCTGCACTTTTAATGCTTTGATCTCTCTCGGCCTGTGCCTCTTTGCCTCTTGAAGCGGTAAGCGTCAGGGGGACTATACTCAGTCAGGAATGCACGGGTGACAACTCGCTAGATCCACACAGTCCTTACCTGGGATGCTGCACCCCGGTCCCCTTGGTAGTCCAAAGCATTCTTTGTTTAATTCTTTGTTTCATGGTGGGTTTATAGCATGAGCATGTAGGTCCTGAACAGTGTAAACTAAGGCTTCTATTTCTTTGCCCATTCCAGTTTGATTGAGATTGGCCTGATGATTCTTTGCACATTTACAGTCGTCGCAACCCTTACTCACGCAGCCTGGGTCGCTCTTTGTTTGTAGGACAAAGCCCCAAACACGTACAGCCTGGGTCACTCTTTGCAGGACATAGCTCTTTAAGTACTTCGTGCACAACAGGGGAGGCTTACGTGCTATGCTTTATTTTTTTGTATGTCATGCATTGCAAACGCAGGCACGACTTGAATGAGTACAACATGCTGCTGAAGCAACACTTAGAAGACCGGGAATCCATGCTCACCAAGATCAATCATGCCGGCCAACGCAAGCAGCTGTTACAAAGTACCAATGTGTACAATGATGCATTCAAGATATGGTGCGTCAGCGGGAAGGGAGCAAGCCTTGGAATTTGCCTCAAGAGGTGTCTAGGCTTTGTATGTAGGTGCCCTGCACTGGTTGTGGCAAGTGCCCTGCACAGGTTGTGGCAAGTTGTCTGCATGACTCTGCCCCATAACAATTGTGAGTCGGTAGCTTGAACCATCGTCATAGTTTGTGAATATGCGTACTCTGACATAGGTCATGGAAGTTGTCTGCTAGAGTCACCACGACATAGGTTGAAAGGAATTACACAAAGTGGATTGATGATTTCTTGGAGCATCTTCTGGTTTACGAGCCGTACGTGCTTGCATGGACAGTGCCATTCGTGGAAATGCAATACAGGGTTCTTACTCACTCATTGCCCAGGCTCACACACATAAACACAAACATGTACATAACGAAGTGAGACGTGGGTATAAATGTTTATAAAGGTGTTTACATGCATACTTGCATAGATACGCACGCTCTTGCACACTCCCACACCCACTGTCATAAAATCTGTGCACCGTGCAGGCATGACGGCCCTTTTGGCACCATAAGCGGATTCCGATTAGGGAGAACCCCTGAGGTTCCTGTGGAGTGGGACGAGATCAACGCAGCATGGGGACAAGCAGTATTACTGCTGCACACCATGGCACAGGTGAGCAGTTGTGTGGGCAAATGTGTGGTAGTGATAAAGATGCGTGCTGCCTCCGTGCTGCGGGCAAATTGCCTCACACTGTGTGCGTTGTGCACAATGCGCACACTGCTGCTGTTGCAGCGGTAGAAGGTCCTGACTGTAGAAGGCTGTGAAACAGCGACAGGCATTGCATCCGTTTTTTTATCACCTCCAGGTGCCTGTAATGGCAATAAACTTCCTCACCATGTTTGCCAATAAAAATCTCTTCCTAAAAGAAATATGACTAACTAGCACTCCACAAAGTTATTCTCTTGGTGACCGCCCTCACCCCCACCCTGACCCTCTTTGCAACACACTCAACAGTTGCCTGCCCTCTGCTTACTTTTACACTATGCTCGTACTTTTACACTCTTTACTTGCTTTTCCACTCTACTCATACTTTTGCACTCTACTCATTCTGGTCCTGTTCATGCTGCACCAGGTCAAATTACTCAATAATTTCAATCCAAACAGAGTTATTTTCAGTAAGAAACAGAGTTATTTTCAGTAAGGAGGGACGCTCATTCAGTATCTGCTCCTCTCCAGGCACATGCCTGTAATTGCCCAGTGCTATTAGCTGCCGACGCCAAATACTGTGCACTGACAAAGCTGCAGCCAAATCCTGAATCCATTCTTCTACCGTGCCCTCCTCTGCTGCTACTTAAAAGACAGCCGCATGTCTGCAGCTGTTAAGCGCTGTAACCGCAAGCTGTATGTTCCTCTTTCCTCTTCAAAACAGGCATGTGGCCTACACCTGTCCTCAGCTAAGCTGCTGCCGATGGGCAGTCACCCACGCATGGCTGACAAGCGCTCAACGTACGACCTGTTTGGCCCCGTGTCAAAGCTGTGGAGCGCAAATTATGACCGGTAGGACGTCCCCCTTGAGTTGTGGAGTGTTGTCGTGGCTGTTTAAGGCTTTGTGTTCTGCTGATGTAATCCCTGAGATGTAGTTGAAAGTTTTGGAGTGCAGACTTGCGCCGGTTGCAGTCCTAGCTTGCGCCACATGGCATGTCTGTTTGAAGCCCACCGAGTTCCTTCATTGGCCTGTGTACGTACACCTTTGGTCTCATGGTTGTCAGTAATCACAGCGCTTGACCGCTGTAACAGGTTCAGTACATTCCATGTTGTTGGAGTGACAGGTACTCCTTCCCGACATGGTTGTATCTCAGTAGACATGCAACGCTTGTGCCTCTTCAATGCAATTGCAATTCCCACCGTCGCTACTCATGACGCCAATCCATTGATGTTTTTCTCTTGCTCTTCTCACAGGGCTATGATCTGCTTCCTGGCCTGCTTGAAGGAGTTTGGGGAGCACGCCGCAAGAGAGGACGTCAGGCAATCGCAGCACCCTCCGTTCACTTTTCCCTTCCCTTTAGAGGGTGATAAGGTGATCCTAGATTTATTTCCGTGACGTTATTTTCGTGGTCTTTTGTGTCCCGCCCAATCAGTGGCAGTAACAAATCGTGTGACAAGCAGGTGGTTGGCAGAGTTTCTGTATGGCTTGTTTAATAAGCTGGTTGTGCCAGTCTTATTGGTAACCTTGATCTTCTGGATTTGGTAGTTTAGGTAATTGACATCATGTGAGCATTCTAAGAGGTACTATCAGAAGGGATCCTCAACAGGCCCTGTACTGTGTAAGGTCTCTGATTCCGTTTGTTTGCTTAATATTAATGGGTACCACAATGAGATTGGAAGAAACCACACATCTATCATGTGCTGAGTCCTATATTTTTTAGTGACGGTGGTTTGATCTGACATGAGTTTTCTTGCGGCAGAAAATGGCTGCTGGCAATCCAACGTTTTGTTGCCTGGCTTGGTCAGAAGCATGAAGAAAGCTTGCTTTGCACATTAGTTTCAGTGTGCCTGCATTTAGGGGGCAGCCGATTTCTGTTCCAAAATTATTGGTGTGGGAGTAATCTGGAATAGAAAAAGGTGGATTATAAATATAAAGAGCGTTATTCTTTTGGGCTTTGCACCGCCCGATGGATTCTGAGTGCCCACAACATCAAAGAACAGGAAGATAACTGCGCAATTCAGTGTGCAACACTACGCAACAATCAAAACCTCAGCAAAGTGAGAAAGTGTCATTGAATCCCTGTTTCATCAGTGGCCATCCTCTCAGTGTCTTTTTTATGTTACTGATCCACCGTCATATCACAACGCAAACAAAATGTACTTGGTGTACTACGACCTTGCTTTGAACTAAGAACAATGTACGTAACAAACATGTGAATACGGTTTCTTCGCAGGTCAACAGCTACACCATCAAACTCACCCTCAATAAAGATGCACGCTGGACCAAAGCTCTCAAATTCTTGCTGGCGGATCTCAAGGTAAGGGGTTTTCATGCCGTCTTCTTTTGCTTAAGCTTTGCAAGACAAGGCAAATACAAGGAATTCTGGTCTTGCTCTTTTGCCCACACATATCAAAAAAAGAAGAGAAAAATCAAGGTCAGATGTATTGACATATATCCCAAAGCAAAAGGATTTACTGAGTAACATGACATGATGTACAGATCTATGCTGACCTTTATCCACCGAGCACCTGCTCTTGCCCTGTAAGGACTGGCACCCTCCTGCAACGTACCCGCAGGTGGCTTTGCAATGGATGGTCAAGCACGAGGCGCTGAGTAAAGAGGTGGAGCCTACCTCTCGGTTGCCTGCTCTTCGTCCAGAGCATCTTTGCGGGGCGGGGGCCATCATACCGGCTGTATTTGCTGTTCCGTCACTGAATAAGAAGTAGTTTAGAGCTTGCTAGCTGTGCCCTTTGTAATTTCATGTTAATTTGAATGACTGGACAGTGCCCTCTTTCTTTTCAGCAGTTGAGGTTTAATATGTTATACATTCCTTAGTGGCTCCTTTTCCCAAAATAATATGGTGAGTAAGAATTTTTCTTCTCACTTAATCTCTTGTGCTGCTTGTTGTGTGCTTACAAAACACGGTTGTTGTACTGTCTCAAACGTGTAGTGCCTAGCTTAGGAATTCTGGAGAGCATGGCAACGTGTCCCCCGGGAAAATGGTCAAGTGAATTGTCCAAATCTTTTGCTCTTGCACGTATGTCACCAGTTGGTTCAGTTTCTCAGAATAAGAAGAAAAACTACGCAGACAGGGAACAACCACTCCCCACATTAATTAAGGAAAAGGAGCCACTTTGGTACCGGGTACTGTAAAACTCTCCACCACCAAACTAAAAAAAAAAATCACCAATGGGGATCAGGAGGGTTGCAGGCTTAACCTGAAATCGTCTCCTGTTGAGGGTTGATAACAGTGCTGGAAAGGGCACGTCTGGTATGGACAAGTTTGGTAGCGTAATTGACAGAATGAACATGAAGCTTGGAAGCAAATTCCTTAACTCTTTGTCAAAACCCACCTCCTTAAAAGACTCCAGGGTTTGGTTGTTGTAGATGGTGCCACTTACTCCCAAAAGAATGGTGTGGAGGGTAACGGAGGCTCCTTGAAAGATGGAGCAGAGGCCTTTGTGTTGTTCCTGCGTGGCGCTCAGCTGGCTCTGCGGTCTAGTGTCATCACAGTACTTGATCTTGATAAGGTGATTGTCACGTTGTAGAATGCTGAGATCTTTGGGTCGGTGCTCTCTGGGGAAGGTGGATCTGCTAGTGGCTGGCGGTGCTGCTGAGGTGCTCCCAGTCCCCCTTAGTTGCCCCCTGCCACTTCTAAGAACCCACCCTCCTTGCTTCCTCATTGCTAGTCTGTTGCTTTTTAGTTTTCGCAGAGATGGGAGTAACCAATTCAGCATACGGAGGTAAACCTATTTTTGTCTGAGAAGCGGGGTGGATAGAGCCACTTTGGCATACTAATCCTAGTTTCAGCTGTATTGGAATCTGAAGATTTTGCATAGCCAGCTGCTCGCTGCTACCTATATCCATGCAGACAAAGCAGGATCCCAGGGAGCCTGTTTTGCTTATGGCTTTGAAGATCGTGCCGCATGCTAAGTTGTGTCTCTTAGTGATCATATTTCTTATTTGCGAATGTTAGCATCTTAAAAGGATATGTAGGGCACTGTCTAATTGAGGGCAGAGGAGGCAAGTTAGGCTTATTGAGTGCTTAAACCATAGCGCATGCTTTTGGTTGTACAGGTTTCCTGTTCTGTACTTAATAATGATGCACTTGGTTCTAACAGGGATATAGGATGTTGTTAGGTAAGCCTTGCTAGCGGCTCCATTGGCAGTGCCATTTTTGATAAGGGTCTGGTAGTAATCATGATTGTTTGTTCTGGCATTGGCATTTCCTAGTTTGTGGAGGGGGTGCATGTGTGCTTGCAAGGCGTCATGGTAATTGGATAGGTACCGAAGTCTTAAAGGTGGGTGACTGGGCTGTGATTGGTTGATTTTGTATGATTCGGTTTTTTCATATTCTTTTGGGAATTCCCTCAGAGCCAGCTGTCTTGATGGAGGTATCCGCAACGTCAGATTAGGTTGTGATTGAATTTCTAGCAAGAGAATCAGCGTATTCATTGCCTATAATACCTGCGTGGGATCTGGCTTTGTAGAAATGAATGGGTGATGGTGACTGGCGGATTGCCTGGGCAATGGATTAAAGGACATCTACCTTGGATGTGGTGGCAGTGGAGATTTAGGTGTGAGAGCTGTTAGTTGATTTGGTGCATTGAAATTAGGCTATCTGTGGCTATATGGGAGTAGCCGTTAATAATTGCGGCTGCTGTAGCTGCTAGCTCTGCACGTGAGATGGTATTGGATATACCTACGCCTCTTGGGTTCACATAATGGGATGCGTGAGGCAAGGGTGGTATACACCTGATCCTGTGTCTTGTCCTTCTTCGT
>Ga0307974_1000842_pt1 | contig 20060 bp, 26 predicted proteins | sample OrgLakmetagen784_FD_201812 | JGI IMG/M metagenome (GOLD analysis project Ga0307974, IMG submission 201812) | Saline water microbial communities from Organic Lake, Antarctica - #784 | ecosystem: Environmental > Aquatic > Non-marine Saline and Alkaline > Saline | place: Antarctica: Organic Lake... | reverse complement strand
GGTGCGTTCAGTAAAGCGCCTAGGCTCTCATGCTTACGTACCCAGCTTTGGTCATACCTCGCCATTTCATCCTAATGCTTTGCTGGGTGCGTTCAGTAAAGCGCCTAGGCTCTCATGCCTACGTACCCAGCTTTGGTCATACCTCGCCATTTCATCCTAATGATTTTCTGGGTGCGTTCAGTAAAGCGCCTAGGCTCTCATGCTCTCACGCTTGTACTTGTTTTTCTTTTTCATATATGCCTGTATGTGCTGCCAATTCCACCTTCTTTGTCTCATGAACCAGTTGGGGGATCCTTGTATCCTGCTGCCCTCTTCGTTTAATCTACAAGGAGATGTTTCCTAACATGAAATGGGCATGGTTTGCATGTCTTTGTTACAACAGTTTGTCAAAAGGGCAGACACTTACACTTATGTAACAGGCGTGGAAGGTCTGCTGTGTGAAAGGGTTGAAACTTGAAACACACAAAGCTGTGCATCTGTGTGTCTGCAGTGTTGACGTGTGTGTGTGTTGACATGTGTGTATTGACATGTGCATCTGTGTGTCTGCAGTGTTGGCGTGTGTGTGTATTGACATGTGTGTATTGACATGTGCATCTGTGTGTCTGCAGTGTTGACGTGTGTGTGTTGACATGTGTGTATAGACATGTGCATCTGTGTGTCTGCAGTGTTGACATGTGCATCTGTGTGTCTGCAGTGTTGACATGTGTATGTGTCTGCAGTGTTGACTTGCCGACTCCAGAAAATGGAGACTCAATGGGCTGGCGTTGAGGACGTGGTGGCTTTAATTGATGCCACGCTCCAAGGCCTGTCTTCTGTCCTTAGCAAGGGGTCTTTCAAGAAGGTAGGGACTGGAGGAAGACGGGGTGCTCTGGAATGAACAAGTGTGCAGAAAGAGTAGCCCAGACAATTTTTAGTTATGTTAATTTACAAATTGCAAATGCCTCCAGTCTGGCACGGCTGTTCAATTGTTCTTAGTAAGTAAGCTCTCCACCTATAGTTTGTATATTCACGGTTGTCATACATTCATCCTTTTCATGCTTACTGCCAGAAAAGACCTGTGTCAGCATTGTTGGAAATTTGCATTGGATTATATGTGCAACATACCAGATACATGTAATGCTTGTTGAATTTGTTGTGATGCTTTTCTGCAAAACAGAAACAGGCTATTGAACCCTGCACACTCTGCCACTGTGCTGACTAAGCGTTTGCTTCACAAACACTGCCAAGCAGCCTTTGCGTCTCTCTCTCTCTCTCTCTCTCTCTCTCTCTCTCTCTCTCTCTCTCTCATCCTTCAGGTCAATGCTGCAGATGTAGCACAGTGTCGTATTTCCACTTTAGATGGTTTGCTGGCCTCTGAGAGGGCCGCAAAAGCGATGCTGCTGGAGGTACGGAAGCCTTATTACTTGTTGCCACTCTTTGTTTAGCTTGATTTCCACATTTGACCAAGCTTATTAATCTCCAGGTGCCCCCCAATCCATTGAAGTTCAGAATGTCCCCTTGACCTACAGCTTTTAATGCCTGATCTTTTATGATGCGACCATTACTGCTCTGCAACACGCCGAATATTATAATATTATACAGGATGCAAAGCACCAACAAGTTTAGACCCCTTGCAATGCATTCACAAAAATGCTCGTTGATAATTAAAACTTGCTTTCATCGGTGCAAAAAACGGCGTCCAGGACGCATCGGTGCAAAAGGCAGGGTCCAAGAGGTCTGAGATTTGAGTCACTTGGAAGCTTGAATGTTCTCTTTTTCTTGCGCTGCTTGATAATCACCTTATGTGTTTATAACACTGTTGCTTATTCAGGGACTTATCCAGTGAAGGTAACATAGATCCATTCACTTGAATCTAGTTATGAATGCTACTTGCAATCAGGCCAAAAATTTGCTAATTTACTGTACATGTTTATTACAAGCCAAAGGCTTATACAACATTTGACATTCTTGATATTAATTCAATTACTTTCATAGCAGACCTGACAAAATACACACAAACTGCTAGATTAGCGCAGGAGGAGAGGTTGAAAGCGCAGCTGGCTATGACAATGAGCATCATCTGGACTGTTTTTACACAAAAAATACACTGACACACACGCACACGCACACACACAAACACACACAGGAGAGAGAAAAATTAGAATTGTCACATGCAGAAGCGCTAGCAGCCCTACAGAAGACGGCTGATGAGCGGCTGGAATCGGAGCGGCAACGACTAAACCTGCGGTTGGCCACGGTCGAGGGTGGGGTGATGCGATTAAAGGTGCGTGTGTGCTTTGGGAATTGTGTGATAGCCCAGTGGATAGCCTGAAAATTTTGCAGACGACTGGCCAAAATGCATAAACTTGCTTAAAACAATTTGTACGCTGCTACACTTACCGAACCTTATGACTCAGTTGAGCTTGCTTACACTCGAGTTACACAGTCAAGACTGTGTTTGTTTGCACTCGTCCAACCTCATCAACACTTAGCTATGCTCGTAAACACTTGTTCGTTAAAATTTAGAAGTCAACCCTGCAATATTAATCTGCTCTTGGTCAGCAATGTCTGGATTACCTCTCGTTTAAATGAAAGCAACTAGCACTTCTGTCTGAGTCTCTAAATAAAAGCCAATTCAAACTCCTTTCAGGCTACATGTGAAGCAGACCACACGGAAGCCTTGAGGACTCTGGAGCTGGAGCGGCGCCAGGTGAATGTTCAATGCTGTTTACTACTAATGGTGATAAACCAGTGGATGCGCTTTGGGTTGGTGCCAAGCGTCAAGCGTATGTTTGATGTTGTTTTACCTGTAATGATAAACCAGTGTTGGCACCAACTGAATTTTTGATGTTGCTTACCTCAAACAGTGGTTAATCAGGAATACGCTCTGTTACGCTTGACAGACAAACAGACCTGTATCGGTTGTGTATTCATACTGTTGTATGACCAGAATTAGGTTAGATCCGTCAAGCCTTGTAGGACGTGACACGAGCATTCTTATGTTGTATCATACTTATTGTTGTCCGTAGGCCTGAAATGAACGCACGACTTTGCACAAGAAGAGGCTAGCAGCAAGGCCTAACGTGAGATGATTTTTCCACAGAAACAAAATGTGACCCTCTGCTGCTTGCAACAGATGAAAAAGGACATGGCCGCTGTGCAAGAGCAATGTGCCTCCAAGGATAAGAAGATATCGGACCTTATCAAGGAAATAGGAATGGCGGGCGAGCAGGTACTTGAGCAGATGTAAGGCCAGATATAGGGGCAGGTATAGGGGCAGATATAAGGACAGGTGTAGGAGCAGATATGAGGCCAGACATAGGGGCAGGTTTCCAGCTTGACACCACAAGTAACCAATTCTGAAATGTACAACTGTAGCACATGTATGCATACGAAGGTTGCTGATCGTTCTTGTTAGGCAAGGAATACATATGGTGCTGTTCAAACCTCAAACCCAGGCTGCTAATGGGTTTCCCCCCCCGCAAACCCACCTGCTGTTTATACCTCGAACCCAGGCTGCTAATGGGTTTTTCCCCCCTCAAACCCACCTGCTGTTCATACCTCAAACCCAGGCCAATGTCATGTTCCGTAAATGTAGGGTTGGCCCAAACCATACACACATTCGTATACACGGTATGAATACGATATTTTTAGCAGGGAAATTACCGTACATGCGGTCATACACGGTGTACATATACGGTTCTGGCCAACCCTACGAATACCTGTTCCTTATTCCTGTTCCTGACTGCACTGCTGTGGAATGTAAGTTTTTCAAGCAACCAGGACCTCAACTGCGCAGCATGAACAGGCGCCACAATAATACTGAGTGTTATGCAATGTATTATTTTATTATAGAATATGTATCATGCAATGTGTGTTTGCAGGAAATTGGCGCCCTCAGCACCCGGCACATGGAGGAGATAGAGCGCTTGAAGCAAGATCACTGTGTAGATGTAGGACAGGCTCAGGTGGGGTGTGGAAAAGGCTCTACGCCCAGGCAGATGTCTGTGCTTCATCAAAGGTAGCTACAGAAAGGCGCCTCATGGTCGTGTCTGCATCTTTAAGTTTCAAGCGCGCTTCCACAGACAGGAAGAGGGAGAAAATAACTCGTCAAAATGACATAATACATGTTTGAGCATCTCTGTTTGCTCGCAGTACAATATAATGCTTTATTCCTTTGTGATTGCCTTGCTGCTCACACCCCGCACGTCATGTCGTGCGCCGCCTTGCCGTTACAAACAGGCACGATTAAAGGCCATCCAAGCCAACGTGCGCTCTGCTTGGGACGTTGGCCACTTGCTCTTCTCTGACATGGAGATCCTTTGCAAGCACCTCATCAAAATGAAGTGGGAGGTCGAGGCACTGGACAAAGGTATGGGTGTTTTTATTATGTCAGTACATGTACCCACTAATTCAGAAAACCGATATCTAATCGAAGACCCTTTTATCAACGTTACATTTTTGGCACAATGCTGGTAGGAGGAAGTTTTGAGCAGGAGGTACACCTCTACTTCTTCAGAAAATGCTACTCACTGAGAGAGCATTTCCTTTACTGTTGACATGTACCTAACATTCTACAGGAGCAATGCCAGCTAAAGGTGCTGAAGATGGTAGTGGGACTGAGCTCAACAAAGCAAGCGCGTTGCTTCGCCTCCAATTCTCTCATATAACTGAAGCCGTTCAGAACGTTGCTAAAAAGGCAGCGAACCCTCCCCCACCTCCCCCGCCGCCCCCTCCACCTCAACCTACCCTCCCACAACCCACACCCGTGAGTTGCACTGCAAGGCAATAAACGCTGCTTCTCCTCTCCTTCCCACTTGTGATTCATTCCCAACTCTGCGCCCCTGAACAGGAGCAAACCGCTGATTGGAAAGCGTTGGCCAAGGATTTGCGTGCAACAGTAAGTTGAAATACTAAGAGGATGCGTGCTGAACTACCATAGTACACTTCATCCTGTGCACATGAGTTCCACTCTAAGAAAAGCATCAGATCAGACACTTGATCGTGATACGTGATTTGTTAAAGTTTATATGGATTTTGTATATAATATATAATAAACGTAAATAGGTTTACCTGTGAGTAGCGGCGACAATTTAAAATGCTGTAACTGCTTGCAAATACCTGCAGGTACAAAAGCTTGTGCATGTCGAAGATGCTCTTGCAAGCAATTGCACATGTATGATGTGCTTGGAGGTGCTGAAGCAGCCCACGACCTGTCCGGGTGGCCATACTTATTGCAAGGTTCGTTCAAGTCAGTGGCAGACTGTGCGTTATTAGGTGCTGGCCATCTTTAGTTGCATACTTCCTAGGGATTGACGCGCGTTTGTACCGGTATACATATATGCACTATACGGTAGATAGTGTTCTGTTGTGCTGACTGCAAACATCAGAATTGCTAAAATTTGGTCGAAATGGATATAAAATCATTTTTCAGACCAGACTGAACAGTAACTAACATTCCAAACTTTTCGCTGCCAAGGTGAGACCAAAATACAATGATTTACAAGTGCAGTACCTATGGCAGAATGGGTCCAACTGGGCGTTTTAGACGGCTTTCGTAGCAAGGGACAGAACCAGTGCCCAGGATCCTTCAGTCACCTCAAACAATTGCAGCAAGAAAAACCTGAACTTCGGAGCTGAGACCCGTGCTGAGGGTGTAAATCATTGGTTCCTGACTCCTAGAACCAAGGACTGGAATGTTATCTTGGCAAAAAAAGGGGTACTTCGGCTGCTTTCTTTACATGGAACGATCTGTTCACCTTCAAGAAATTTAGCCATAAAGTTCTCGTCTCTTGGGGTTGCAATGGGATTTGTGCCGGCCAGGATATCCACCTTTATACCATTCTGGGTTTATAAGCTGCACCCTCCCTTTTTAACTATCCGGATTGTGTCATCTGCTTTGAAAGACTTGAAATGCATCAATACAGTTTTTGCCCCCCATCTTGCAGTCGTGCTTTGAGAAGAATGGCTTACGATGCGATGAGTGCGGCGGCATTGAGGTTTGTTACATTATTAACTTGGATATAGGCATTCGCAACGTTGAAAGGCAGCTGTTTTAAAGGCATGATCAAGTGGAATGCAAACAAGTTCATTGCCAAGGCTAAATCTCGATCTCTCATTGAACAGGTGTCCCATACAGTGGCCAACACTGCATTAGAAGCCATCTGCTCCAAGTGAGTGCTAGCACGCGTGGCTTGTTGTGCAAGTGCTTGCGTTGCATTCGGACCTAGGAACTTGAGGCGTACTGACCAATATCCCTCCCTTTAATCATGCTGGCTGTGTCATCACTACCAGCGGAGTCTTTTCTTTTCTTTACCAATATCCCTTCCTTGTGAATGTTTCACAGGTTTGAATTCAAGCAGCAGGCTTTGCAAGCCATACAATCAGCTGTAATGAAGGCCTCGGTGTTTTGACTACGTTAAAAGCCTGGAATAGTTTTAATAGTATTACATTTTTTGCCTCATAAAATGACTCGGCGGAAGAAATTGGCCTCGCTACCAAGGAAAGTTTCTTCACGGATTTAAGCATCGAGCGTATGCTGACCCCCCCTAAGCCTAATTATGCGGCAGTTGATGTCAATGCTATCATGCACATCTACCTGATGTACAGAGTCTACAGATTTTACAGGAAAAGCCATCAGTCAAAACGTGCGACTGCTAGGCTGCGTATGTAAAAGACTGTAGGAATTGTAGGAATTGTTTGTTGTCACACCAGATTAGTAGTACCTACAAAAATAAACCTGGAAAGGGAAAAAAGGTACAACGCTGTTTGTGACAATGCAGCACTGAATAATACCAGTAAAAATAATCAAGCATCTGCCAGGACCAGCCGACCGCAATTATCAAAGAGGAGGAATCGTCAAATGTGTATTTTGGGCATGAAAACATGGACTGTCACACTGATGATACCAAGAATGAGGGAGGCAAATTTGTATGCATAACACATAAGTTTAGTTTGGATTACAAAGGCCTCCAGCCTGGCATGGCTGCTCAACCTATAGGTCCCAACAAATAAATAAAACAAAAAGATCGACAGCTGCACTATTTGTTTTGTACACTCTGAGTTTTGTTGAAAAACAAAACCTTTGATATCACCTGCAGAAATATTATCAAATAAATGGATGAACTGGTGCCGTAACTGTTCGGTACCGATACATGAAAAAATAATGTGTTTCCCATCTATATTCATCCCCGTTTTCACACAAATTGCAAACACGTGCACTCCTGTCCGGACTCCTGCCATATAAACCAGCCAGTTTCACACTTCAACCCATGTCCTCGAATCCTGAACCGAGCTACGTTCCTCATGACACTTTTGCTCAGAGCCATCTTCAAATACTCCGGCAAGACAAATGGTGCACGAGCATCAGAAACCGGTCTCTCAGGCAGAGCAAACCAGTTGTGATAAGCCACAGACTTTTTCAAACAAGAGCAAGGATCATGACCATGTGCCTCTCTCCAAACTGCCTGATGCCTAAATCTCAAGTCTATGCGCAAATTAGAAATATTCAGCTTCCTGCATTGTAATTAGTCACTTCTGTTACAGTGCCATTCTGCAAATCACCAAAAACATCCTTCATCTGTCTAGTCCAACAATTAGAAGCACCAGAATTCCCGAGGGAAATATCTGCTTTCATCACATCGCGTAAAGTATTGCTATTTGAATCAACCATCCTGTTCCGAAATTTGACAGCTGACCTGAACCAGTAAAATTGTAAGGGTTCCTGCGCGCATTCTCGAAGCACACACCAGTTTGCAAGAGTAGATTTAATTCCCAAATTTCTCTTTTAAAACGCTATGTGTGCGACCTGCAAAGGATTGCTGAAACCATTGTCATGCTCCAGAAATTGCGTAGACCAATCTGACTGGCATACATGCCAGCTGACAACGCATATGTCTTGAAAAGCCACAACACCGCATGAGGCCTGTCAGATCCTTTTTTCAATAACAAACTTCACTCTGTGTATAGCTGCATTGAAAGACCTCAAAGCATGGGTCGCAGCATAATGTAAGTTCATGTGCTTATCAAATAACATTCCCAGGTAGGTAAAAAGAATCTCTCTCTTCAAGCTCCTGATTGTAGAGACGAAAAACAGGAATTGCGGAATTTTGGTACGCAAAAAAAATAACTATGTAGGATTTCTGCACATTTACTGTATGTCCTTTCCTGGCAGCATACAATTCCAGTCGTCTCAACATTTTCTGCAATTGGACTGGGTCATTAGCTGTCAGGGTCGTCAGCATAGAGCATGTGAGTTACCCTGAGCCCCTCAGTGCCAGTAACAGCACCCATAAAGCCAGTCCCAAACTCAACATCTACATCATTGATAAAAAGGGAAAAGAGGAGAGGAGATAAAGGACAACCTTGTTTTACACCTCTTAAAGGCACGGTGGAATTACCGGTACTGGTAGTTATGGCACCATCAATCAAAAAATACTCGTCTCCATCGTACATTTGTCTGATAACATTGATAAGGTGAGTGGGCATCCTGATATTATTTTAATGATCCCAAAGGTGTGGTCTGTCAATAGTGTCATACGCTTGTTTATAATCAATAAAGGCCGTGTGAAGGTGGGAACAACCCTTTGGTTTAATCTGTTTGGCAGCGTGGACTAAGTGCCTTAAAATGAACATAGGCTGAATCGTGCTATGGTTTGGATAGAAGCCAAATTGCGTGTCAGGAACTTTTTGGTTCTCAACACACCACTGGGTCACCAGTTCTCTCAAAATGTTGGCATACAGTCTATACAAAGTCCCACTCACAGCCAACATGCGGTAGTTGTTAGGATCAAGTTTAGAGCCTTTTTTGTAAAGGGGGGAGATCTTGGCTTTTTTCCAACAAGCAAAAATACGTTTCTCACTCAAAGCAACATGGAAGAGGTTGGCCAGGTAAGGAACGATCACATTTTCTTTCTCAATACCCTTCTCCAGATTCTTGAAACAGCTGAAAGCAGAGTTGTTCCCAAATGGCTCTTCCCACCCCGCTTCCCAGATAAAGACAGATTTACCTCCAGCCGTCCAGATTTTGTGCTGGTTACTCCCATTGCTGCCAAAACGCAAAAACAACAAAATGACGTAGGGGGGTGGGTTCTTCGTAGTGGCAGGGGGCAATTGAATGGGAGCACCGCAGCAGCACCGCCAGCCACCAGTAGAGCCACCAACCCCAGACAGCACCGACTTAAAGACCTCAGCAAACCTTGGCGTGACATCCACCTCGTCGAGATCAAGTACTGTGAGGACACCAGACCTCAGAACCAGCTGAACACCGCAAAAGAACAGCACAAAGACCAGTTCCACCCGGCCCTGGTGGCAGGTACAGGAGCATGAACACTACGCTCAACGCAGCAATGAGCAAGCACCTGTATACGAGCTACCCCCCATACATACTCTGGCTACCACTGTCCAGAAAAGCATTTCAAACATGAACGTGCAGTCCAGCCCAGGTTTTGATCCGTTCTCTACTTCTTTCATCAAGCACGCAGATTTAGGACGATGGTGGTAAGAGGCACACTGAAATTGTTCTGCCTTCCCTTCTTACTGACTTGTTCCATCTGTTCCTTTCAGACGGTGTCACCCCACATCTTTAAAACAAATTCAAAATTACGCCTCTGCACAAAAAAGGTCCAACTACGTCCCCCCAAAAATATTGTTTGCTGGCTATCAATGGTTGTATCTATAGACTTTTGCAAACGTGGTCAGGGACTTGCTGACAGACTGGGCTCTTGCTGAACATCAAATATCATACTCTCAATTTGGTTTCTGCCCCACAAGGAACACCAACCAACCCCTCTTTATTCTGCGACACATTCTCGCTACTGCAAAAAAGGAAAAAATGAAGGTGTTCACTGCTTTTCTGGACCTCCTTGCTGCCTACGACAGTATTCCAAGAGAGAAACTTTGGTGACACTTGCAAAAAACCACAATATTTGAGAGATATCATCCAAACCATGTACACAGGATGCCTCTACCTTCTCATTGATGGCGACTGAGGAGGTGGCACCCAACAGAGGCTTGAAACTGGGCTGCCCTCTGAGTCCCTTTCTGTACTTCCTTTATAACAATGACAAATAGATTCTTGACTTTACAGCTTTACAGAGAGGTGCTGCCACTGCCCTGGATTCAGTTCAGATCCCTCACTGTGATTACGCTGATGACATTGCTCTCACTTCAAACACGGCTGAAAATCTGCAGCTCCAACCGAACAAATTTTTATGACTAAACACATTTCAAAGGGCTCAAGCTGAACACTGACAGCAGGGATACTTCTGCAATTCCCACCTTACTTCACGTACGACGGCACACCTCTGGAACTCGTCACTGATTTCAAATACCTTGGAACCACTCTTACTCGTGATGGAAGCATGCTCTCAGCTGCTGAGAAGATGGCAGACAACTTCAGGTTCTACCATTGCCAGAGTTTACAGAGTTGGTGACAGCAAGGGTATCAAACAAAGAAAACATGCAATGCTATGGCTTTTCCAGGTCTTTGCTTTGACAGTTGGTCTATACGGTTGTCAAGTATGGGCCACTTCTTCTCTGACATATGATTCCTCAAAAATCACCCCTACATGCGTCCTTCATCTTGGCTTCCTGAAAGACTCCTGGATGTCAAGAAAGGAACAAAACTCACTGCGTGCTCCGCGAAACAGGTCAGATGCCCATTTTCTCTATTTGTTCAGATGCATCATACGATCCTGGAACAGTTCACTCTCTTCAAACAATCCTCTCCTTGAGAAAGTTGTGCGGACTGACCTTCTTATTGCAAATAGAAGTGATACATGGACTAATCAGGTTCTGCACGCACTCCAAGATTTCCCTGCTTCTCAGCAATTTTTGAATGCCATACGATCTCGCGAGTCCATCCATCTAAAACAGTTCGAGCTCACTTTGCACGAACGTATCATTGGGAGCTGGAAAGAGCTTGACAATTTGACACCACATGATAATCACCATTCCAGCAGAATTATGAGGACATATCACACACATTTTGGTGTACCTTTGGGGATTGCTCCTGGCTGATGGGATGACAGAAAAAAATATCACAAGCCTGTATTACCTATCTACCTTCGCTTGGATATTTCCAACAATCTCAGCCATGCACTTTCTTGCCTTCGCCTTTTGGCCATATTTTCCTGGTCCAAAGAATGCGTCATAACAGGAATAGAAGGCATTATGAGCTCAGGATCTGTGACATATGTGACTGGCACTCTGCTCAGGATGAGGAACACATTTTGCTGGACTGTTCGCATGAACATCTTGTTAGACTTCACACAGCACCGCCAGCTGGTCTTCCCACCTCAATATGAAGGTAGTCTAATTCGTTTGAGGACTTTTTCGAACCAACCAACAATTTATGGTGTAGCCTCTTTTGTGGCTGAGTAACCCTTTTCCCTTATTTTTCTAGCATCTTTTTGGTTTGGTTTCAGGCTTTTTCCAAGCTTCCGCAGATGCCCTCCAGAGGCATATATAGCGGTGTAACCTTACCTTACTTTAGCAACCTAAGTATTTATGTACTGCTCTTCAGCATTATCTGTATTTTAATAAGTATAGCACTAACAGCCGCTTCATTATGTACTATAGTACAAGCTAAAAACTGCCCCCCTCATCTTGCTTATCCCCGAAAGATAAAATCTCACCTCCGGTGGTGATTTTTTCTCGCTCGTCAGGGGAATGGGCAATTTAGCACCTCTGTTCCTTTATTGCTGGCTCTATAAGTTCGTTGTGTTGATCGTAATGTTAAAAGTAGCTAAGGTTTTTGTTCCATTGGAGAGTCTGTCGTAGACTGCTGCTCTGCTCCCAGGATCCATAGGTCTTATGTTCTCCTTGAAAACTCTCTCTTGAGGGTTTCCCGGCCGTGAGATGATTTTATTTAGCTAGGCTCTGCGCTTTAGAGGGGTGTCCAATTCCTTTTGGGGAGTTGTGTTGGAACCTGTTTTGGCGCACCAGTCATTGCTATGGCTTAGTTTGCTCTTATCCTGGCTGGCTCCTAGCTTCTCTTGCCTTTGTGGATGCTCTTTTGGAAACGTGGGTACCCAGGCCTCAGTTTTTTCAGTCGACCCTCTGTTTGCTCTGCTGCTCTACTTTTCCTTCCGCTGCTTCCCTGTGGTTTCTTTGGATCCAAAATTTCCGCCTGAACCTTTTCCAACTAATGTCACCCCCCTTGCCTTCTTTATTCACCCAACCGGCTCCTCTTGCTGCCCTTTTTCTTTCAATTTTCCTTCTTTTTTCAGCGTAGTACTACTAGTAGGGAGTTTGCTATCTCCTAGTTGGGAGTTTGCTATCTCCCCTTGATCTATGCAACACCTTTTAAATCAAGTCTACCCCCTGTTGCATCCGTAGAGTTTCATTACTGCGAAAGCTTTTTTCGTAAACCTTGTAATTTTATGAGAAGTTGGCCAGGCTTACAATTTCCAGGTGTGTTTTTCAGTTTCCGGGCAAAACGATTTCCTGCTCATCCCAAAACCAGACGCGAAATCTCCATTTCACCAATATGTTTTTCCCTGCTAGGCATCTTGCTGATTTTTTGGTCTCTGTTACAGATTTAAAACGGATAAATCATAAAAAAAGCGTTCCAGTCCATGCGTCTGGCTACGAACTACGAGGAAGCAGGGCCCACAGGGGAGACGGGGGCATCCAGAAAGGTTGCAATGTCTCGGAAGTAGTTCACAGCTGCCACCTTGGCACCCTCAGGCCCAATCGGCAGCACATCCACCTACACCCAAACGAGGATTTTACATGATTAAAACCTTGTACCAAGTGGCAGTGCTTCGTTTCTTCTCCCTATACCTGATATATTAAGTCCTCCTGCACAGCGAGCTGCTTACATTGTCGCCCTATTTTTCTGCAATCAATTGCCACTCTCACCCTTGCAAAGAAAGCAGGACTGCTAGAAATTTTCTCACATCCAAAGTTGCACTGTTGTTTTCTTTTAAATTGCAGTTAGGAGACAAACAAACAACAAGGGGTTTTAAAGTACATGAGCAACTGCTTAACCCACACCTGTCTTCTTTTGATTGCGCCTTTGCTTCTTGTCCCCTGCGTTATTCTTCTCCCCCCTTCCCTTTTGACAAATAAGAAGGGCCTACCTGGATGCGCGCACGCCCTTTTGTCAAGTATGTAGTCGTCTCGTCCACTTTGTATTCAAAGATGCGAGGGTGTTGGAGGACCAGGTCAGCCACGCCCTCGTCTGAACAGTGCATAATGAGGCATGGAATTGTGAGACCTTCAAGCTGTAAAACAAATGCATATGTATATTATAAAACATGCATAATGAGGCATAGAATTGTGAGACCTTCAAGCTATAAAAAGTAGGTGTATTTAGAATAGAATTATAAAACATGCATAATGAGGCATAACATTCAAGCTGTACAGTGCGTGTTCACAGCTTATTAGAAAGGAAAGAAAACATCACTGTACAGTGCACGTACAGACAGCTTAGTGAATAAGGTTGGTTAGGGCCGCATTGATACACCATATATGAACTGTACAACTGGATTTCCCTGCCTGCCAACTGCACTGTGTATACACTGTACATATATGGTTCTGGCCATCTACAACCCTATAAGAAGGCGCAGGTGGGAAAAACTGAATGATTGCAAGCTGAAGTGCATTGCGAGGCACGGAAGCAGACTCCATTCAGTAAATGACAGGCATGGATGAATCTAATTGTCAGGGAAACAACAGCTCGGCAGCAAAAAAATCTCCTGATAGCATTTAATGAGCTTCACGGCTGTATGCATCTTTGCAGAAAAATGCTTTGAGCACCTACAGCGCTGAATGAATGCTTATACACTCGTGTCTGTCACTTTTCTTCCGTTCATTCCACAATTATAACAGTGCGATTTGCAGCATCCACACTGAGTTGCTGCGCACGCCATCACACCTGGCACATTATACAAACAGTGCAATTTGCAGCATACACACTTGTACGCTGCGCACGCCAACACACCTGGCACACCCCGCTTTTTAAGGTAATCCAGGACAGGCTTGATGCGGGTCTCTGGGTTCAAGCCCAACAGCACAACGCTGATGGAGGCCATGTTGCAGATCTCATCCTGCCTCAGCCCAGTGCCAAGGAGCATGTTAATCTGTGGTGCAGGAGGTGGGCGAAATGAATGGCTTACACTTTGCTTTTTGAATAGCATATTAAAGGTGCTCTTTCATGTAGATGCAGGCTACTGCATGACATGCACTACAGAGCACAATGAGAGGTGTGTGGAGGGCACGTGAGACGCAGCCTCTCTCTGGAACATGCAGTTGAGGGGATGACGGCTGTGTGCTGTGTGCTGCAGAAGGGAGCACGTTCATGTGTAACAGGGAATGGAAATGCTGTGTGCTGCAGAAGGGAGAATGGAAACGCTGTGTGCTGCAGCAGGGAGAATGGAAATGCTGTGTACTGCAGAAGAGAAAATGGAAATGCTGTGCGCAGCAGAAGGGAGAATGGAAATGCTGTGCGCTGCAGAAGGGAGCACGTTCATTTGTAACAGGGAATGGAAATGAGGGTGAGAATTTTCCAGGGCGAGGATGAGACAGGTGAGACTGAGTGCACAAAAGCAAGGTTTCTGCAGATACTAAGCTGCTGACTTGCGTAATTGAAAGACACGCTTGTACTGGTTGCTTGCAAAGTCCTGAAGGGGACGCACAAGAGCATGCGGAAATACACACACGTCTATTGCAAGGTCTTGAAAGGGACGCAAAGGAGCATGCGGACGATACACATGCAAAACGGATATATAGACGCCAATGGACCATGCAAACCACCGAACGCACAGGGAAATAATACAAGCAGAGGAACTCACCACTTGCTGTGCTCGCTCCTCCGTTGTTCTCAACATGTTTTTCATGATCCTGTCCACTATTTGCTCCACCCAAGGCTTCTCCCATCCTGTGGGAAGAGGACAGAAAGACGAGATTGTGTTTCACTCACAAGCAATCTTGCCTCTTTGGCAACCAAAGCAAACTTTCAGCAGCTTCACATACGCGTAGGCACGTGTGCATTTTCCAGACAACCCTGCGCAGAGCAACTGAGTCTTGAGCAAAGGAATTTTACTACTTCCATATTAGCCGTCAGACACCACTGCTGCATTAGCGTATCCTCGCATGCGTGTGTGTGTACGTGTGCGTTTATGTGTATCTATGGTGTGTATGTATTTACGTGTGTGTCTATATATATGTGTGTGCGTGTGTGTGTGTGTGTGTGTGTGTGTGGTAGCAGCTGATCCAAGCAACAGCTAAAACCTTTGTTCAAAACTCTGCGCAACTCATTACTGGTACGCAATCCACAGCAAATGACCAGTTGTAAGGGTACGAAAACAGCAAACCTACCTGACACGCACAGTCAGGTCACAAATGTCAAGCCCTCCACATGTGAGCAAGGTCTGACCATATCATACAGAGCAAGCGAGCATGCAAGCCCGTCTACCCTCTCCTCCTGCTCTGCCAACAGCCACCCACCTAGGCCCAAGAGCATGCGTTGCACTCTGTCGATGCTGACAGGCAGGGCATAGGGGTCCTTCTCACTCCAGGGGAAGGGCAAGTCCCCCTCGGTATTCTTGATGATGGCTGTGCGGCTCCCTTCGCTCTGCTCAACTGCCTTTAAACTAGTGCGTGGCCTGTGCATGCGTGCGTGTGTTTGCGTGCATGTGTGTGTGCATGCGTTCGTCGGTGTGTGCGTGAGTGTGTGTGTATGTGTGCATATGTGTGTGTGTATGTGTGTGTTTGTGTTTGTGCGCGTGTGTTTGTGTCTGTGTGTCTGTGTGTGTGTGTGTGTGTGTGTGTGTGTGTGTGTGTGTGTGTGTGTGTGTGTGTGTGTGTGTGTGTGTGTGTGTGTGTGTGTGTGCGCGTGTGTGTGTTTGTGTTTGTGCGCGTGTGTTTGTTTGTGTGTGTGTGTCTGTGTGTGTATGGGTAAGATGCATTTAGTGGTGGGCACTGTCCTGCAGAATGTGCTTACCTGCTAGATGATTGGCGCATATGCGAGACAGATTAAATGCGCACCACCCAACCACTCCACCAGGCCCATACACACTGACACTCATGGAGCACCTACTCCAAGTTTCAGCAACACATTGCACTCATCAGCCCTTGGGACTGGTAGGTACTGGAGGACCAACTTTCGCCACCAGGAAATATATGCACACGTTCAGCGACATTGGCCGCTCTTTACACGGACCCGCAATCACCTGCTGCTGCTGCTGCTGCTGCTGCTGCTGCTGGCAATCGCGGTTGATGGGCGGAAGGGGACATGGGGAAGGAGAAAGCTGGGACTGGTGGTGGACGCTGGCACCCGTCTGCCAGACGCTAGGCAACCGCTTGTGCTCGACCTCAGGTTGAGCATGTCTGTGCGGTAGCAGTGCGCGTTTACGAGAGAGGTGGTTTTAAGTTCACCGAGTAAATGGAAAGTGGTTTCCTAACTCGAGTGATTATCTATAATAATTATTTCTATGGATGGTTAATGTGTGTAGTCTAGCTCCTTGAATTTCCACCCAATTTACAGATCCTGTTGTCTTCACGGGTGCTGGGCTTACCTTGGCCGTACCTGCTACAGTGGAGTGCCATGGACCAGGAAGCCAAGGCTGAGCAGTTTGTCCTCCTAGCTAAGGGCGCGAGAGGGAGGGCAGGTACTTATGCTGTTTATACGAATGGGCTCAGTTGGTGTTGTCCAGGAGGGTCTATTGAGCTTTTGTAACTGTGTGTTGTAAATGAACAACAGTGGCTGAGTGCATCATGAAGGCTGTAGCGGAGCCAGGCCTCTTTGGTTTCCGAGAGCTCATGGCGCTGCCTAGCGTGCAAGAGGTGGGAGGAGTGCACATGGAGAGTGCATAGGATGCATGTGTATTTACGTGGAGACAACCACACACGCAAGAGATGTGTCCCTATTCCCTTGCAGCTCCAAGCAGGCGACCTGGCCCCTCATTTCAGACTCTTGGAGCTGTTCGCTTTTGGGGTGTGGCCTGATTACATAAGTGAGTTTTAGTGTCCGTCTTGTCGTTGATTGCGTTCCTCTCATTGCAGAGCATTTTATTGCATAGCGCCTTACATGACGACGCAGACCATCCTCTCTCACCTTCATTCTCGCTTGCAGGCAATGCCTCATCCCTCCCAGAGCTGTCTGAGCAGCAAAAAACAAAGCTGAAGCAGCTCACTCTCGTTTCACTGGCCCTCAAGATCAAGGTGCGTCAGACAGGGCATGTAACAGTGCTGGTAGATTTTGGAGCACAGGATGGTCTGATCGCAAACTCCATTTTGTACAGCATTCTCTGCACCAGACTCTGAATGGAGGAGTTGCGTGCTTGCAATTTTAGGATGTGCATGCATCTCATTTCCACATGCACGTTATTACATGCCATCCAGGTTATTTCGTACGAGTCTCTACGGCAGCAGCTGGACATTGCCACTGTCCGACAGCTGGAGGACTTCATCATCACCGAGTGTTTCTACACCAACATCATTTCGGGGAAGTTGGACCAGAAGAAGGCCTGCTTGCAGGTTGGTGTGTTTTGCTCCATACTCCATACAAAAAGACGCTGTGATTATAATAGGGCAGTCCTCCCAGCCCTGCGTGTCCTATTAAGTACAATTGCAGATGATGCGGTGGGGAACGCCTGCCACAATTTAAGGTGCACCCAAAGCAGAGCTAGTACACGCTCGTTAGGTATGAGAACACCACAAGCAGATATGTGCCCATCATGTGAAAGACTACGCCACGCATTGCTATCCCTCACTTACCAGGTGCATAACGCCATAGGAAGAGATGTGAGGCCGGAGCAGCTTCCTGAGCTGGAGGCAGGCCTTCAAAGCTGGTGCGTGCGGACGTGGTGCAGTATTTTTTTTAGGGCGACGCTTCGCTTTTTAAGCATTTTGTGTCGCTTTTCAGTGGTTATGTAATACAGCGACGCACCAGTGCTTCCCGGGGTACCCTGTGTCGCTAAGCCGCGATATCAAAACATTTGTAGGTACCCTGACGTAATGTTGGTAATGTTCATTTGCAAGTGCGGGTGCATGACTGTCGGCGTGTTAAAGATTATAGTGCTTGCATGCTTGTCGTTCTCTCGCAAGGATACACGGCTAATCTCAATGTGCTTATCTGGTGCAATTTGGGCGTACACTTTTCAGCATTAGCGACTTACATATTTTTTGGTTGTCAAGCTCTCGTTGCCTCTTTTCTAATTTTACCTGGGCATTCAGGAAGCTTTGGGTGTGATGTAACCTAGAATATGAAGGTTGACCTTGATCAAATGACATCGACGCATGGTATTCGCAGCACCTTGTGTATTCCCTCGCCAAATATTTTTTATTGAGCTCTGCAGCAAGATGATGCTACCCAACATGCAGGAGTTCATTAAATATATGCCGGGCAGAGTTGTGTCTTAGTACTGCTTTGTACCACAAAATGTACGCAGGGTGGAAGCCGCTGAGGGCGTTCTCGCATCTATTGAGAACCGCATGCAGTACTCGTCAGAAGCTGCTGAAAAGCACCGCAAGGAGAGAGAGCAAGTGGAGGCCCGAGCTGCTGCCGCGAAATCCTCGCTCAAGGTAGCGCCATTCTTGTAGGGTTGGCCAATACCATACATACATGCGTATGTACGGTGTGTATACGGCATTTTTGGCTGGGAAATCACCATTCATACGGTCGTGTACGGTGTACATATACGATTCTCGCTACCCTGTCCTTGTGTCACCTACTGTTTGCTGTCTATTGCAAAGAAAGGCATTTGCCACTTACATTTGTTGAAAACGTGACACACTGACACGTGCGTCTGCACCCTTGCGACCTTTGCATAGTTTGAGAGCGTAGTTGGGTGCCTCTGGCATCAGCAGTTCCGACGCACACCCTGTCACGCCCCATCTTCCCAGCGCTACGCACAAAAACGCCCTGTATCTCCCCTTTTTCATACGCCGCGGTTTTGAGCGCAAACTGTGTCAAGATCTAAGAGCGGTGTAAATGCAAAATCGTCCAATCCAACTCCATAACCAAATTCATCCACTGCCTTGAAAATATGATGGTGCTCATTTTGGTGGCTTGCACAGTCATTTCCGTCTTCATGCAAATGTTTGCTGCTACCTGCAACCATCGTCCCCCAACCATTGCCAAATTTTTGCTGTTAAATGAACTCATAAACACACCAGTTCGTACATACTGCACAGTATCTTACTCATCGCGCAATTTCATTTGTTTTGCACCACTTATCCAAGACGCTCCACTTGCCAGATGTCAATTAAAAGGATGGGAATTTGAATATGTTTACAAGTTGAAAATTTCCATGTTTGCACTTCGCAGTCGGAACCGCTAGAATCAAGTAAAGGGGACACAATGCTGGACAATGGTGGCGTTGACTTCATGGACGAAGATAGGTGGGCATGTACTGAGGTGTAGGTGTAGGTGTAGGTGTAGGTATAGGTGTATTGAGGTGTAAGTGTACTACTCCTATTCTAGGTGCAATACTAAATGTGCTCGTCACGGTGAACGTAATTTGAAATGTTCTTGTTTTGCTTGTATGAAAGGCAACCGTGGTTGGGAAAGTTGTACAAGACCTTACCGGTAATGTTCACACTATCTGTCTGTGTAAATTCCGTTTCTGAACAAAAACCGGTAATGTTCACACTATCTTCTGTGTTAAATTCTGTTTCTGAACAAAAAACATCAGGCTCCAAAAGCCTTAGGCAGCCCTTGGATTCTGCTCTGTTTTGTACGCCATACTGCCAGTCTCCCTCCTTCAACAGCGCTCGAAATCAAAAACCACTCACTCACCCTGCTGGGGTATTCGTTCAGCTGTTGTTGCACAGGCCCCAATCTCTTAAACTGACAGGGCTCGCTTATCCTCCTACCTCACTTGTTTCATGTCTATGTGTCCCACTCATCTGCGTAGCAGCTCAAATCATCATTTTCTAAGCAAATTTGGTCCTTGCAACGTGCTGTCTTCCCCCTCCCCCCCGCCCCTCTCTCTCTCTCTCTCTCTCTCTCTCCCTATCTCTCTCTCTCTCTCCCTATCTCTCTCTCTCTCTCTCTCTCCCTCTCTCTCTCTCTCTCTCTCTCTCTCTCTCTCTCTATCTCTCACTCTCTCTCTCTCTCTCTATCTCTCTCT
>Ga0307974_1000841_pt1 | contig 20065 bp, 21 predicted proteins | sample OrgLakmetagen784_FD_201812 | JGI IMG/M metagenome (GOLD analysis project Ga0307974, IMG submission 201812) | Saline water microbial communities from Organic Lake, Antarctica - #784 | ecosystem: Environmental > Aquatic > Non-marine Saline and Alkaline > Saline | place: Antarctica: Organic Lake... | reverse complement strand
CTGCTGGACATGTACATCGGCACGCAGCCTGTGTGCAAGAAAGCAAAGGTGTGTGTGTCTGTGTGTGGTTCTGTGTGTGTCTGTGTCTGTGTCTGTGTCTGTGTCTGTGTCTCTGTGTGTGTGTGTGTGTGCGCTCTGCTGTGCCACGCCCTGCTGGACATGTACATCGGCACGCAGCCTGTGTGCAAGAAAGCAAAGGTGTGTGTGTGTCTGTGTGTGTGTGTCTGTGTGTGTCTGTGTCTGTGTGTGTCTGTGTGTGTCTGTGTCTGTGTCTGTGTCTGTGTCTGTGTCTGTGTCTGTGTCTGTGTCTGTGTCTGTGTGTGTGTGTGTGTGTGTGTCTGTGTCTGTGTCTGTGTCTGTGTCTGTCAGTGTGTGTGTGTGTGTGTGTGTGTGTGCTCTGCTGTGCCACACCCTTCTTCTTTAGCACACAGCCTGTGTGCAAAGGTATGCATTATGTGTGGGCGTGTGTGCAAGTGTGTGCAAAGGTATGCATTATGTGTGTGTGCGTGTGTGCATGTGTGTGTGAGTATTGTGTGATTGTGTGCCCTATGCTATGCTCTGCTGGACACATACATCGGCACGCAGCCCGTGCGCCAGAGCGCAAATGTATGTGTGTCTGTTTTATGTATGTGCAAGAGCGCAAGAATGTGTTTGGACGCTCAATGTCTTTTGCATTTGTGAAAGCATGCATTGCATGCATCAGATGTTAGGCATGCCAGGCAGACAACAGTGTAATCCTTAGCGCGCACACACACACACACGCACACACAGACACGCACGAATACACACAGACACGCACGAATACACACGAACACACACACACGAACACACACACACGAACACAACACATGCAGGCTGCTGCAGAGAGCTCATTGGCCCATATCATGGACGGAGGAACCGCACACACACACACACACACACACGCACACACATACACACACACGAACACAACACGTGCAGGCTGCTGCAGAGAGCTCATTGACCCATATCATGGATGGAGGAACCGCACACTTCCAGCCCACTTCCTCTTCTGGAATGCACATCCAATGCAGCGACAGAAGTGACATGACTTCATGCATGCTGCGTGTGCCGTGATTGCAATGTGACATGACTACATGCACGCTGCGGGTGCCGTGATTGCAATGTGGCTGCTGCAAGAACACGCTGTATGTGTGTGTATGTGTGTGTGTGTGTGCTTGTTGTTAACATGGATGCCTGCCGGCTACACAAAGTCACCTGTGTGAGAACGGTTGTATATTTTTTTGTCATGCGATGTGCCTGCCTTGTTTGTCATATGAAGCTGTCTTGATCTTGAATCCTTGCTGTTGTGCTGTGTTCCCTCTTATTACAAACTGCATTATCCTACTCTTTCTTTTTTTCTTTTGCGTTCCTTGTATTTTCTGTGTGTGTTACGACGGTTAACTGGTCGTGTATGCATGACTGCCTACATCATCATCCTTTTCCTTTTACTGTACTTTTTATGGCTGTGCTTTTAATGGCTGTACATTAACACCTCGACACCCTTGCAAATCTAAACTCGTACAGAGTATCTTTTGAGCAAGAAAACAAGCTGCTGAAATCACTTGCCCCTGTTTTTTTGGTGTGGTAAAGGAGCCACTCACGATCTCCTCTTATCCTTGTGCTTGTTTATGTCAAAAGGTCCTGCACACACTGATGTTGATCAGCTTACATTTTTGCTATGCACACACTATGAGCACAAGACTTTGGACACCTAGCTATAGAAATTGACAGTCTGACATATTGGGGATAGAAATCATTTTAGTATGGTGTACAAGGTTTACAAGGTTTACAAGAACAAGGCCTTCAGTCAAGAAGTATGACTGCTCGCCTGTTCATAAAGTAAAATATGTTCATATGTTAAAAAGTAAAAGTAAAAGTCTACGCTGGAAGTCACCAGCGTGCTCACACTAGCCAGAGCCCCACCAGAAACGAGAAAAAAGAGAAACAACAGAGACTAGTGAGGATCCGGCGGGTTGTTAGCCATGCATTCCGGCCTGCGCCTAGCCCTCCTGAAGCCAGCCGCTCTACCAGATCCCCCATTATCACTGTTGTTGTTAAGGTGCAATTTGTGTCTTGTTTTTGTAATCTTGTTCAAGCTTTTTATTGCATGGCAGTGCAGGTTGGTAACTAGTTGGTGCACTTTGTGCGTGGGGACGCCTAAGTTTAGTAAAGTGGTTATGGTGTACTATTGTAGATTGTGCCCCCGACTCCAAGAAGTATAACATGAAGTGTGACTTGGTTGTTTCGAGAGATGCCTCGGAGGATCCTTGTTCGTAGACAATGGATAAGGGGTTGATGCTGGTTGTGCGCTTTTTCTAATGTCTGTTGCGGTTTTATGTCTGAGCAGAATTTGAGCTCTACAAGATGTATGTCTCTGTCCTTTGGGGGGATCTGTTTGGGATCCAAATGCCTGCCTCTTCCCTCAATGCTCAATGGGCATGACCAACACGCCATCTGGACGGTCTAGTTGGAAGGTTTTGTTGGGTTAGCTGCTCTGCAACCCCGCGGACCACAGCGCGGTTACTACGGGAGTGGCCATAACTTCAGAATGCTCGCTCAGCTTCAAGTCCAGAATTTCTCTGCTATTATCCACCAGATGTCCTGGACCAGACCTGAACCTATGAACATGAAAATCACTGCCAGTGCTGACGACGTCCTGGGCAATCACACCATAGTGCCCTCCCAGTCACACACTGCAAGAGGTTTCATCCATGTTGATGCTTGCCTGAGCGCAATTCCTGTACACGAATAGCAGTGTGGGGCCCTGTAAAGAATTTTAGGAACAAACATCCAAGGACCAAGGCAGATTTTGTGCATGCGTTGCTCCTCACACATGAGTTTTCAGTATAATAATATTTGCCTCATTCTTGGTATCCTCAGTGTGACAGTCCATGTTTTTCAGGTGCCCAAAACAACCAGATGATAATTCCCCCTCTTTGGCTCACGGTCGGTTGGTCCTGGCAGATGCTTGTTTGTTTTTATTGCTTTTATTCAGCAGTGCTGCAACGTCACAAACAGCGTTGTGCCCTTTTCCCCTTTCCAAGGGTTTTTTGGTAGGTGCTACAAATCAGCTCAGCCACCAAGCCCCACCCCAAAAGGGGGAATTAATGCCCCTTTCCTGGATTGCACACCTAAGGCTAAGGTCACCCAATGGTCTCTTTTCATAAATGCAACACTTCTGCATACCTACAAATTAATAAGTTTGGGGTCAAGGGTGTGAGTGGGGGGCTGGATTTGTACCATTACCCTGCCAGAAAGGTGGCTTGCCCGACCTGAAAATTTGCCCCTAAAGGACTTGATGCATGGGCCTGTTTGCTGGGCAAGAATGGTGCATTTCTGGAAACCCTAGGGCCTGGAAACACGCTTTCTGGCCATCACCTGAGTGTCGGGAGCCCTTCAGTATGCTCAGGAGGCTCCCAATGTAGTGCCCTGTCAAGTATTATGGTATGGAATGCTGGGGTTGGGCCGTGCGTGGTGGGCAGCGACAGCTGGGATTTCCAATTTGCTCTGACCTTTTGACCAAAATGTCTCCAATATTATTGTATACACTCTGGTAAGTTGATGGTACCGGGGAGGAGCATTTGGAAATCCACTTACTGATAGGGATTTCCACCCATTTCCACCCTGCCCACCTGGGCACCTCCCGCCACAAGCTGAGTGTGCAGGGGTGCTTATGTATCTAATTAAGACATACGCCATTCCGGCTGGTATGTATGCGAGTCAGATTTGGGCCACTCCTTACTTACAACAAGGCATAGAGATGGACAATCCCCTCCAGAAATGGCTGTTGGCAGTGTTAAAAAGGATGTTGGGAGTCAGAGACACCACGCCTTCATGGTGTGTCATGCGAGAGTAGTGTGGATTGGAACCCCTACAGTTCAATTGGTTTCGCACGGCAATGTGGCTGCACAATTCTTTGACTAAATCCAACAGCTACACAATGAAAAAGGTCTTACATGCTGACATGCAGCTGAGAACACGATCCAATGATTGCCGGTCAGACCATATTCTTTTTGCCATGGATGGTCTGACACAATAATATATCTTCAAACAAAGCTGCAAGACTGTGAACCCATTGATCTCAGCCGTTTTGTCGTGGACCTCAGGGAGAGACACTTGGAGTACTGGACACCTCATTCTGAAACTCATCCGAGAGAACACAACAGCAAACACTCTACTTATCACCATTGGTGTGCTCTTCCTACCAAAAGGGCTCTGGCCACTCATTCGCCTTACATCCTTCCCAAACAGATGTTTCTCAACCCGCCTCGTGATGTCATTCGCAGTGAGCTCATTTTAGAAATCGTGTTCACACCCTGCGTTTTGAGACAGCGACATGGAATCAAAGTAATTCCCCCACCTGTGACCTGTGTGATCTGATGATGTCCTTAATAAGTAGCATGTTCTTTCCCACTGCGCCAATCCCCGCATGATTTCGTTCCGCAGGAAATATGCACCTCTGTTTACCCCAACAGGAGCTCACAATGTCTTCACTTTCTAAACCCTAAACCCCGAAGGCCTTTCTTTGTAAATTTTGTAAACCTTGTATCTGTTCAAGGTTCCTACATACTTAAATGTACTTACGCGGTGGAGGAGCTTTATGGTACTCGCTACCAAGTGGCTCCTTTTCCTTAATTAATGTGGGGAGTGGCTTTCACTGCCTGCGTAGTTTTTGTTTTTTCTTAAATGTACTTTTCTGCTTTGGGGCAAGAACTCTGCCTCACAGGGATGGTTGGCCTGGCTACAAGTCTGGTACTACAACAACAAGTGTCACAAATTTTACATGTTTTACATACGCAGCCTAGCAGTCGCACGTTTTGACTGATGGCTTTATCAGTAAACCCTGTAAACTCTGTAATATGGAACGTGGATGTCAGATCACTCTGCCTTATCCAATCAGTGCCAGACAAGGGAGAATAGATCTATGATGTCGAGTTCCCATATAACTAGTGGGGAGATGACACGTTGTTTATAGCAAAGAAAGGGAGAGACGAGTTCCTTAGAGCAGCCTGCTGAAAAAAGCTATCTGTAAAGGGAAGAGTCCCCGTTGTTATGCAAGCATCATCTGTTACAGAACAGTAGAATGAAAAAGTAGCCATTATTAAATAAAAACGAACTCGCCCCCCTGCCGCAACACATTTCTTGGTCGCAAATCGGCCGTACCATTGGCAAAATGCTTCTAATGCCGCAGCTGCAGACTGGCATGCACACAATACACGGTGCAAAATGGCACGCACACAATACACGGTGCAAAATGGCACGCACACAAGATACATGGTGCAAAATGGCACGCACACAATACACGGTGCAAAACGGCATGCACACAATACAACGTGCAAAATGGCATGCACATGACACACAGTACACTGTGCAAAATGGCACGCACAAGATACATGGTACAAAATGGCATGCACACAATACCCGGTGCAAATGGCACGCACATGACACATGATACACGGTGCAAAATGGCACGCACACAATACACGGTGCAAAATGGCACGCACAAGATGCACGGTGCAAAATGGCACGCACAAGATGCACGGTGCAAAATGGCACGCACAAGATGCATGATGCAAAATGGCACGCACAAGATGCACGGTGCAAAATGGCACGCACATGACACAAGATACACGGTGCAAAATGGCACGCACACAAGATACATGGTGCAAAATGGCACGCACAAATGATACACAGTGCAAAATGGCATGCACAAGATACACAATGCAAAATGGCACGCACACAATACACGGTGCAAAATGGCACGCACACAATACACGGTGCAAAATGGCACGCACACAATACACGGTGCAAAATGGCACGCACAAATGATACACAGTGCAAAATGGCATGCACAAGATACAATATGCAAAATGGCACGCACACAATACACGGTGCAAAATGGCACGCACAAGATGCACGGTGCAAAATGGCACGCACAAATGATACACAGTGCAAAATGGCACGCACAAGATACACGGTGCAAAATGGCATGCACATGACACACAATACACGGTGCAAAATGGCACGCACAAGATACACGGTGCAAAATGGCACGCACAAATGATACACAGTGCAAAATGGCACGCACATGACAAATGATACATGGTGCAAAATAGCATGCACAATGCACAAGTTACACCGTGCCTTTGCACAAACACATCAATCACAGCTCAATGCTGCCGTCAGTGCTGCTTCTTTGATGCCACTCGCACTGAGACGACCTGCAGGTGTCCAGTGCTGCCGCTCTCACTGAATTGACGTGCAGGTTTTCTCTCCTCATGCGTGTGCCCACATCAGAGCTCGTCACTGCCATGAAGGGGGTGCAGGTATTTGCTCCTCATGCGTGTGCCCACATCAGAGCTCGTCACTGTTATGGGCGTTGCTCTTCCCGCTTGAGGCCGTGCTGGGAGGGGGTGCGGGTTTTCTCTCCTCATGTGTGTGCCCACATCAGAGCTCGTCACTGTTATGGGCGTTGCTCTTCCCGCTGGAGGCCGTGCTGGAAGGGGGTGCAGGTATTTGATCCTCACTCTCATCATTGATTACCCCTTTGGGCTTGCCCTTGGTCTTCTTGGGCTTAGGGGGTGGAGAAGGGGGCTGGGGGGGGTCCGCCAATTGGCCCATTTTGTGCAGCAGCAAGGCCCAAGCGGTGTGGCCCTTGTGCCACATGGCAGACTGCACGCGTGTGAGTGTGTGAGTAATTGTGCGTGTGTGTGAGTGAGTGTATGTGTGTATGATTGTTTGTGTGTGTGCACGTGTGTGTGTGTGTGTGTGTGTGTGAGTGTGTGTGTATGTGCCTAACTTGTGCAGCAGCAATGCCCAAGCGGTGTGGCCCTTGTGCCACATGGCAGACTGCACGCGTGTGTGTGTGTGTGTGTGAGTGTGCGTATGTGTGTGTGTGTGTGAGTGTGTGTGTGTGCCTAACTTGTGCAGCAGCAAGGCCCAAGCGGTGTGGCCCTTGTGCCACATGGCAGACTGCACGCGTGTGAGTGTGTGTGAGTGAGTGTGTGTGAGTGTATGTGTGTATGAGTGTGTGTGTGTGTGCCTGACTTGTGCAGCAGCAAGGCCCAAGCGGTGTGGCCCTTGTGCCACATGGCAGACTGCATGCATGTGAGTGTGTATGTGTGAGTGTGCGTGTGTGTGAGTGTGTATGTGTGTCTGCTTGTGTGTGTGTGTGCGCGTGTGTGTGTGTGAATGTGTGTGTGAGTGAGTGTGTGTGTATGTGCCTAACTTTTGCAGCAGCAAGGCCCAAGCAGTGTGGCCCTTGTGCCGCATGGCAGACTGCACGCGTGTGAGTGTGAATGTGTGATGGACAAAGGCAGCACACAGCATCTGTAATGTCCGCCTGACCGCAGGGGCTGACATCCAATACTTGACACACACACACTTTGAGGCACTTGTGAGGGACATGGATGAGTGATCCCAGAAATGATTCCTTATAAGGAGGCAAACAACACCTCATCATGTCTGCTCACCATAAGGGCTGCCAGTGAAACTCAGGGGCTGCCAGTGAAACTCAGAAAGAGGGGTTGCCAGTGAAATTTAGAAAGAGGGGTTGCCAGTGAAACTCAGAAAGAGGGGCTGCCAGTGAAACTCAGAAAGAGGGGTTGCCAGCGAAACTCACCATAGGAACTGCCAGTGAAACTCAGGGCTGCCAGTGAAAGAGGGGCTGCCAGTGAAACTCAGAAAGAGGGGTTGCCAGTAAAACTCACCATAGGGGCTGCCAGTGAAACTCAGGGGCTGCCAGTGAAAAAGGGGCCGCCAGAGAATAAACTCAGAAAGAGGGGTTGCCAGTGAAACTCATTATAGGGGCTGCCAGTGAAACTCAGGGGCTGCCAGTGAAACCCAGGGACTGCCAGAGAAACTCAGAAAGAGGGGTTGCCAGTGAAACTCACCATAGGGGTTGCCAGTGAAACTCACCATAAGGGCTGCCAGTGAAACTCAGGGGCTGCCAGTGAAACTCAGGGCTGCCAGTGAAAGAGGGGCTGCCAGTGAAACTCAGAAAGAGGGGTTGCCAATAAAACTCACCATAAGGGCTGCCAGTGAAACTCACCATAGGAACTGCCAGTGAAACTCAGGGCTGCCAGTGAAAGAGGGGCTGCCAGTGAAACTCAGAAAGAGGGGTTGCCAGTGAAACTCACCATAGGGGCTGCCAGTAAAAACGCACCGAGGCGCACGTCAGGGGCGGAAACAATGGTTTGTCAGGGGCGAAAAAAATGCGTTGTCAGGGGCGAAAAGAATCTTTGTCCCAGCCCTGGGTCCTCAAAAGTACAGTACAGCACCAAGGCAGCACACAGCACCCACAAAAAAGTCCATATGATCGCAAAGGCTGACAATAAACGCTCGACAAACGCACCTTGAGGCGCTCGTTAGGAGCGTGGATGTTCTCTCCTAATCCCCATCCAAAGGGCGTAGTCTGCAGACCCAGCACCGCTTGGAACTCAGCAAGGGCAGGGATCGTGGCACCATCCCTGTCACGCATACACACACACACACGAAAAACTTTATAGGCATGAGTAGTTTGGACAATATTTGAAACAGGATGTTTGGCCTGCAGTTTGGAGCTCGGCAAAAGCATAAATTGTTGCAACATCCCTGCTATACACGCGCGCACACACACACACACACACACGAAAAACTTTATAGGCATGAGCAGTTTGGACAATTTTTGAAACAGGATGTTTGGCCTGCAGTTTGGAGCTCGGCAAAAGCATAAATTGTTGCAACATCCCTGCTATACACACGCACGCACACACACACACATACACACACACACGCACACACACGAAAAACTTTATAGGCATGAACAGTTTGGACATTTTTTGAAACAGGATGTTTGGCCTGCAGTTTGGAGCTCGGCAAAGGCATAAATTGTTGCAACATCCCTGCTATACACACGCACACACACATACACACACACACACACACACACACACACACGAAGAATTTTGCAGACATGCGCACATACACACACAAAACTTTGCAGGCATGAGCAATTTGGACAATTATTGAGATAGGATGTCTGGCCTGCAATTCGGCAAAAGCATAAAATGTTGCAACATCCCTGCTATACACACGCACACACATACACACAAACACACACACACACACACACGCACACACACAGCTTTGCAGGCATGAGCAGTCTGGACAATTTTGGTCATAGGATGTTTGGCCTGCAGTTTGGGACTCGGCAAAAGCATAGATTGTGGCACCATCCCTGTCACACATGCACACACACGCACACACACACACACACAACTATGCAGGCATGAGTGGCAAGCAGTATGTGAGGCAGAACAGTTGCTCATTGTTTGGAACCCAGCAAGGGCAGGGATCGTGGCATTATCCCTGTTATATACACACAGAACTCACACACACACACAAACACACACACACACACACACACACGCACAGGCATGAAAAACTGGCAGGAGATACTCCTATGCAATATATGAGAGGAATGAGTTCGCCACCAAAGCCAGCAATAATCAGCATGCGGCAAGGGCAGAGGCCGTCTTCGTCGCGCACATGCACTCACGCCCACGCCCACGCCCACACCCACACCCACACCCACACCCACACCCTCACCCGCACCCACACCCACACCCACACCCACACCCACACCCGCACCCGCACCTGCACCCGCACCCGCACCCGCACCCGCACCTGCACCCGCACCCGCACCCGCACCCGCACCTGAACCCGCACCCGCACCCGCACCCGCACCCGCACCCACACTGCACACACATCAAACATGTACACTCTGCCTTAAATGTGACCCTCATACCTCACTCGGCTACCTGAGGGGCTGCACAAAGGAGTGAGAAGGGTGAGGGGCTCGATGCACGGACAACAGCCGTGCACAAAAACACACCTGAAGCGCAAATTTCGATCACTGCCATATGGACACACAACACACCTGAAGGCCCAAGAACTGAATCCATTATAGTCCTCCCATTTTACAAATACACAACACACCTGAAGGCCCAAGAAGTCAGTCCTTGGATCACTGCCTCTTTGACACACAGCACAGCTGAAGGCCCAAGAACTGAGTCCACGGAGCCCTTCCATTTTTACAGACACACAGCACACCTGAAGGCCCAAGAACTGAGTCCACGGAGCCCTTCCATTTTACACACACACAACACCTGAAGGCCCAAAAACGCTATCCATTAGTCCTCCCATTATACAGACACACAACACACCGGAAGGCCGAAGAACTGAGTCCACGGAGCCCTTCAATATTACAGACACACAACACACCTGACGTATTTGGGGCTTTTTCCGGTCATCTGTTGGATTACTGCTGAAGCCATACGGTTGCCCATATTGTCCCGGGGGCTGATCCATGGGTCTGTGTGCAGAAAGAAAGCGAAAACGAAAACATCACGCAAATTATATCTCCCCACATATACGGTTGCCCATATTGTCCCGGGGGCTGACCCATGGGTCTAAGTGTGTGCAGAAAGCAAACCCATGGGCGGCAGTGCGGGTCAGTAGTCATTTTGCCCAGCAACTGAGCTGCCAGTGGGCCGTGCAAAACGAGGACTGATCTGCACTGCCGCCCATGCGTTGACGAAGCAAATTGAGCACATATATACACACACATACACATAAACACATACACACGGAATGCACAGCAAATGAGCTGCAGGTGGTCCGTGCAAAATGAGGACTAACCTGCGCTGCCGCCCATGCGTTGACGAATCAGATCGAACAAAATCACACACACAAATACACACATACACACGGAATGCACAGCGAATGAGCTGCAGGTGGTCCATGCAGAATGAGGACTGATCTGCACTGCCGCCCATGCGTTGACGAATCAAATTGAGCACATATATACACACACATACACATACACACATACACACGGAATGCACAGCGAATGAGCTGCAGGTGGGCTGTGCAGAATGAGGACCAACGTGCGCTGCCGCCCATGCGTTGACAAATCATATTAAACAAAATCACACACACGCACATACACACATACACACGGAATGCACAGCGAAAGAGCTGCAGGTGGTCCATGCAAAATGAGGACTTACCTGCGCTGCCGCCCATGCCTTGACGGATAAAAATGAGCACACAGACAGACACACTGAAATGCACGGCAATTGAGCTGCAGGAGGGCCGTGCAAATTGAGGACTTACCTGCACTGCCGCCCATGCGTTGACAAAGCAAATCGAGCACATATATACTCACACATACACATAAACACATACACACGGAATGCACAGCGAATGAGCTGCAGGAGGGCCGTGCAAATTAACTAACCTGCGCTGCCGCTCATGTTGACGAATCATATTGAACACACAAACACACACACACATACACATACACAAGGAATGCACGGCAATTGAGCTGCAGGAGGGCCGTGCAAATTGAGGACTGACCTGCACTGCCACCCATGCGTCTGGTCTCCACGACTGCGTACCGGGGGGTCAACTGCTTAACATATGCAGCTACCTGTGTTTTTAAACAGGTAGATTTTATTAGTGCAGCTGTCGATCTTATTGATTGATTTATTTGTTGGGACCTATAGGTTGAGCAGCCATGCCAGGCTGGAGGCCTTTGTAATCCAAACTAAACTAAACAGGTAAAAGCACACCCGTGGTGGAGGAGTTTGATGATAAATGGGCCAGCTGCTTGACATATGCAGCTACCTGTGTTCTTAAACAGGTAATTTTATAATGCAGCTGTCGATCTTTTTGATTAATTTATTTGTTGGGACCTATAGGTTGAGCAGCCATGCCAGGCTGGAGGCCTTTTTAATTAAAACTTAACTAAACAGGTAAAAAGCACACCCGTGGTGGAGGAGTTTGACGATAAATGGTACTAGAATGACAGAGGGGGTTGACGGAGGCCCCCAATGGGGGTACTTTTGAAATGTGAATTGAGTATGGGCGCCCCAGCTGGCAGCAATCAAGCTCAGTACCCAGAGGTAGCTGCTGATAGCACCTGAGCTTGAATGTTGCCAGCTAGGGCGCACACGTCTAATTGCCCGTGGCGTGAACCCTATTTTTCACCACCATTCTCTCATATCTCACCACCCACTGACCTGAATTGTGTCATTCTTATATGAATCGCCTAAATTTCAATAAAGAATATAATTTCAACAAAATTGGGGCAAAACGACCCAGTAGTTGGTCAGATACTCTATTTTGGCCCATTTCCCTTAAAGAAAATCAACAAAAGGGGTGCCAAAAAGGTGGAAAACCAACCTTCACCAAATCTACTCTTTAAAACCCAGGATAATTTGGTATCATAAAGGGAGTGTTGCCATCTTGTTTTGGGATGAAAAGAGGCTTTGGTCGGGGAGTGGTGGCCTAAAATGTGAAAACTCAGTGCCAAAATTTGAACGGGAATCCCACCCAGACCACTGGGGTGGTCCGATTGACCCCAAATTTTGTGGACCATCTAGTTATGTTCATCAAACATGGTCTGCATAAAAAAAGGCATATTTCAGGACATTTGCTCCGTCGACCCCCTCTGCTGGAATGACTTTTTATCCTTTTCCTTCACTAATGAGGAGAGTGTTTTTTCACTGCCTGCATAGCTCTGCCTGCATCGCTTTTTCTGCATATAGCTGTTTCTGCACAGCTTTATCTGCGTAGCAATGGCAGCACTTTTTTTGCATACCAAAGGTAGCAAGCCTTCTGAGTTGCTGTCTGGCATGTTGGTGGCGAGCACCCATGCTCTATACATTGCGCAGACTCACTGGCGCTGCAGCTTGTTGGTGTAACACACACACACACACACACTCTAACAGCTTCAAAATAAAGTGTAGGGCAAAATCAGTGAGAACACAACGGTGGAAACAGTCCTGCAGCTCGTTGGGATAACACACACACACTCTTATGGTTTCAAAAGGAATGTGTAGGGCAAAATCAGTGAGCACAAACGTGAAAACTTTCCTGCAGCTTGTTGGGATAACATTCACACACTCTTATGGCTTCAAAAGGAATGTGTAGGGCAAATTCAGAGAGCATGATGGTGACAAAAATCCTGCAGCTCGTTGGGATAACACACACACTCATACACTCTTATGGCTTCAAAAGGAATGTGTAGGGCAAACTCAGAGAGCATGACGGTGAAAACAGTCCTGCAGCTTGTTGGGACAACACACACTCATACATACACTCTTATGGCTTCAAAAGGAATGTGTAGGGCAAACTCAGTGAGCATGATGGTGAAAACAGTCCTGCAGCTCGTTGGGATAACACACACACTCTTATTGTTCCAAAAGCAATGTGTAGGGCAAAAACCACTGAGCATGATGGGTGGTCATAAACTGCGACACTCATTCTGCACTTGCACAAGCACACACACACGCATACACATGCGTACACACACACATCCACGCACACACACATGCACACCTTGTCGTACACATCGTCAGCATGCTGGCCCGCCACTAAACGGCAGGAGATTTTGGCGGTGGCCTTGTGCGGTATAATCGTTTTAATACCTGATCCAGTGAATCCACTAGACATGCCCACCACCTCCAAAGTGGGCCGATGCCACCTGCGCATGTGTGTGTGTGTATATGTATGTGTGTGTGTGCGCAAATGTGTGTGTAGATGTCTGTGAAAATGTGTGTAGTGTGTGTGTAAATGTTAAAGTGTGTGTTTGCATGCTTATGTTTGCATGGATGTATCTCAAGCACCGGCTGCAAGCCTTTCTGCTGCTTTGATTTAATTGCGGTTGCATAAGGCGGTGGGAAGCTAGGGCTCCCTCAACACACAAACACCGTAACACACACACATACACACACATACACACACAAACACTGCAACACACAAACACTGTAACACACACACTGTAACACACACATACACACACATAAACACTGTAACACACATACACAAAAACACACACAAACACTGTAACACACTTACTGTAACACACACATACACACACAAACACTGTAACACACACACACTGTAACACACACATGCACACACATAAACACTGTAACACACACACATACACACACACCAACACTGTAACACACTCACTGTAACACACACAGTGCTAACCTGGAAAGCCTGAAAAAACCACCGTGCTAAAAAACCAACCTCAAACAATAATTGCACTGGAAGGACCTACAAACTACCGTGCTGAATAACCTCAACAACTACTGCATTAAAAGCTCCGAGCTGTCACGAGCTGTCGCGAGCTGTCGCGAGCTGTCGCGATTGTTTTAAACCGTAAAATCTATGCCGTCACATATTTTATGCTCATAAGTCCTATGCTGTCACACTGGGAAATATTCATGCTGCCACAAGATATTACAACTTATTCCATCATCAAATTTCCCGCTCGCCCACTCCCACTCCTGTGCACGCACTCACATATATATACACATGCGCACACACATGCACGCACACGCACACGCACACACACACGCACTTACACACATAAAGCTGAACTCTAGCGTTTCTTCCCCCACGTGCCACCTTTCAATACCAGACTTAAGATCTGCATCACAAACACGTACTACACGCACGTCACGATACACACCAACACACACAAACACCTGCGCTCTAGTGTTTCGTACGACTCCTCCCCATGCCACCCCTTGATGCCAAGCTCAGCACGCTCAGCACGCTCATCAAACTTGTACGCTATGATGTCATTCTCCTCATCATCCGACAACTCCTTCACACCCTGCGCGCACAGCAGCCATGAAAAAGTGCGAAAGATAAGCAGGAGTTTCAGCAAACAGTCATCTGCAATCCCTAACATGATCTATGTACACGCATCTGAAAGGTGTTTGGCAAGATGCAGTACGACATGCAGTACGACTAGATGCAGTATGACAGTAGCAAGATGCAGTACGTCATGCAGTACGTCATGCAGAACGACATGCAGTACGACAAGATGCAGTACAACATTAGCAAGATGCAGTACGACATGCAGTACAATTTTTGCGGCACAACACGCATTTAAAAGGTGTACAACATGCAGTATGACAGTGGCAAGCTGCAGTACGACAAAATGCAGTACGACAAAATGCAGTATGACAAGATGCAGTATGACAGTAGCAAGATGCAGGACGACATGCATGTTGTACTGCATCTTGCTACTGTTGTACTGCATCTTGTCCTACTGCATCTTGCTACTGTTGTACTGCATCTTGTCGTACTGCATCTTGTCGTACTGCAGCTTGTACTGCATCTTGTCGTACTGCATCTTTCTACTGTCGTACTGCATCTAGTCGTACTACATCTTGTCGTACTGCATCTTGTCGTACTGCAGCTTGTACTGCATCGTGTCGTATTGCAGCTTGCCACTGTCAAACTGCATCTTGTCGTACTGCATCTTGTCGTACTGCATCTTGCTACTGTTGTACTGCATCTAGTCGTACTGCATGTAGTACTGCATGTCAATCTGCAGTGCAACATGCAGTACGACAAGATGCAGTACGACATGCAGTACGACAAGATGCAGTACGACAGTAGAAAGATGCAGTACGACAAGATGCAGTACGGCAAGATGCAGTACGACAAGATGCAGTACAACAGTAGCAAGATGCAGTACGACAAGATGCAGTACAACATGCATGTCGTACTGCATCTTGCTACTGTTGTACTGCATCTTGTCGTACTGCATCTTGTCGTACTGCATCTTGTCATATTGCAAGTTGTACTGCATCTTGTCGTACTGCATCTTGTCGTATTGCATGTCGTACTGCATCTTGTTGTACTGTATCTTGTCGTACTGCATGTCGTACTGCATCTTGTCGTACTGCATCTTGCTACTGTTGTACTGCATCTAGTCGTACTGCATGTCGTACTGCATGTCAATCTGCAGTGCAACATGCAATACGACAAGATGTAGTACGACAAGATGCAGTAGTATGACATGCAGTATGACAAGATGCAGTACGACAAGATGCAGTACGACATGCAGTACGACAAAATGCAATACGACAAGATGCAGTACGACAAGATGCAGTACGACAAGATGTAGTACGACAAGATGCAGTACGACAAGATGCAGTACGACAAGATGCAGTACGACAAGATGCAGTACGACAAGATGCAGTACGACAAGATGCAGTACGACAAGATGCAGTATAACAGTGGCAAGATGAAGCAGAACCGTTTTCTTATCCGTCAGCTCTTCTTCCTAACAGCATGCACGTTAGTAGGGTTAGCCAGAACTGTATATACACACCGTATATGACCGTATATCTAGGGTTGGCCAGAACCACACAATCATAGGTATATACGGTGTACATAGGTATTTTTAGCAGGGAAATTAACATACATATACGGTGCAGATATACGGTTCTGGCCAACCCCACATATAATCTACATAATAATCTGGTAATTTTCCTGCCAAAAATACCATATATACACCGGATATATAGTTATGGCCAACCGTATATATGGCCGTATATCTGGTAACGTTCCGGCCAAAAATACCATATATACACTGAATATATTACAGATATGGTTCTGGCCAACCCTGCACGTAAACAGGCGGAGGTGGCATCAGTTGTGTGAAGCGTCAATTTTGGAGTGGGCATGTCATTGTGATGACGTCGAAATTTCAGCAGCACCATCTGCGTTCAGCAGTACCATATGCATACCATATGCATTCAGCAGTACCATATGCGTCGAAAGTTTAGCAGCACCATATGCGTTCAGCAGTACCATATGCGTTTAGCAGTACCATATGTATACCATATGCGTTCAGCAGCACCATGTGCGTTTAGCAGTACCATATGCATACCATATGCGTTCAGCAGCACCATATGCATACCATATGCGTTCAGCAGTACCATATGCGTCCAGCAGTACCATAAATCTACGTTGAAAGTTTAGCAGCACCATCTGCGTTCAGCAGTACCATATGCATACCATATGCGTTCAGCAGTACCATATGCGTTCAGCAGTACCATATACGTCAAAAGTTCAGCAGCACCATATGCATACCATATACGTTCAGCAATACCATATGCGTTGAAAGTTCAGCAGTACCATATGCGCCGAAAGTTCAGCAGTACCATATGCGTCGAAAGTTCAGCAGCACCATATGCGTTCAGCAGTACCATATGCGTTGAAAGTTCAGCAGCACCATATCGTTCAGCAGTACCATATACGTTTAGCAGTACCATATGCATACCATATGCGTTCAGCAGTACCATATGCGTTCAGCATCATATGCGTTTAGCAGTACCATATGCGTCAAAAGTTCAGCAGCACCATATGCGTTTAGCAGTACCATATGCATACCATATGCGTTCAGCAGCACCATATGGGTTCAGCAGTACCATGTGCGTCGAAAGTTCAGCAGTACCATATCCGTTCAGCAGTACCATATGCGTCGAAAGTTCAGCAGTACCATATGCGTTCAGCAGTACCATATGCGTTTAGCACCATATGCATACCATATGCGTTCAGCACCATATGCGCTCAGCAGTACCAAGTGCGACGAAAGTTCAGCAGTACCATATGCGTCGAAAGGTTCAGCAGTGTTAAGTGCGACGATAGATCAGCAGTGCCATATACGTTTGTGTCTGTATGGTCATATACATTGTCTGTAAGGCTCTGCCCCACACCCTGTGGTGAGTGACATCATCACCATGTATGTCCTCAGGGTCATCATCATATATACAATGTATGTGATGTAGTCATCATCATATAGTCATCATCATATATATAATGTATCATAGAGCCATCACCATGTATGTCCTCAGGGTCATCATCACCATCACCACACATGGTCACCACAGGGGGTACCCGTCAGTACAGACGTACAGAGGACATACATGGTCAGTACAGTCTGTATGGCTCTGCCCCAAACTCTACTTGTCAGCCAGACAGACTCACACGAACCATACTGCTCATTCCTAGGGTTGGCCAGAACCATATACCTATATACGGTTTGTATACGGCATTTTTGGCAGGGAAATCACCAAATATACGGCCATATACGACGTATATATACGGTTCTGGCCAACCCTGCTCATTCCCCTTGTAGTAAAAGCCAGGCAAATGACAGAGCACGTTTTGGCGCCCTCCACCTTAAACAGCCAGGCAATATATATTAGATGACGCGCCGACATTTCATTACATTTCCGGCAAACTCCTCACATTTGAATCAGCCAGGCACTGCAAACCACAACGGCACGCCAACGTTCCATACATCTCCGGCAGAATCCCCACCACCTTATAAAAGCCAGGCACCGCAATAACCCCTGTGTCCTCCTTGTGCAGCTGGGCCACAATTTTTGACAGGACCACAGCCGCGTTGGGGATGCTGCCTCCATATCGCCCGCTGTGCACATCTGCACTGGCCGTGACCACCTCAATCTCCAAGCTCACCACACCCCTGTGTGTGCATGTGTGTGTGTTTGTGTGTGCATGCGTTGAGTTTGTTTTAGTATCGTCCGCTGTGCACATCTGCCCTGGCAGTGACCACCCCTATCTCCAAGCTCACCACACCCCTGTGTGTGCATGTGTGTGTGCGTTTGTGTGTGTGTGTGTGTGTGTGTGTTTGTGTGTGTGCATGCGTTGTATTTGTCTTAGCGTGATCAATGTGTATGTCTGCACTGCCAGTGACCACCTCTATCTCCAAACTTACCACACCCCTGTGTGTGCATGTGCATTTATTTGTGTGCGTGCGCTGAGTTTATTTTAGTATTGCCTGCTGTGCGTATCTGCACTGGCCGTGACCACCCCTATCTTCAGGCTCACCACACCCCTGTGTGTGCATGTGTGTGTGTGGGTGTGTGGGTGGGTGGGTGGGTGCGTTTGTGTGCGTGCGTGGGTGCGTTTGTGTTTTGTGTCTTTGTAGTTGCGTTTGTACACACAAAGTGTGTGCATGCGTTGTATTTGTTTTAGAGTGATCAATGTGTATGCCTGCACTGCCAGTGACCACCTCTATCTCCAAGCTCACCACACCCCTGTGTGTGCATGTGTACTTGTTTGTGTGCATGCGTCGAATTTGTTTTAGTATCCCCCGCTGTGCACATCCGCACTGGCAGTGACCACCACAATCTCCAAGCTCACCACACCCCTGTGTGTGTATGCGTGTGTGTGTGTGTCTGTGTGTATGCGTGCGTGCCTATGAGCAAAGTATAGTGCAGTAGGTCGGCAGTACAGTAATCCTTTAATCCCCATGCGTGCAAACATCTTCGCATGTGCACATTTGTACGTGTTGCTGTCCGTGTTAGTGTGTACTGTGCAAGCATCTTGCATTAAAACATGTGTGTACGTGTTTATATCTGTGTTTGGTGTGTGATGCGCAAGCATCTTGCATTAAAACATGTGTGTACGTGTTTATAACCGTGTTTGGAGTGTGATGTGCAAGCATCTTGCATCAAAACATGTGTGTACGTGTTTATAACCGTGTTTGGTGTGTGATGTGCAAGCATGTTGCATTAAAACATGTGTGTACGTGTTTATAACCGTGTTTGGTGTGTGATGTGCAAGCATGTTGCATTAAAACATGTGTGTACGTGTTTATAACCGTGTTTGGAGTGTGATGTGCAAGCATCTTGCATCCGAATCCGAGTTCCAACTGTTGCCCTTCTATTTCAAACCTGCAGCTGTTGGAAAGAATGCTGATGGCTGCACACAGCTGTGCCATGCATCCACAGCACACATCACACAGCACACAGCACGCACCTCATGCTGATGGCTGCACAAAGCTGCGTCGTGCACTCACAGCACACAGCACACAGCACGCACCTCATGGCCAGTGTGAGGCCTCCCTCGTTTTCACCCAGCTGCCGCCCGTCTGCACTCAGGACGAGGTCAGTAGGAAGGAGCATCTTTCTGTTCTCCGTCAAGAACTGCCTGGGTGCACGTGCAAGAAGGCCAGAGAAAGAAGGAGCAGGAAGGTAATGAGGGGGCTGGGGAAAAAAGGTGCAGGTGAGGAAGGTGCAAGAAGGTGCAGGAAGGTGAGGAGGGGGCTGAGGGAGCTGAGGAAAAAGGGTGCAGGTGCGGAAGGTGCAAGAAGGTGCAGGAAGGTGCAAGAAGGTGCAAGAAGGTGCAGGAAGGTGAGGAGGGGGCTGAGGGG
>Ga0307974_1000840_pt1 | contig 20068 bp, 24 predicted proteins | sample OrgLakmetagen784_FD_201812 | JGI IMG/M metagenome (GOLD analysis project Ga0307974, IMG submission 201812) | Saline water microbial communities from Organic Lake, Antarctica - #784 | ecosystem: Environmental > Aquatic > Non-marine Saline and Alkaline > Saline | place: Antarctica: Organic Lake... | reverse complement strand
TCCGTACAGGCCAGCTGTCAAAGCGAAGACCTGGAAAAGCCACAACATGGCATGTTTTCTGTGTGTGATACCCTTGCTAGAACCGGTTCTGTAAACTCTAGCTATCGCGAGCCTCAAGTTGTCTGCCGTCTTCTCAGCTGCTGTGTGCATACTTCCATCACGAGTGAGAGTGAATCCAAGGTATTTGAAATGAGTGACAAGTTCTAGAGGTTTGCCATCGTACGTGAAGGTGGGAATCGCAAAAGTGTCCTTGCTGAAGAAGACCATGATTTTTGTTTTGTCAGTGTTGAGCTTGAGCCCCTTGAAACGTGTGTAGTTGTGAAATCTGTTTAGCTGGAACTCTAAGCATTCAGCTGTGTTTGAAGTGAGAGCAATGTCATCAGCATAATCACAATGAGGGACCTGGACTGAATCCAAGGCAGTGGCAGCACCTCTCTGCACGGTCAAGAATCTGTCAATGTCATTGGTATAAAGGGAATACAGAAGGGGACTCAGAGGGCGCCCTGTTTCAAGCCTTTGTTGGGTCCTAGTTATACAAGGTTAAGTTTGCAGAATAAGCCAAGAAGACTGCTAGGCTAGGAACTCTTGTCCTAGTGGTAAGGTTACATCAATATATAAGCCTCAAAGGGCATCTCAGCGGAAGCTTGGAAAATACCTATCTAAACAAAAGGGGAAGCGTCTATGATAAGTAAGAGAAAGAGACGGAAAAAATAGGTCTGGTGGAGAAGAAAAGGAGAGTCAAGTATGGCTTAAAAACTAGCAGAAAAAGGTTTGATCTGAGCAGAGTTCTGAGGAAGCAGTGCTAGTGCTCCACAGAAGACATGAAGAAATTCATGCCAGCTCTAGAAACCAGAAGCAAGGTAGCAGGTGCTCTAGACAAGCCTAGAAGCATCATGTTGGGCATCATCAACATGCAGCATGAGACCCCCAGACAGGCTCTAACTCTGGTCCTAGTTAAACAAGGTTAATAACGAAAAGGCCAAGAAGTGTGGCTGAATAAATTGCCTCTGTGAACTAACTCCGTAGGAAGTAGGAGGAGGAAAATTCCGCTGGCAGTCGGCAGCTCGCGTGCGGCGGAACCTCTGCACCTGATGTCGAAGGATTCGGCGATTACCTGATGATCAACAATCGGAAACAAAATTGGCACCCTCATCCTTTGTGACAATCTCCTTTTTAAGCCTATTTCTTAATTATGTCAGCTTCTACGAAAATAATAATACCTAAATTGCTGGTAAATTTGCCACGGTAAAAGCAGAGGGTCTGCCATGTTTAGCTACTAGCCTGGTTGGGGAATGAGCTTCCTGTGCAACCATTTGCCCGGGAACAGGCTGCTGCCCAGCTCCAGACTGCGCCCTCACATCACTTCAGGCCCCAAAAGGACCCGTCTCTTGCTACTCAATGCTAAATTCACAGTCACAAATAACAGCAGCACAGCTGAAAGCACAACCTCGCGAGGTAGGCCTACTGACAGTCTTGGCGTTTCAAGCTGGGAGTCGGACGTTGACCAGAGTGCCAAATCATGCTTGCATCCCTCCCTGCAGGCTCCTCCAACCTGCAGTCAGAGCGGCAGCAGGTGGGCAGAAAGGCTCAGCAATCGCACAATGCCAGGACTACAAACATACACACGCACTCCCTGCTTGGCGTGCGTTTAAATGCACCCAGAAAGTTTGACTTTTCTGACACAACTGACTCCCTGATGCCAGTGTACGCAGGCCTCACGGACCACATCCTCAGCACCATCTCAACCTCCCTTGCCAGCCAATGCCTCCCCGGTCTTTGTTGCTCAACTCCTAGGTGGCTTGGTGGCAGCAATGGGCGTGGGGGCAGCTGTGTATAGTATGCTGAAAAGGTAGATGTGTGAATAATAGAAGGGTAAACTGGGTAGTGCACACTGGCAGCTCAATTCTATGATAATGCACAATGGGGGCAACGTTCCGCTGTTGTAACACTAATTCTTTAACTTTGACTTGCCAGCAGTAACAAATGCACACTAGTACACAATCAAACATGTGAGCATGCACGAGGCCGCACGCGCACACACACACACACATTTGTAAATATACGTACTGAAACATAGAGGCAAGAGTCCCTCCACCCCTTTGTCGATCGGGGACACGTTGTCAGCGCCCTCTCAACAGCAGCGTCCGGATGTCGCCCAGCTGGAGGCCCTTCAAGCACAGGTGAGGTGCACAACAAGGTTGGTTGCTTACTTTGTGTGTAATTGTTGAACGTGACTATTTAGTACTGTAGAATAGAAAATGCCCGCCTTTTCTGGTAGACAGCTAGTAATGCAGGCAAGTACGTGTCTGTAACTTCTTGTCAGCAAGTGTTTCCTTTGTGCCTTTAAACATGCAATTAGAACGAGCATGGCACTGACCAGTTGGATGCGCTTTTAAGCTCTTTTTTCCTGTACATACACACACACACACGTGCACACACGTTTATATACACACATACACACATACTCACACACACATACAGGTACTGGCAGCCCAGCAGGATGCAGAGGCGATGCAGGTGTGTGCATGTGCATTTACAGGTGTTAACAGTAGCCAGCAAGGGTCGTTGAAGCTAGATACGACCACACACTTTTACTTGTAGCGTCATTTATTGCTGAGGTTAGCAAGGTTTTCTGCTCATGCCCCTTTGTTGTTGTTGAGCAGGAGCAACTGCAGGCCCAACAGGAGCAGCAGCGGAGGCAGCAAGAAGCGGAGCAGGCTTCGGATGAGGAGGAGGCATACGCACAGCAGCAAGAGGAGCTGCAGACAGCTCTCCAGGTAGGTGTGTCATATTTGTTTGGCTGGGTGCATATGGGTGTTTGTGTTTGGTAAGCTGCGTACATATGTGTGCACGTTGTGCTTTCTTGTGTACACAAGTTTGGCTGTTCGTTGTACACAAGTTCACATGACTCATGTGACGTGAGCAACACAACTCTTTCAACATCACCTGTGTCTTCATAAGGTAGGTCTCATAAATAAGCCATAAGGAAGCTTACGTTATTATTTTGGGGGGCAGGAGGCCACATCCTAAGCTCCGTGTTGTAAAAGGCTCAATGGTGCCTTAAGTCAGGCCGGACGTCTCCTGTGAGAGCTCTTGCCCCAATGCAGACAAATACATTTTTACTATATGTTGGAACCTTGATTGAATAATCGAAGCACCCCTGCACACTCAATTTGCGGCAGGAGGTGCCCAGATGGGCAGGGTGGAAGTCCCTGCAGAAAGCGGATTTCCAAAAGCTCATCCCTGGTGCCAGCAATTTACCAGGGGCATTTTTATGAATATTGGGGACAGTTTGGTGAAGGTCCGGGGGTCTGGGTTGAAGTCCGGGTTTTGACCCCCTTTTGGCAGGGAAAAGTGCGATTTACAATCAGGCACCCACTGCTGAACCGTTTGGGGTTGCGTTTTTATTGCTGCACTCAATGAGCTGACAGCTGGACGGACTTTTTTTGCCTTACCTCACAAGTCTGAGTGGCCGAGTTGTGTTCAGTAATACATCAGGCATTGTTTGTCGAATCAGTCTGTGCTCAGAGGGGCTGACCAGAGGCTTATAGTTAATGAAAAATCTCAGCTGTCGCTGCCCACCATGGCCCAATCCCAGCATTCCAGACCATAATACTCGGCAGGGCATGCTTTGGGAGTATACTGAAGGGCTCCCATCACTCAGGTGGTGGCCAGAAAGTGTGTTTCCAGGGTTTCCAGGGTTTCCAAAAAATGCACCATTTTCGTCCAGGAAACAGGCTCACGCACTTAGTCCTTAGGGGCCAATTTTTTTGCTTTTATCTTTTATGGGTTTGGTTTGACCTTAAGCTTGTCTGGGAACAAAAGAATTGGTGAAATTCGGACCAAAATCCACATTTCTACACCCATGCCACCTTTCTGGCAGGGAAACGGCACAAATTCAGGCCCCAACCCACACCCCGGATCAGAAGCCCATCAATTTGTATGCAGACGTGTGTAGAAACCTGTATATTGTCTCAGATGTGCATTTCAGGAGAGGGGCATTAATCCCTCTTTTTTGTGGTGGGCTTGGCTGGCCTGACCTAAGTCAGACACTATAAAATGCTGTTGTCAAGTCACATCACGGGCATAAGCAGCGGCCTGCTCTTAGCTCATCAAGTCATGTGACTGATCTCGGTCAGCCTCAGTGGCATGTCCACACAAACACCCCTATGCATGCGCGCAAATGTTCCTACACAGGCAGCTGAGTCGCTCAACACCGAGTTGGCATCAGTGAGCGAGTCAATGCGCATCCAAGAGGGGCAGCTGTCGTCAGCAGAGCTGCAGGTACGCCGTGCTGCGTTGTGCACGCGTGTGCACGCATGTCAATGTTTGCTTGGGGGGGGGCACATCTCACACTCAGCATGCACAATGCAACAGACTGAGAGCTGAAGATAATGATGTGTATGTATGATGCACATATATGGCGTGTGGCATTTCCGAAGAGGAGTGGAATGTGCGAATGCGCAGCCAAAAGCCGCATAGCACAAAATATCGGTCAATTTTGTAGCAAAGTGAGGATGTTGCTCAAGCCAGTTATAAACTGTTGCACATTTATTGTCTGTCGTGTTGCCGTGCCCATACAACATGTTTGCTCTGGTAAGGTAGTGTTCTTGTAACTTGTGACTTGTGCAGAAATGTGACCCTGACCCTTGCCAGTGCCAGGCTCAGCACGCTAGCTTATTTACCACTCTGGACACACAAACACACCCTGTAACCTCGCTTCCCCCAGGACGAGGCGAGAGAGACAAACCTGCAAACTGAAGCAGCAAAGACAGCTATCAAGGCAAGCGATGAGTTTTTGTTCATCATTGAGGAGTGCTTTGTCAAGCACAGGGAGAGCCTTAGCAGCTGTGCATTGAGGTCCATTGGGCTCTGGCAATCAATCCAGGGTCCAAGGAACCCTTTTGTTAGGAAACCAGGATAGGAACTGGTAGAAAGAATCTCTATTTTTTGTAAAATCAGGTTTGAAAGACCAGGGTAGGGGAAACAGGATAGGATCTGACATAAGCACATCATGAAGCTCTCGTTCTTGTGACCCTCCTCTGAGCCTTTGCATGGCGCCTGAAGTCTGTGGGGAGGATCACACGTGACCTGCCACCTGAATTTAGTGCATATCCAATAGCATCCTGTTGTTTGGCTCCAAGAGATGACCCACACCTCCACTGGCCCTCTTCAGCACTTTTGAGCTAGTCCTCATGTTGTGGTGTTAATGATGCTTGGCCTTTACACCCAGGATTCTGAAGCTTGTGATGGAACGTGAGACGTCGGTAAAGCCGTTGTGTGCAATGCTGATGGTTGCTCCATTCATTTGGCCTGGTTTTAAAATTTGCAGGCGACAAGGTTGCCGTGCTATAATTTGGCCATAATTGTGTATGTATGTATTGTACGATTATATTTTTAATTCTTCTGCTGATCTGTTTTCTACTTTTAATGTATGATTGCCCTAAGTAACTAGAAGAAGCTTGCCCTGTTTTTGTGGCTGCGCTTTTTCGTGCTCACAGGAGTCACAGCGCAAAGTCGCGCTGCTTGAAGCTATGGTGACTGCCCTCAGGGATCGCCTGCACGAAGAGGAGGGGCGAAACGAGGAGCTGCAAGGTGGGCTGTGAGACGTGTGCAGAGGGCATGTTCAGGGCGTGGCTGACTGCGTCTGAAGGTTGAGACGGCCTACTGCAGTGTGTTGGCTGATTGTGGGGTCACTGTTTACCATGGACTTGCTGCATAAATAGGAGGAGAGGCAAATTGAGAACGTGCAAGGAGAATGCGGGAAAGTGTGCGCGCTAATATGTGTGGCCTAACAACAACTTGTTTTTATGTTTTAACCAAAGGTCGTCCCCATGCACCCCCTTCCCCCCCGGGCAAATAGGCAATACCACTAAATTGGGCATATCTCCCCGACCACTCCACCGTTTTGGGAGCTGAAAGATGTGTTCGATAGCTTATTTTTTCTTTACATGCACACAAAGAAAGCAGGCCGAAAGACCCAGTGGGTTGCGAGCCACCCTGGTGTGAATTTGGGGATTTCAGATGGAGCTGAAGTAGCACAGGCTGAAATTGCTGCAGTGTAACGGGTCAAACAATTCCACCAAATTTTAACCAGGCCACCGATTGGCCCCATGGAAATTTAAATATAATTAATATTTTATACCGCAACTCTGAGAGCCAAAACTGGGCTAAAACTCGCAGCAGGTACTTTCTGCCTTTTTCCCCTGTGTCCCTTGTGTGAGTACCTCCCACTCGCCAGCTTTCCCAGTACTCCTGCCCCAAATTCGACCTTGCAGCATTGTTATACAACATATATAATGCTTATATCCTGAAGCAGGGGTCGATCTGGGCAACTTAAGAAATGCACCTTTTCCCTGCCTAAGTAGGTGCAAAATACGCACCGGGCCCCACACGGCCCCCCAGAATGCCGAATTTCCAGCAAATTTCAATGGGTTAGATATAACATCAAGTATCTTGCATTCAAATGAGGTATAGGGGGCTTTAAATTGAGTGGGAAGCTTATTGGCCCTGTTTGGGGGGGGGGGTGCACGGGAACGACCCAAACCAATGCCTTCAATCTTGCATTTTTCTGCTTGCTAGCCAACTGCTCTCCTTTACCAAAAGTGCTCTGGTAGTAAGCTCTTTGTGCAAAAGTGAATTGGGCGCCAGCATCAGAACGTGCATGTGCATGCATGTACCCAGCTTACAAGGATGCCTTCAGTGCAATGCCTGTAAAGATGCAACCCATCGCATTGATTCATGTTCTATGCACACACACACACACTCACACACATACACACACACTCACACAACCACACACACACACGCTCACACAAACACACACAACCACACACACACACGCTCACACAAACACACACAATTGTACACATATACGCACACATTACTCCTCTCCTGTTTACTTGCAGCGGACGTGAGCGCTGGCAAAGAGGAGTTGCAGAAAGCAGAGGCAGCTCGCTTGGAGCTTGAGTCTCGGCTTGACTCTCTTAAAGCCGAGCTGATCACCGCACGACAGGACTTGGCAGCGGTACGTGAACGCAGCTTTGGATGTAGTTACATTTTTCAGCACATGCTGGTCTTGGTGTAGTTGCCTATGCAGTCTTGCGCAGATACTTGTTTTTGCATATGCAGCCGTGTGCTTCATGATCCTCATTCCTTTTCATTTTCATTTCAGGGTCAATGGATCCTCTCGCAGGGTACTGAAGAATAGTGTTTCTGTAACTGTATTTCTTGCGTTGGCCACAAGCATGTTAAACTTACCAGACAATTTTGGGCAGGGAATTGTCCTTTTAATGTGCTGTATGTGTATGCATGAACCACATGTCACCTCCCCTCCCCTGTATACTAACTCATTGTATAGGCCCAAGAGCGCACTGCCAAGCTGGAGCAACGCGTGACTGAGCTCACAGAGTACAGTCAAAAGCTGGAGGGCAGGGTGAGCGAGCTGGAGGCCGAAGTGGGACTGCAGGCGGGCAATGCTGCGCGCGTGGCAGAGGAGGCAGAGGAGCGCATCCGTGAGGTGTGGGGGTTATGGTGGCTGCCGGCGACCTGGCCCTGTTTTGTTTGTGAAGAGTGAGGCTTTTAAGTAGGGAATGCTGTGAGCATGAAGAGCAGGCAGAAAAGCGCAGCTGCTAAGCGTGAGGTGCATCATTTGATTAGGGAGCGGTATCTGAACGTGTGATGAGAAATCTTGGTTTTTGTACGAGGGTTTGGTAGGTCTTGACGGCACATGAAAGCGGCAAGATGTTGGATTAGGATAGCGCAGAATCGTCTTTACTTTTGTTCATGTGAAAAGGCTGAAGAGGCAGGGGGTGCTAACAGAAGCAAAATCCTCTGTGAAAAGGTTAACCTATTTCATTGCTTATTGTGGTGGAGGGCACTTGACACAGTGCTCAGTTGCACAAATATGCAGCCTGAGATGTTTTGTTGCAGCAGAGCCATTTTCAGACCCATAATGCCCAATATTGGATTCAGGTGGCAATGAAATAATTCAGCTTCAACCACGGGGACCTGTTTTGGAACTATGCATGCTGTTGCGCATATCTCCTGCGTGTATCTGCTGAGTGTATCTGCTGCATGTTTTCCTGCGTGTATCTACTGCATGTCTTTAATGGTTTACTCTATTGGGTTTATTTACTGTGTTTATTCACTGCCTGTTTTTGTGTGCAGATCCAGGCGGCAGGGGACGGCTCTACTGCAGGCCTCGTTGAGCTGCAGGGCAAGCTGAGTTCCAAAGAGGCAGAGATGGAGGAGCTTAGGTGTGTGAATGTGCCTTGCGTATGTAAGAACATTTTTTTTGTGTTGATCCCATTGTTTCCAAAAGAGCTACCAGGGGCTCAGGCTGTGTCTTCTATGCGTGCGTGTGTTGGCTCCTGTCATCCCTAGATTGCGCAAGCAAAGGACACCTTGGCCCAAACAACTGCATTGCTATGGTTCACAGGTCTTAGGCAGGAGTTAAAAAACTCCTCGCTCAAAACTAATGGACTAAACCAAACAATTCTTTTGGTTTAACCTTTTCAAACACCAGTGCAAAATTAGAGTTCTGGCTGGTCTTAATGTTATTTTGCCCCTGATATGCTTGGGTTTGTCTAAATGCCTGTCTTTGTACTTATCTTTCCCACAACGCTCCAGGAAGAACAGAGGTGTGTATGTGCCGCAGAATGCACTTGCACCTTTTTCCCAGGGTGCTGTTGTGTACCTGCGTTTAGGAGAGACCTTCTCCAGGGCAAACAACCTAGACATTTTTCCACTGAAGACCTCATCTATTGCGCTTTTACAACGTGCGCGTCTTAATTTAATTTTTGCGCTGACTCTGCAGGCAGGCAGTGGAGGCAGAGAGAGAGGAGCTCAGGCAAGCACTTGAGGAGGGCAAGGAAGCCACACAGAAGGTAAGGAGCAAAAAAACAGCCAGCAGATCTGAATGGAATCGACTGGAGGACACTTGATATGAAATCAGCTAGGACTGTATACTTTGCCAGAGGTGGTCGACGGAGCAAAAGTCCTGAAAATGTTCCTTTTTCGATGCAAATCGTGTTTAAATAACATAACTAGATGTTTCATGAAGTTTGAGGCCAAATGGACTACCCCAATGGTCTGGGCAGAAATCCAGTTCAAATTTCGGCACTGAATGTTCACGTATTGAGCCACCACACTCTACCCAGGGCCTCTTTCCACCTCAAAACACGACAGAAGTACTTCTTTTATGATCAGGAATCGTTTGACATGCTGAAAACCGGATTTGGTGGAACTTGGTTTTCCACATTTTTTGGCACCCCTTTTGCTGATTTTTCCAAATGGGCTAAAATGGGGTACCTGACCAATACTGCTCCGTCTTGCCCCATTTGTTGCAATTATATTTTTTACTAAAATGACAGATCGGGTCAGCTGGTGGTGAGATATGACAGATTGGTGGTGAAAAGTGGGGTTCACGCCGCGGGCAATTAGGCATGTGTGCCCCTACTGGCACCTTTCAAGCTCAGTTGTTATCAGCAGCACATCTGGGTGCTATGCTTAGAAGGTGCCAGCTGGGGCACCCATACTCTGGGGACATTTCAAAATTGCCCCTTTTTCAGGCCTCCGTCGACCCCCCTGATACTTTGCTAAGCTTGTGGCAATAAAATCGACCATTTTTTGGTCCAGAAGGTATCTGTGTGCATGTTGCATGTCCTTTTGGAAGCATGCACGTTCTCTTGTACAAGCATGCTGTGACTTATAGCTGCACAACCAAAAAGCACAAGCCTCTACACCTAGACATGTTTCAACTTTGATGCATGAACACAAATGTGCAACTGCTACTGTATTACTACATGTTTGGCCAGAACCGTATGCATACCCGTTTTCATGACTGCACATTCTACGGGTTTTAAACAAAATGTGTCTATATTGTGCATAGTTTTGGCTAACCCTGTCTAGAAGCTGTATGGAAGCATATACATGGAAGCATAGTGGATGGGTGACGTGCGGCCAGCAACCGCCCCTGCATGCGCATGTGCCTGCCTCATTGTGTCTAAATGTAGGCAGAGAGCCAGCTGGACGTGCGGGACGCACAGCTCATGGGCGCCCAGGCGGCACTGGCCCTTCGCTCAGCAGAGCTGGGGACCGATGCCGCAAGGCTGCGCGCAGATGCACATCGTGATCAGGTGTGGCCCCCGGTGATAGGGTACCTCAAAAGGCGTTCTTCTCGGCTAGATCGAGCGATTACTGGCTGCAAGGCTGTGAACAAATGCTCAGCTGAGCTAAAGGTGCAGGGGTGCCTAAATGTGTGGTTAGGGAGACTGGGTGGGCAGTTTTCAGGACCTGATCAGGGTCTCTATCTGCTCTGAAAAAGAAACATTGAATGTTGTAAGCAAGCAACCACCCAGTCCAGTTCATTCAGCCATGCTCCACTTCACAGTTGGAAAGCACGATGCTCACACAGCAAGCAAGCCGACTTGTCAGCTATCTGTATGATCCTAAACAAGGTGCAAGGGTTGTGTGTTTCCACCTGAATAGCATCGCACTTGTTTGCATGTGCAATGCAGACTTGCAGACTGCAGTTGCATACTTGCGTCAGAGCCCGATCAAACCAAAATTATTTCATTTCTGACCACTTGAGTTTTAGAAGCGGTAAGGAATCCCCTCCTCTGAAGACCAAAGAAAGGTTGTTTTCCTACTATTTCGATGCCTACTTCATTTCCTACTTTGTTTCCCTGTGTATTGCTGTCCCCATGTTTGACATGTGTGCCTGGTGCACAGGAGATGCTGGGGGCTAAGGAGCGCGAGCTGGTGGAGCTCAGGGACCAGCTGGGTCAGGCCACAGCTCAGGTGCGTGGGAGCAGGGTGGTGTTGTGATGCAAGTGATCTGGTGTGCTCATGTCTGTGTGTGCGTGTGTGTATGTATGTGTGCGTGTGAGCGTGTGTGTGCATGCTCTGGTGTGCTCATGTCTGTGTGTGTGCATTTGCGTGTGAGTGTGTGTGTAGCAACTAGAGCAAGCCGCAGCACACGATTTCTTGGCAAACTTAAGCAGTTGAAGCAGGTCATGGCACTTGTGCGTAGCTACACTCATGCCCCCTGTATGCCCTCAAAATCAATATTTCAGACAACATTGCAGTCTGCCTTGGCACAGGCAGACAGGGTGAAACACTTTTTTTTCAATGCTGCCTTTGTGTGGAATCACAACTACAGCGGCTGTTGTGCCTTTTAACATTTAGGACGTCCCATTGTTGATACACTGCGCTCTGGTTTCAATTTTGAGTATACGTCATGTTTGACAAGAGCCTCTCTTGTTACGCACGCATACACGCATACACACACATACGCGTAACCTTGCCACAGGCTGAGAAAGCAGCAGTGGCACGCACCTCTGAGCTTGCCACAGTGAGACGCACACTGGAGGATGCACTGAGTGTGGCACGCAGAGAAGCAGGAACTAGCCGCAAGGAAGTGACAAAGGTAAGAACCTGTTGCTTTGATTAGGCTGGCTACTAGCACAAACTACCGGTGCGAATGACTAGAAACACTTCCCAAATCTCCTGGTTGTAGTCAGGCCGACGCTAGCCGTGCATAGGATAACAGTACCAAGGCCAAGGGAAAGTATGTGTTTTTGTGCAAGTTCGTGATGAATTTATTCTGAAAAGATGCAAGCATGCCTCGCAGAATTCTAGAGACGCAGGTAGGCGGCAAAGGCGCTATAATCCTTTTCCTAAAATCAGTTTCACTCGCTTTATAAGGACTCATTCCGCCATAAAACCTTGATATGTATGTAGCTGATTATTTGCACGCAGTGCATTTGTTGCAGAGTTCTCCAGTGCCTGCCTGTCGTTTACAAGCAGAAAGCCCCAAAGGGCTGCCAAAACTGATATCACAAGCCTTGCAATCTCTCTCTCTTTTTCTCTCACTCTCACGCACACACACACATACGCACACATGCACATGCACAGACACACTTAAAACACGTGCACACTCGCACGCACACGCACACAAACGCACACAGGTGCGGCAAGAGGTGGAGGAGCTGCTGCAAGGCGACATGGCCTCCCTGCTGCAGGAGGGCGAGGGCACAACTGCCAGGGCAGGAGCGTATGCCTCGGGGCTGACTCCCAAGCGTGTCAATGCCCCTACCCCTGATGTACAGCAGGTGAAAGGCTCAGCACGGTTCAATCTCAATTTATGGTCCTTGTTGTTAGAAGGGAGCTCCAAAACCAATGGAGAAAACCAATAGACCAATAAATAAAAGAGGGGACGAGCAATGGGCGGTTCAGTCATTTCTTATATTTCTTAAGCTGCATAGTACATCTGGCTCAGTTGCTTGGGCAAATTGCTTGGTTGCCTGCATATGTTTTTTTGGGTTTGGTGTTCTGGTCTGTGGTTTGGCCAGGCTCTTTGGAGTTGCGAGTTTGAGTCCGCCTGGTGACGTGAGCACTTTGCTGTCTGACAGCAACGTTCCTGCATACACGATTGGGCTTACCTTGTCTTACTTGGGCAAGATTTCTAATCACAATACACAACAGACATATTGCTTATTCTTAGTTCTGATCACACCTCTTGGCACCATCCTTCCTGAAATGTTTGCAAGTTTGAATATACCTAGGTTGCCAGCGTTGTAGTATCTCACCTTATAAGCATATTTTGTTCTAGGTCACTTAATAACTCCTCAGTTGGCTTTCGACTCTCTGAAGCACATTTTTGCAATACTTATTGATGAACCGAGATTGTGCACATATACACACTCGTATTTGCTCTCACTCTCTCTCTCCCTTTATTTCTAACACACGCAGCAACACACACACACACAAACACACACACGCTCACACAACACACTCATCCCAACATCACATGCAGGTGCTGGATGAGCTTCAGGCCCGAGAGGCCAGCTTACAGAAGCAGATCAAGGCTAAGCAGCAGGAGCTCCTCCTACAGGTACCGCATGGGATTTTATTTTTTCCTTTTCTCCCCCACAAGTAATTTCTTGCATGGCAAGTACGTTATTTGGTTTACTCACACCCTTTCCTTCTCAGCACTCTATCCCTCGTGGCTTGTCGTGGCCCAAGCTTTATAAAGCCTGCAGCACTGATGCTGGCTTGCTCTTTTTGAAGAGGACGACATCAAATGTCATGTTACACACAATCACAAAAACGCACTCACAGGCCCAGCTTGTAGTGCCCCGTCTCTCTCCTGAGTTAGCAAACCGTGCACAGCTGCTGGACGCTCGTTGCTCTCAGGTGAGCAAAGTACGCTCGGGCATGCTTCACACATACACACACACACACTCTCACACACACACTCAGATACGCACATTCAAATGCACAGGCTCATACATCCACACATGCACTTGCTCAAATGGATAGTCCCCCCCTTGTCACTGAACGTCTGCGTGCTATAGTGCGCGCTGTTAGGCTTGCCCCTCCTTCTCTAGTTTTATTGCAAACAGAATCACTCACAGGCACGATCAAAACGCAATGACGTATATCATCACGTATACATCACGTATACAAAAGCACTTGTATGCAAACACACTTGCAGCTGCGAGGGAACCTGCACGAAAAGGAAGAGGCGTGGGAAAGCAGCGGAGGCAGTGGACAGGTGTATGGGTGTATGCTGGTCCATTCATTTGACGATTGAGAATTTTTTACCTATCTCCTCCTTTGTCACTGCCAGTTCTCTTGCTTCATTCCTGTGCGTGCTAACGCACGCCTCTCTTACCCTCATACCTTTGTGACGGTATACAGTGTGATACCAAGAATGCATGTACAACACGCGCACAAACAAACACAAATTTGCACACTCACAGAATCAAAAACACGTACGCAAATGCACTCACACAAACACACGTACATAACAGGAAGTAGCTAATTTGCAACGTGAGCTCATGCGTACCTCCGCGGATGCTGCAGCCATCTACAGGGGTGCCATGAGCAGGGAGATGCTGGCAAGGGAGCGCGCACTGAGAGGGGAGCTGCAGGTGTGTGTGTGTGTGCTTTGATGTGTGTCATTGTTAAGGTGTCCTGGAGGGCAGGACTATGCCTGGTGCCATGATGGATAATTTGATGCTGGTGCTGCTCTTCACTTGCAGTTGCACTTGTAGCACACACACAGACAGGCACCCGTCACCCAGAAATGATTGCACTCACACGAGCACTTTAGACCATGTCCTGGCCTATGAGCATGTGTACAAGTTATTCAATACTCACATGCTTTTGTGTCAGGTGTCCCTCTTTGTCAGGCTAGCCTGATTGCTCTCTTTCTCATACAGACACACACAACACGGACAAATACCAGTTTCTTCTAAATGCCCAGGATTCAAGTCCCTGCCTGGTCCTTGCATCCACACTCAAGAAATGTCACTAGTTTGTAACAAAAGATCACCAACTAACACCAACATACAGACACCTGCAAAAGCGTACAACTGTTTAACAATTCAACGTTGCCACTTTGCTTTACGTGCAGGACCTAGAGACAGCTCTGCGCTCGGTGGTGCTTGAGTCAGTGCGTGCCTTCAAAGGGGCAGACTCACAGCAGCAGGCCACCAAGGGCAGCGGTACAGGCAATCAGGGTGTGTCCCCCTGTGCACGCATGCATGTGCTTGTGTGTGTATGTGCACGTATGCACATGTGCGTGCATGCGCACATGCGTATGTGTGTGCATGTCCTAGCATCCACTCCTTGGTATGTTCTCCCGTCCTTTCAAAAGAGATGTGCACTTCCTATTGACCTGCCAAGGCTCAAACACTTGTTGTGTGCACGTGCCTGTCCATGCAGACACCTCTGATGCTCAAACGCTTGTTGCGTGCACGTGCATGTTCATGCAGACACCTCCAACAGCCGCAGCACCAGCATTAGCACAGCCGTGCGTCAGCGCTTGCGGCAGCTCATTGCGGAGAGGGAGAGGGGGGCAGTGGCACGTGCAGATGAAGCAGCACGAAAGCGTGAGGCAGAGAGAGAGAAGCAGTACCAGCGTGACTTACAGGTGCATGATGAGTGCTTAAAGGTCTTTGGTTGTGCGGAATGTTGGAGCTGATGGCGCTTGCGTTGATGGATGAGGCAGCACCAAATGCATGAGCGCCACCAATATATCAAGAATTTGCTAAGGGCATGTATTAAAATGGGCAGGAAACGTCATTCCTCGCTTTCAGAAATGCTTGAGACTAACCACATGCTACTACACACATACATACATATACATACACACACCCCACACACCCCACACACACACGCTTACATACGCATTGCACATGCAGGAGCGCCTGAAAACGATGAGTGGCACCGAAGCTGAGAAGCAGCAGGCAATCGCCAAGGAGCAGGCAAAAATGGCTGCACGGCTGCGTGAGTCTGAGCTGGCGTGGAAAAAGCAGCTGGAGGAAAGCAAAGCGGAGGTGGAGGCTGCTGCTAGCCAAATGCAGCAGGTAAGGATATGGTTGTGTTTGACCATGCTGGTATGAATGTAATAAGTGCGGAAGAAGCAGCTTGTGGTGGGAAAAGCAAAGGTGGAGGCTGCTGCTAGTCAAATGCAGCATGTGTCTGTACGTGTGTGTTTGTTTGATGACGACCCTAATGATTTGATATTAGCCTGTGTGAAGGCGTGTGAGATGGAGGTGGGCAAAGCGGAGGTGGAGGCTGCTGAATTATTATTTGGTGCAATAAAATGTAGTTGCCTCTTCCTACTTGCCGAAGCAACTGGTTGTGTAACACAGGTGTAAACCAACCCTGGAACCAGTGTTTGTTTGATCAATGCGTTCCATCTTCCTTTCACGCTGTGTTTCTTGGACCTTCACCCACACTCTTGTGCACTCATTTTTCATAATCTGTCAGCAGTTTTTACCACCCTGCTTTGCTGCTGCCTTTCCCCGCCCTTTTGCTAACACTCATCTCACATGAACTCCCTTTGGAGAAATGAATGTCACATTGCCAACAATGCACCAATGCCACCAGGCGTTCCAATGCCCCATATTGATAAAGGGTAGGTATTTAACATTCCTGCGTTTCTTTATGTCTCCTAGGGAATAGGGTTGCATTGCATAGAGTAAAGCTCCCTTTTCACCACTCTCCCCTACCTCCTTTACCTCGCAGCTCACCTATGAAAGGCAGAAAATGGCAGCAGAAGCAACCATGACGTCTTCACAGGTGGGAGAGAGGAGATGTACAAGATATATTGCAAAGCAATTCCAAGAAACAGGGTGTTGTGTGGGAATTAACAATTTATGAGCATGTGTGTGTGCCTTTGTCTCCCAGCCTGTGCACAAGACAGATGTGCTTGCACTTGCAAATTTGCATTCCAACAATTTGTAGTTTTTTTGATGCCGATTTGCCACAAATACTGGGTGCTTTCTCTCTCTCTCTCTCTCTTACTTTTTTTTTCGTGTACAGTTACACGCATACACACTTGTACACAAAGACATGCAAACTTGCACACTCAATCAGGCTCGGCAGCAGCTGCTGGAGCTGCAGTCAGTGCGAGAGGAGCTTGAGGCGCGCAGTGAGCAGCTGGCAGGCCTCAAAAAGGCGTATGAACTGAACAAGGTACAGGGCTGGGCTATAGCGTATTTTGTCTCATAGACTCAAGGTGTAGGTAATGGAGTGTGGTAGCTACAGAATACAGGCAGTTTCAAAGCAGTTAAGCAGTTGTCCTATGCTCATCTCACTTTTCCAAACTTTCGGTTGTACAACACCGCCGGTTACTTTTCCAAAAATGATTCCCCTAGGATTTGCCAGAATCAGACATGCACAATGTAATTGTCCATTACTCTCAGCAGGGAAATCTCCAGACATATTGTCAACTGTGGTGCATTACATTTTCCACTTCCTTTCCGCTCGAATGCGTGCATAATGCCTCAAACTCTTCCTGAGCCTAGCATTTCTAAGCATGCTCACGCTCTGTTTCATTCCTCCACGTACTGTTCCACAAATGCAATTCACTGTCGTGGCCAAAGAAAGTCACTCTGTTGCTCTCCTGGAAATTCTCACTCGCTCATCCATGCATGAATGGCATGCCCATTGTTACGCATTCTAGTATCTGCATAACACATGTGCACACACGTGCAACACAGTCTTCTGTGGAGGATCGAGCGCAAGGCGCAGCTGCTGAGGCCGCCCTCATGGCAGGCCAAGTAGCTGCACTGCAGGCAGACCTGAAGGTGTGCAAATAGGAAAATCTAAATTGTGTGCCTCCGTCCTGTATGCATGCCTTGCAACCACATATAGCCAAGTAGCTGGTCGTCCCCATGCAACCCCCCTCCCTCCCCGGGCAAATAGGGCCAATTCCCCTAAATTGTGCATATCTCCCCAACCACTCCACCGTTTTGGGACCTGAATGTTGTGTTGGATAGCTTATTTTTTCTGTGCATGTACATGCACACAAAAAAAGCAGGCCAAAATACTCAGTGGGTGGCTCGCAATAAACAATTACCGTAGGTTCACAATCACTTCGGGACCACACATTTCAAAAATTAATTAAATTTTCGATTTTAGTTCGTGAGGGGGTCTGGGGATTATTTTTCGAGTTCGAATCCAGTTCGGGCAGGCCCTGTCAAGAATTAATTTGTGAATTCGAGAGACCCCCACTGTTGGCTGCTGCTGCTGCTGCTGTGCAGGCTGATGGGCAGACTGCCCATTGGCTGCATGGGGAGAACCACTGCTGAGTGCTTGCACAGGTGCTTCCCTCAATCAAAGAAGCTACCTTCTTACCCACTTGTCATCTTCACTAACTCTGTGTGGATGCCCCAAGGGAAGGGCCTGGAGGGCTGGTGAGAGGAGGAGGCTTGTTCTTGGAGCAGCAAGCATGGACGCCCCACGGGCCTCTTTACAGCCGCGCCCCTTGCCTTTGCCTCTGCCTCTGCCAGCTCCCTGGGCTGCCTCTCCCTCTGCAGCTTCTCATGGTCCCTCTGCTGAGAGGCCAGCCTCTCAGCTGAGGTTCGAAGAACGGGTTAGGGGTTCAAATAGGGCACGTTGGGAGCTAATTCTTAAAACCTCCCCGAAAACCACTTAAATAATTAATTTATCACCTTGAATTCAGTTCGGAGAGGGCCCCGAGAATTATTAAAAATTTTCGTTTTTTTGCCAAATAATTATTTAATTTCCGAAGTGATCGTGAACCTACGGTATACGGTGTATATACAGTATTTTTGGCAGGGAAATCACCAAATATACGGTCATATACGGTGTCTCTCCAAGCACACAATGAAAGCCCCCCACTACTGACGTACAACGCCACGTCTATCATCATCTCTAAACCCTAAGCCCTAAGAAACCCTAAAAAACCCTAAACCCCTAACCCTAAAACCCCAACCTTAAACTCTCAAAAAGTGTACGTGTCTTGGCCACATGTGCATTAACAACCACCTCTCTGTCAATTCACTCGTGCACAGTGCAGATCATTCAAATGCGCACCCCGGCATACTTCCCATCCTCACACGCTGACATATTTGATGCCCATTTACCTCTGTTCATCCACACATGCGTGATCTAGACCACCATGACGCTCATACTTAGGCACACATCGTTATACACTGACCACCCTCCCAATTATCTCTGTCAATCCACTCGTGCATGATGCAGACCATCCAAACATACCTACTTACATACATAGGAATACCTCTCATATGCATAAGGCCCATCATCTTACGCAGACCACCCTAATGCAAATTCACCTCTCTGTCAATCTGCCTGTCAATCTGCCAATTCACCTCTCTGTCAATCCACTCGTGCATGATGCAGACCATCCAAGCAAATGCACCTCTCTGTCAATCTGCCTGTCAATCTGCCAATTCACCTCTCTGTCAATCCACTCGTGCACGATGCAGACCATCTTCACACCCATGCGCTCCAGGGGGTTCTTCAGCGCCAACCACAGCTCTCTGGCCTGGTACCTGCAAAGCACTGCAGCAGCACAAAACAAAAGCATAAAGAGAGGGGGAGACAGGAGTTCTCTGGCCTGGTACCTGCAAAGCACTGCAGCAGCACAAAACAATAGCATAAAGAGAGGGGGAGACAGGAGTTCTCTTGCCTGGTACCTGCAAAGCACTGCAGCAGCACAAAACAAAAGCATAAAGAGAGGGGGAGACAGGAGTTCTCTGGCCTGGTACCTGCAAAGCACTGCAGCAGCACAAAACAAAAGCATAAAGAGAGGGGGAGACAGGAGTTCTCTGGCCTGGTACCTGCACAGCACTGCAGCAGCACAAAACAAAAGCATACAGAGTGGGAAAGATGAGCAATCTGGCCCAATGCCTGCACAACACTGCAGCAGCACAAAACAAAAGCATACAGAGTGGGAAGATGAGCAATCTGGCCCAATGCCTGCACAGCACTGCAGCAGCACAAAATAAAAGCACACAGAGTGGGAAAGATGAGCAATCTGGCCTACTGTCTGCACAGCACTGCAGCAGCACAATACAAAAGCACACAGAGTGGGAAAGATGAGCAATCTGGCCCAATGCCTGCACAGCACTGCAGCAGCACAAAACAAAAGCACACAGTGGGAAAGATGAGCAATCTGGCCCAATGCCTGCACAGCACTGCAGCAGCACAACAAAAGGGGTGGCTAGGCTATTCTGTCGTGACACATTACTATAATAAACAACCACATGCAACTGGGAGGGGGGGAGTTACGAAAAGTTCTGCCGCCACAGGTAAGGTCGTTTGAGTTGCATCGTGCAGCCATTGCTTTAAGCTTGCCGGTTGTGTCCCTGAGGCAGCGTGGCAAGGCTGCTGCTTGTCCTAACTGTTACTTGTGTAAGCACACAAACACACACACACACACGCTGACACAACCACACGCACTGGCACACCTACACACTTACACACGCAAACACGCATACACACATACTGACACGCACGCACACACACACACACACAGAAGGCACATGGGCGCAAGGAGCTGCCTCTGAGTCTCATCCAGATGGTAACAATGACCCTCTCCCCTGAGCCTGTGTAATGGCCTGACATCAAAGCCGTGAAGCGGCTGCTGCTTGGACTTAGTGCTAATGCATGCTTGCATGCAGTGCGACATGAAGAGAGAGAGAGAGAGAGAGAGAGAGAGAGAGAGAGAGAGAGAGAGAGAGAGAGAGAGAGAGGCAGAGAGAGAGAGAGAGAGAGAGAG
>Ga0307974_1000831_pt1 | contig 20119 bp, 24 predicted proteins | sample OrgLakmetagen784_FD_201812 | JGI IMG/M metagenome (GOLD analysis project Ga0307974, IMG submission 201812) | Saline water microbial communities from Organic Lake, Antarctica - #784 | ecosystem: Environmental > Aquatic > Non-marine Saline and Alkaline > Saline | place: Antarctica: Organic Lake... | reverse complement strand
AGAGTCCGTAGGATATTGGGGAAATATAAAAAGAGTTAAAAGGGAAACGTGTGTTGGTGGCGGGTGGAGAACGAGAGGAATTCGTTTGACTGATTGGGGGGGTGAGGACAGCCAAAATAGTGCGGTGGCTGGATGGGGGGAGTTTTTGCAGCCTGAGGTGTTTCCATTTGCTGAACAGTGCGCGTAAGGCATGTAGACCGTTTCAGGGTACTTGTTGTATGTGAATGTCACACACACAAAAACACACACACGCACACACGCACTTGCACACATAGTTGAGGATACGGGAGCTGGCAGACCAGGTCATTAACTTATATGCCTACCGCAGCCACACACACACACACACACACACGCAAAAACACACACACACAAAAACACACACACGCACTTACAGCCACACACACACACACACACACGCACGCACGCACTTACATACATAGTTGAGGATACGGGAGCTGGCAGACCAGGTCATTGACTTATATGCCTACCGCGGCCAATTGTTTGACTACCTCAAGTCAAGGATGACAGCAATCGCCCCCAACTTGACGGTGGGTGCCATTCGATGTTTTATGTTGCTGTGTAGACCAACGTGTTTGTCTTTGCCTGGCTGGCTGGCGTACGTGCCAGCTGGCAATGTGTAGGTTTTGAAGAGCCGCGACTCGGCATGTGGTCTGTCAGGTGTGTTTGTCCCAAGTGCAAAGATTGGTTGCAGTGTGCGGAGCAAGCAAGAAGTGCGCGTGTGTGCCTGGGGGTGTAAATACAGACGATACGCAGAAAGGAGTTTCGACTCAGGTCACTGTGTTGAATGTTACTGTGTGCTAAGGGTCGCTGTGTGTTGAATGTCACTGTGTGCCGAATGTCATTGTGTGTTGAATGTCACTGTGTGCTGAATGTGGCTGTGTGTTGAATGCTGTGTTGAATGTCTCCCTTTTGGCGAGACAGCACCGCAGCATTCAACACGCAACGAGACTTAAAGCGTCCGTCACACATATAGACACACACAGGCACACACACAGACACACACACACGCACATGCACGCACACACATGCACTTACAGCATTTCTACTGCCTTGTCAATGCCTCGTCAATTCTGTAGGTACTTGTCGGAGAGCTAGTGGGCGCACGCCTCATCTCACATGCCGGCTCCCTCATCAACTTGGCCAAGCAACCCGCCTCGACAGTTCAGATTTTAGGAGCAGAGAAGGCGTTATTTAGGTGAGTGGCCTTAACAAGAGTGTGCATCAGAAGAGGCACCAGAGGCTTCAGAAGAGGCGTTATTTAGGTGAGTGGCCTTCACAAGAGTGTGCATCAGAAGAGGCACCAGAGGCTTCAGAAGAGGCGTTATTTAGGTGAGTGGCCTTCACAAGAGTGTGCATCAGAAGAGGCACCAGAGGCTTCAGAAGAGGCGTTATTTAGGTGTGGCCTTCACAAGAGTGTGCATCAGAAGAGGCACCAGAGGCTTCAGAAGAGGCGTTATTTAGGTGAGTGGCCTTCACAAGAGTGTGCATCAGAATGCTGCCTGTTGCTCACACCATTATAGACAAACACCTTGGACGCTGCAAGCACCTCACACCACACACACACACACACACACACTCGCACACACACACACACACTCGCACACACACACACTTACACATACACGCACGCACACACACACACACACACTCGCATGCACACATGTATGCACAGGGCGTTAAAAACAAAGCACGAAACCCCCAAGTACGGCCTCATTTACCACGCCTCCCTCATCGGACAAAGCTCAGCCAAGTTCAAGGGCAAAGTGTCGCGCGTGCTGTCCGCCAAGTGTGCGTTGGCAACACGAGTGGATGCCTTGGGAGACGGCGATGATGCATCCATTGGTGAGATGTGGCTCGCATATGTGAGGGTGTGTTGAAGAGGTGGCCCGTTGGTGGTGCCTTGTGTTTGCACGTGCTTCCTGCCAAGCGCGTTCCTGCTCTCGCTATACACTTATGGATGTATTTGGAGGTGGCTGTGGTGTATTGAGCGACGGGGTCTGGCTTGCAGGCGTGGCTGTTGCTTAAGCCCGAGCCGTTTCGTGTGTTTGTTCGTGGAATCTGACAGGCATGTGCTGTCTGGTTATACACATATGGATGCAATTGTGTACGGCAACAGTGCATCTTTTGGTGTGACCTTTGTGACTGCACGAGCAAAGAGGCGGCATATGTGAGGTCTTGTCCATTAATATGTGTGTGCTGTTTGGAACGTGTGTGCCAGTCGCATGGGTGTAGACATGTTGGAGATGGCAGTGGCGCGCACGCCGTCAATGACATGTGGCTAGTGTTACTGCACGGACAACAAGGTGGCCTGTGTGTTTGTTTGTGTGTGTGTGCTGTACTTGTGTGTTGTACTAGCTGTTTGCTTGCTTGTGCTACCTGCTGGATGTGTGCTGGATCCTCGTATAATAAATGCTTTGGGTCTAGGCGGTGAAGCAAAGCAAATTTGCAGCAGCCTCTGTTTTGGATTCATCTTCAAAAACTCAAGAAGGCAGGCTCACTCTTAACCAATTGAATAACAGCGTGAAAGTCTTTTTAATGTGGGGCTCAAATGCATGCGTAGGTAAAGGTACTAGCCATACACACTTGTACACACACATACACACACATTCACACACATCCATACACACACGTACGCACAGGCATTGATGCACGCGCCAAGGTGGAGGCGCGCATGCGACAGCTCGAGGGCCGCTCCTTAGCGACGGATGGGGCCAAGCCTAAGGGCAAGGATCAGCCCACACCCTACGACAAGACCAAGCAAGCAGGCACGAATGGAGTGTCAGCCGTGCCCCAGGCGTACAACGCGGATGCTGACGTTGCGGTACCAGAGGTGGGCAGTGGTCCTGGCGCACACGAGCTGCTTGCGTCTTGAATGCTGCTTCAAGTTTTGGAGTCATGGATCTGATTTGCTACAGGTGCTGTGAACAGTGCTGTGATGTTGCCGTGTCATGCGTAGATGGTCCTGTTGCTGAGGTGCTGGAGAACGCTGTCGGGGGTTGTTTTGTGAATGCATGTCAGACAGAACACTGCTAGGGTTGGCCAGAACCGTATATACACACCGTATATGACCATATGTACGGTGATTTCTCTCTTAAAATACCGTATGTACACCGTATATACCTATAAATGTATGGTTCTGGCCAACCCGAAACACTGCACACGGTCGTCTAGTCAATGAATTTCAAGGGTCAACCCACCAAATGTGACTGTGTGTTCAGACCGTCGTGCAGCGTACTAGTTTGTAGCCACAGGCAGAGCAGTGCTGCATAAACAGATGGTGTGAACACTATCGGCATGGATTCAGAAAGGATGTTGTTGTTGTGTTTTGCACCGCCCAATGGGTGTGTGTACACACAAATTCCCACCTGGTTAACAAACAGCAGTGCTCAATGGCACGTGTTGCTGCTTCTGTAGTTACACAATAGATGTGGATGTGGCTTACGCTGCTTATTTTCGCCCACCATGCAATCTTCCCTGCAGAAGAAGAAGAAGAAGAAGGACAAGCAGGTCGAAGAGCCAGCCCAGCCAGCCGAGGAGGAGGCACAACCAAAGAAAAAGTCAAAGAAGGAGAAGCGTGCAGCGGAGGAGGCTCCAGCTGAGGTGAACGGGGCAGCAAACGGAGAGGAGGCACCTAAGAAGAAGGTGGGTGATAAGTTGCTAGCTACGTGGGCGGCGTCCTGCTTAGCTTGTTTGTAGCATGAGGCAAGCACACAGGGCAGCGCATGAAGAGGATGCCTGGGAAGGAGGTGGGGGTATCTTTTGCGAGCAAACAAGTGTCAAGGATTAGCCATTTTAGCGTATGCATTTTGAGTGTAGAGGTCTAGCAAAGGCAGGGAGGCAAACAGGGGAGGACACAAGGGGTAGGTGTGTTAGTCACCTTAGGTGCTGCGAGTTTGATACAACAGTGACAACAGCAACCAATGGCTTCGTGGCAGCATCCCGTAACTTGCCTTATTGTTCTATGGCCCGGCGGTGACCTTTTGGGGTGTGCGCGTGTGAGTGTGTGTGTGTGCGTGTGAGTGTGTGTGTGTGTGTGTGAGTGTGGGTGTGATGGACAGAAAAGTTGCAAACTTAAGTCCTCCTTCTACGCTTGCCTATGTGCAGAAGAAGAAATCAGAAGCTGCTGAAGAGGCTGGAGGGTCAGAAGAGGCCCCCAAGAAAAAGAAGAAAAAGGTGAGGGCTTTGTGTTAAAAGGGTTTCAAAAAATTGTGTTAAAAGGGTTTCAAAAGAATAAGCATCAAAATGCTATTTTCAATCGACCTTGTAGCTGGATGTTGCGTCAACTTCCTATTTGTAGACTTGCACTCGTCAGCACATGGTCTCTTGAGTTGTTCAAACTATTTTGACTATGGAGCCTGCATTCATGCTGAGACATTCAATACCGTATGCTAGGGGATGGGTCACTGGCCTGAGTGTATGTTATCAAATGATATGACTACGTTCTCATTACTGCTTCTGCATTGGCGCAATGCTTGCTCTTCACGCCCAACCCCCTTTCTTTTAATATGTGCAGGCTGTGGCTGAGTAAGCCATCCTTCCTGTTTCTGCTTCATCGGACCGTGGACTTTTGTGACTCGCTCGCTTGTTTTCAGTTTAGCCTCACTGTTAACTCCATCCATCCTTGCTTGCGCCTCGACCGTTCTATAAGGACTTATTTTTCGCCATCGTATTATCCTTCCCCCATTTCATTTCTTTGACTTGTTTTTTGTTTGAAAGTGTTGTGAACACTATAAGCACAGAGCCGTAGCTGAACTCATGTGAAAAAATTGAGATCCTTGCAATCCTTGAGGTCCTTGTAGTGTTCAATTAAAGTAAAAGTTAGTTTAGTTTGGATTACAAAGGCCTCCAGCAGCTTGAAGTAAAAGTAAACTAACGCCATGGTCTAAACACTTCCGACAAGGATAGAAAGGAACATCATGGGCTGAGCAATATAGCATTCCTGCTGTGTCAGACAAAGGAGAGAAGAAACACGAAAAGTCTCCATGGTTACAGGTTTACAGGTTAAGCCATCAGTCAAAACGTGCGACTGCTAGCTCTGTCAATGTAACTGCCCAAAAGCGCGCGTTTATGACTCAAAAGCGCGCGCTAATCAGCCATTGTTAGCGTGCAGAGCGCGAGAGTTCAGAAACGCGTTTCTGAAGTTCAGAAGTGCGTTGATAACGCGAGCCTTTTTGACAGTGTAGGCTGCATATGTAAATATGTTGTGATAATTGTGATAATTGTTGTTGTAGCATTGCCAGACTTGTAGCACCTACAAAAAAAACTTGGATGAGAAGAAACACAAAGAAAGAGTCTCAGGCCCAAAGTCAGCGAAAAACAATGGTTGAGGGTTTCACAAGCACCAAGATTGTGAAAAGCTGGTACAAACGAAAAAACTGAGGAGTTAATAAGAGGAAAGACCCTGATCACTTTAGTACTCTATAACAGGTAACGGGACCACTAATGGCCAGCTTACTAAAGTCAGGTGTGGAGTCTATAAAGACTCGTAGTTTTAAATTTTCTCCCTGTCTTTGCGTGCAGCAGGGCGGGTCGAGTATGGCCTAGGTGGTCCTTTGCCTCTTGTTGGTGCAAGGCCAGTGTTCAGAACAGCACCCCCAGGGCCCAAGGGCCTTGCACCTCCAGCACTAAACAGCGGTCGATTGAAACCCACAGGCACCGTAGCAGGGCGGCTACGAACTCCACCTGCACAAAGTCAGAGGTGAACACACAGTCTTAACATGCGAACCAACGTTATTGAGCACGATGGTAAAGCTGCTGAGATACATTATTTTATAGCATTCAGAACGACTGCTTGAGGTCCTAGAGCTCAGAATCAAGGCATACAACTTGTAAGGCCTTCAGTCAAAAAGTGCGACTGCTAGCCTGCTCATAGAAAGCAATTACTTCACGGAGGAAAAAACAAAGCTTGTTGTTGTTGGGGCTTAAAAGTAGACACACTGTGGGCTCCTGTCTGGGGAGAAGAGAGGCATATGTTCTGCGGAGAGAAATCACATGGGGATTGACACAGTGGAAAAGAACATGCTGCTCATCTTGGATATGATCAGATCACGCCTTTCAAGGAACTGGGTCTTGATTCTCAAAGAGTTGAGAAGCTTGCCTCCAAGCTCCATGTGCACTCTGTGAACTTTGCTGCTAAACTTGTCCATACCAGACGTGCCCTTTCCAGTACTATTATCAATCCTCATCAGGAGCCGGTTTCAGGCCAAGCCTGCAACTCTCTTGATCCCCATTGTTTTTTCCTTTCTTTTTGCGGTGGAGGAGCTTTACGGTACTCAGTACCAAAGTGGCTCCTTTCCTTAATGAAGGTGGGGAGTGGTTTTCACTGCCTGCATAGTTTTTTTCTTTTTTCCATCACACAGGTCATAGGTGGGAGGGAGAGTTTAGTTCCATGTCAAATCAAGGCATACATATCTTGACCGGCATCGCCCCACAGAGATGGGCCACTTCCTACAGCGCGAGTGCTAAGAACTGACCAGTGACCCCGGAGTACTGTTATCAGCTAGCTGCGACGTGTATACAAAACAACAAGAGCAGTTGTTCAAACTCTTCTACGCATACACACTCACGCATTCAAACATACACACGCACAGATAGCATAGATAGCGTACCTGGAGATAGGTGTGGTATTCTAAGGTCAGGGGCTGCGGCCCAGTAGGGAACAGCCTGTGCATTTGCTCGGTCCAATACAGGGTATGTACGCTCACGAAGCATTGCTAGTTGGGCTTGGAGGACCCCCAGCTCTTGGGACTGCACGTGCAGGAAACACATTATACGGTCACCAATTGACACCCACTTTTTGCCTCTTGACTTATCTCACCACTGCATAAACATTGGTTTTGGCCCTGCAGGGTGACTGCGGTATTTTTATTATGTGTAATTTTCTGGGTTAGTAAAGGAATGGTGCGGGATTCTATGAAAAATTTTGGAGCAATGTGATTTAGTGAAGATACGGTTCACCTCTGCTGGGCAAACACAGAGCATGCACACTGCATCACATTAATTCATAATCAACAGAAGAAACTTTCAATGTATGCATCGTATTTGAGGAGTGGTGTTGCTTAGATGTTTTTTGCAGGAGCTTGGCCACTGCTCGGAACTGTCTTACAAACGAGATTCAGCTAGCAAGGAACAGGGCCTAGAACGGAAGTGTAATGCACACAGGCTGGTGTAACCTGAAATTAACGATAGTGCATGAAGAACGACAGTGCATGACAGCTCATCCTGACAACAAGGATGGTACATGATAGCATGATAGGTACAAGCATGATAGCATGCTAGCAAATCATGCCAAAATTGCACGCTGGATGCTCAAGATGGTGTGCTGTATGTCTGTGAGCAAAAAGGGCACTGATGGTTTTGCTTTGCTCTTGCATACACATCCAGGTCTTGGAAGCACACCCATACCGCTCAACACGCACGAGCGATGGCAACGCAGTTTTGAAGTTTTGAGCAGGCATACAAACACCCCTCCTGCACATGCACCTGAGCACTAGATATATCCTTGAGCTGCACGTTTGTCACGATGGAGCGCAGTGCGCGTCTGTGGGCATTTTCCTCCTCCAAGCGGCTGCGCGTCACCACCTCAGCAATGGCTGCTCCGTCAGCCATGTCGACTTCAACAGCAGCTTGAGCTGCTCCAAGCTCATCTTGTACCTGTACCCACACAACAAATACATGTACATTGAGAAGAGGGGTCGATGGCTTTGCAATTTTAATATACAGCTCGAGCCATTCCTCTCGCACCTGTACCCCTACAGCAAACACACATCACCATAAAACATTAAGTGTTTAATCAATCAAAAACATGGTACAATTTCACAGCAGAAGGATCAAGCTAGATCCCTCTTTGCAAAAAAACAAGCACGCATTGTCTCAAAGAAACAACACCACATAGACGGCTTGAGCAACCTACCTCCTAATCCTCCTCCTAACACTTGGTACTCACCCATGATTTCATTAGTAGTTAGCAATACAATTAGTTAGTATAGCGATACGTGTAGTTAGTATATGTGTATTTAGCGATACATGATTTCCTCAGCGGTTAGTGCCGTCAGGTGTACCATAAAACACACATAGCAACCATTAACGTACCACACGCACACACACACAGAAATATCCGCACAGAGACTCAGCAACCTTGATGCGGATGGCGATGCATGCCGTCACACATTGCACAGCACACACCAAAACACGCACGCACCCACACCAAAACATGCATACACACGCACCTCAATGTGGGTGGCCATGCGTGCAGTCACACATTGCACAGCACACAAAAAAACACGCGCACACCCACACCAAAACATGCATACACGCACCTCAATGTGGGTGGCCATGCGTGCAGTCACACATTGCACCGCACACAAAAAACACGCGCACACCCACACCAAAACATGCATACACGCACCTCAATGTGGGTGGCAATGCGTGCAGTCAGGTGTTGCACCGCACGGGCCTTGTTGGCTTTGCGTGCTTCGTGGCTTGCCTGCATGGTCAAGTACAAAAGTGGTGGCGCCACGAATATTTTAGGTACGCACATTGATCGATACCGGGCGGCAGCATACAACCAATGCTGTTGTTAACGCAAATGGATTTTTATCTTTTCCCTTACGGGCGAAATGTTTTGAGTTATAAGGTTCAACCCCTCAATTATGCTCAATGGCAAGCAAGACCTTCCTATTGTAAGCTGTATGAACTTGTAGGCTTCTTCTCTAAAGCCTCAGCCAGGAGGAGAATGATGCTTGGATCATGGTTGTTACCAGGATTGATTTTGTACCGTGACAGTCTCAGGTTTAAATGATCCTTACCTCCTAGTCTCAGTCTTCCCATCCACTGACCGACACACCTGATTCTTTGTAGCAGCAAATGCATGTGTTTACACTTTCTGTGCATCTTCTGCTACAATGTCGCATAAGTGAGGACACACACACCCACACTCATGATCATATGCAGGCTACTCCAACCACGCACATGTGCTGCTTCTGCTAACGCTAGGAGCTGGCTGTCTTGGTCCAGACGGGCCATTGCGGTGGGGTCACGCAAAATAGCCTGCACATCATTAAGCATTTATTAGGTTTTTAAGTAGCCTGCACATCATTAAGCATTTATTAGGTTTTTAAGCAAGTTTTTGGTCAGGATCCCGCTGGCTGTGCCGAATAATTGCTTGCGTTTGAATGCAAGGAGGGTCGCACATCACATCACAGACTGCGCAAGCACAGGAAAAGTGTAGAGTTGGCCAGAGCCGTACATGGGATTTCCATATACTGTATGTACGCCGTATATGACCGTATACACGAAATGTGTAATAAGTTATGTGTAATAACCCACATCTAAAGAGGCACAGACAAGAGTGTAAAGGTGGGACGGTTTGCGTTTTATGGTAGTGGGGTGTAAAAGAACCCCTCCATTTCCTCAGATCACCAGATCACCTAACAGCCTGGAACTGACTTTCAGACTATACTAGCCTCTTGAGGTAGTCCTGGGCTATCGTCCTATAGTAGCTGCAGGCACAGTACAGACTCAGGACCTGGTCACTTCAATTCTTAATTCACCTGTTTCCTTGCATGGGGGCACCTGTTTCCTTGCACGAGCCGTGCACAAGGACAGGGAACTTTGTGTGCAAACAAATAGTGGACTATAAATGCAAGGTAGCGCTCAATGGAATTGCACAGCTACTATGTCTGCAGCACGGCCTGTACCAAACAGTATAGCTGGCAGTGTGACGAGATGTGAAGCCTTGGTAGCACGTACCACCAAATGCACGTAATTCGGGTTGGCCAGAACCGTATATCGTATATTTGCACCGTATATGACCGTATGTATGGTGATTCCCCTGCCAAAAATACCGTATATACACCGTATATACCTATAAATGTATGGTTCTGGCCAACCATACACGCAATACGTGCAGGTGCGAATGACAGTGTATAGGGTGTGAAGCCTTGGTAGCACGTACCAAATGCAAGACCCACCCAGGACTTACCTGTAAGTCTTTGGTAACATGCATGAGCTGCACGTAAGACAGCTCAGCGGATGCATGCCGGCCCCTCAATTCACTCCTGAGCACCTCCCAACTGTATACGCAATTTGAAAAAGGTGTGCGTGAGCACTGCTGCAGTTGCTCCAACACCCTCTGACACACTCGGTGCTGCGCTCTGCATGTCACAGTGACGGTCAGGCACACAACATGCATGCTGGGCACCGAAGATCATGCCACTTGCACAAAGTGCTGTGACTGTGACTGCGATTGTGTGTACATATGTGTGTGTGTTTGCTGTGACTGTGTGCTGCTACTAAGGGACAAGCAGAGCAGCCGCAGGCCTGTGTCGTTTGGGTAGGGTTGGCCAGAAATGTATATAAACACCGTATCTGACCGTATATTTGTAAATTTCCTGCCAAATATACCGTATATACACCGTAAATGTATGGTTCTGGCCAACCCCACATATGGGTGGTTAAACTCAGGCATCGGCCAGGAACCAGATTTCAACCCAGGCCACCTATACCATATTCCCAACTTCTTTTAAATTACAACCTTGGCATGTGCAACTCCCCAAATCACGCAGTTGCTGCTTGCTACCACACAATGCTACGGCAACGTACCTTGCGAGGTGTATGGCTGCGTTCAAGCGTTTGATGTCCTGCAGGGCTAACACCTTTTTGTGGCCTTCACTCTGCAGCAACACAGGTGGCACAGCAGTAACACAGGTGGCACAGCACTCTGCAGTAACGCACTCTGCAGTTACACACTCTGCAGCAACACAGGTGGCACAGCACTCTGCAGTAACACACTCTGCAGTTGCACACTCGCCAGCAACACAGGTGGCACAGCACTCTGCAGTAACGCACTCTGCAGTTACACACTCTGCAGCAACACAGGTGGCACAGCACTCTGCAGTGACACACTCTGCAGTTGCACACTCGCCAGCAACACAGGTGGCACAGCACTCTGCAATAACGCACTCTGCAGTTACACACTCGCCAGCAACACAGGTGGCACAGCACTCTGCAGTAACACATTCTGCAGTAACACACTCGGCAGCAACACAGGTGGCACAGCACTCTGCAGTGACACGCTCTGCAGTTACACACTCTGCAGTATCACAGGTGGCACAGCACTCTGCAGTAACACACTCTGCAGTAACATATTCTGCAGTCACACACTCTGCAGTAACACAGGTGGCACAACACTCTGCAGTGACACGCTCTGCAGTTACACACTCTGCAGTATCACAGGTGGCACAGCACTCTGCAGCAACACAGGTGGCACAGCACTCTGCTGTAGCACACTCTGCAGTAAGACATTCTGCAGTTACATACTCTGCAGCACCACAGGTGGCACAGCACTCTGCAGCAACACAGGTGGCACAGCACTCTGCAGTAACACAGGTGGCACAGCAAATACGACACAGGGTCACAAAAGTAGACTGAGAGAAGTAACGGTTTATAATGCCAGGCTCGCTTGTGGGGCTGCCAAATATTATGGCTGTCCTTCTCCAAAATCTTTCTAACCACCTCATCTTTAAGTGTTGTGTAGGGTCAGGTGCGGACACACATACGGAGGATTTAAAAGATGAGTATATAGCATATATATAGAGAGAGAGCACCTGACCCTACTCAACACTCATGCCCAACTTTTTCTCACACCCGCCTGCACACCCGCACAGCCTATTCACGCGCAGTCCTGTCTACGTCATCAAATCTGACCTCACTTAACACGCAATCCTTCATGCCCAACTTATGCTCGCACCCACCTGCACACCCGCACAGTCTATTCACACAGTCCTGTTCACGTAATCGAATCTGACCCCACTCAACACTTACTCCCTCATGCCCAACGTTTTCTCGCACCCACCTGCACACCCGCACAGTCTATTCAAGCGCAGCCCTGTTCACGTGCTCGAATCTGACCCCACTCAACACTTACTCCCTCATGCCCACTCAACACTGGGTCCCTTATGCCCAACTATTGCTCGCACCCACCTGCACACCCAGGTTGACTTGCATGATGGACTCCCGGTGCAGCATGAGGGCGTCACTGGCGGTGACCCCTGCTATGATTTGCGACGACAGCCCAGCCTTGCCGCGGCTGCCGTTTGCTGCTGCTGTGGCTGCTGCTGCAATAGCTGAAATGGAAGGCAGCTCGACCTGTGAGAACAAGCACATATCTTGTGAGGGTGTGTGAGTGTGTATGTAGGTGTGTATGTGTGTGCACATTAGCTGAAATCTGAGATTGTAGGCAACTCCACCTATAAAAGCAAGCACGTATATTGCACGTGTGTTTGTATGTGTGTGTGTGTGTGTGTGTGTGTGTGTTTGCACAGTAGCTGAGATGAAAGGCAACTTCATCTGTAAAAGGAACACGTACCTCACATGTGTGTGTACGTGTATGTGTGTACGTGTGTGCGCGTGCTCTTGACTGCAATCGTAGTGCACTAAAGGCACACTTGCGCAAACAGAAATAAGTGCCACTTGCAGGTTCTGCACCACCAAAACAGCAACCCACCTTTGATGGGCCTTAAAAATGAATATGTCAACAACTGAAAATGATGTCAAGATTGAGATCCTTTGCTCTCAGCATGTGAATTAATACACTACTTTTCACGTGCACATGTTCACGTATCTCCTGTGCTGCCTGTGCTGCCTGTTGTGCCCATATTTTTTAGGTACGTACTCATTTGGCACCATACTTATCAGTCGCAACTCACCCGTCAAAAATCACAAAATGCAGCAACTACACACAAAAAAATAGATAAAACTGCTGTTGCTCTACTTGCCTGCCCATTCCGCAGGGTGTACTGCTGCAGCATGTCTGTTGCTGCCTGCACAGAGGCAATGTGCAGTGCCACTTTGGAGTCGGTAGTGGCCTCTATACCAGCACCTGCAGTTTGGTGTGTGTGTGTGTGTGAGTGTGTCTGTGTGTGTGTGTGTCTGTCTGTGTGTGTGTGTGTGTGTGTGTGTGTGTGTGTGTGTGTGTGTGTGTGTGTGAGAGAGAGAGTGTGTGTATGTGTGCAAAACAATGCAGGAGATGAATGCCCCTGGATGCGTACAACAAGTACACCATTATTGCTTGCAATGTTCGATTTCCAATGGTCCGCATGCCCTTGCACAATGCTATTAAGTTGCAAGATCCTGCACACACAGACACACACATTTGCGCATATTCACACACACGATGTACGATCCAAGAAGATCTCCACCCGCACCTAAGCGTTGCTCCTCCTGTTCTAATTTCTCCAGCGTGTACGTAGCCCACACTAAATTCTGCCAGGCAGCATCTGCTGAATGCTCAAGCTCAATGCGTGAATCCCTGCAAACACATGGAACACAATCACGTTGAGTGGTAAACAGACCTCCTGGTCTCCCTGATCTCCAGCTCATTGCTTGATGACTTCCTGCACTGTTTAATGCACCTTTCATTGGGATCTAGGCTCATTGCTCGATGACTTCCTGCACTGTTTAATGCACCTTTCATTGGGATCTAGGCTCATTGCTCGATGACTTCCTGCACTGTTTAATGCACCTTTCATTGGGATCTAGGCTCATTGCTCGATGACTTCCTGCACCGCAACTGTTTGATACACCTTTTATTGGGATCTAGGCAGAGGTGCAACGCTGGCTGATATATCAGAGTAGTGCCTGCAGTGCAACTTTGTAACAAGTTGTCAACAGAACCGTACGTATTTTTTAATCTTGCTGTTATTAATGCCTAAGCAAACAAGTTCTTTGTAACGTGAACCCTTTGCTATCTGAACAAACTCAACATAGCCCTTGAACATGATATAAAACATGTATACGGTTGGCCGGAACTGTAATTATACAACTATATACGGTGTATGTCCGCAAAGTAAATTGAACAGAGAAACCACCGTACGCACGGTCATGTACGGTGTGCATGTACGGTTTTGGCCAACTCTGATTATCTGCTGCCTGTTCTTGCACGCGCACACACATTACCCACAATGGTGCACCTGCTGGTGAAACTGTCTAATCGTGATTGTCCCAGGGCAATCAGGTCCCTGGATCATCGTCTGGCACTTAGGTTTGACACTAAAAATCATGGTGTGCGGTCGCAAATAAGTAAAACTGCTTCCCAGTACTCTGCAATGCCAGCAGTTGAACTGATGCATGTGTTGGCACCAGGAGCCTACCTTACTCTTGAAAACGGTGCCACTAGGTAAAATGATGCATAGTACTGAAACCAGAAGCCTACCTGTACTCTTGGAACTGATGCCACCAGGTAAACTGATGCATATGTACTGAAACCAGAAGCCTACCTTACTCTTGGAAACGGTGCCACTAGGTAAAATGATGCATATGTACTGAAACTAGAAGCCTACCTTACTCTTGGAAACGGTGCCACTAGGTAGAATGATGCATATGTACTGAAGCCAGAAGCCTACCTGTACTCTTGGAACTGATGCCACCAGGTAGAATGATGCATATGTACTGAAACCAGAAGCCTACCTGTACTCTTGTAACTGATGCCACCAGGTAGAATGATGCATATGTACTGGCACCAGGAGCCTATCTGTACTCTTGGAACTGATGCCACTGAATGGATTGATGCACATGTACTGAAACCAAGCCTACCTGTACTCTTGGAAACGGTGCCACCAGGTAAATTCTAGATCGGCAGGTTTGTCGGCAGCGGTGAAAGCAGGCTGCAGGCAGCAAGGTTTGTGCTTGTGTGTACGTACGTGTTTATGCGAGCGCTTGGAGTTAAGGCCACAGTATGATAGTTGTGTAATGAGTATGTGTCTTTGATGCATTTGTGTAGAGAAATTATAGTGAGAAAGAGAGTTGGAGTGAGAGCGGTATTCATGCATGCATAGAAACACATGCACAGAAAGAAAAATAATAACGGAGATAATGGGGAGGCAATCATTTGAACGAATGTGCACGCACCTGAGAAAGTGGCTCAGCAATTCCTTGAAGTACGGATGCTGGGATTGCCACTTGCGCACAAGATGGGTCAAAGAGGTTACGGGCTGCAGGAGGGGGGCGTAGCACAGGAGGGTAGAATATGAAGCACAAGAGAATCATGAAAGGATGAGGCACAAGAAAAGTAAAGAGGGTACTGGCTGCAGGAGGGGAGCGTAGCACAGGAGGGCAGAATATGAGGCACAATAGGATCATGAAAGGATGAGGCACAAAAAAAGAAAAGAGGTTACGGGCTGCAGGAGGGGGGCGTAGCACAGGAGGGCAGAATATGAAGCACAAGAGAATCATTAAAGGTTAAGGCACAAGAAAAATAAAAAGGTTACAGGCTGCAGGAGGGGGGCGTAGCACAGGAGGGTGAGGCACAGAACAAGTACAGATTGAGTTTAGAAGGGTGAGGCACAGGAGGAGCATAGAAGGTACACAGAAGGGTGAGGCACAGATGGGTGAGGCAAAGGAGCAGCACAGGAGGGTGGGGCATTTTTGAAGGTGAGGTGCAGGAGGGGCATAGAAGGGTGAGGCACAGAAATGTGAGGCACAGGAGGAGCACAGGAGGGTGGGGCTTTTTTAATGGTGAGGCGCAGGAGGGGCATAGAAGGTGTACAGAAGGGTGAGGCACAGGAGAAACATTCTATTGGGTTAGCCAAAATCATACATACAAACATATGTACATATATACATTATTTTAGCAGGGTTAATACCATACATACGGTCATGTACGGTGTACATATACGGATCTGGTCAACCCTACACACAAGGGTGAGGCACAGAAGAAGGACAGGTCAAGCATCGGGCATGGAAGTCTAAGACACAGGAGAGTAAGTACAGGACACGCGCAAAGGGATGAGGCACAGGAAAATTACAGGAAAAGCGCAGGAGGAGCACTGGGGGGCGGGGGGTGAGAAGGCCAGCATTAACAATTCAACATTACAAGCGAGGTTATTAGAGAGAGGGTGACTGCTATCAGAGGGAGTCGGGACTGATACGCTCTAATGATTATCGAATCCCGTCTGTTGTTAACTTAGGTCGAAAAAAGCTAGCAGGACACTTTGACCGGTTAAAGCGCTTAAAGGTTGCGTTGCGGAATTGAGCTGGCAAGGTTGACGACATAAAAATCACCTTTGCTTAGGAAGCACCCCGACACTAGCACTGAGGTGAGACACGAAAGTTAAGAGTTCAGTAGCATCAAATGAGGAAAAGGCCACCATTAAAGTGAGAACACGAACCAACAAATCCCACGCAATACTACAAAAAGTTAGCATGGCCGCCTCACCCCATTGGTGCGAGAACGGGTCTGCCAGCAGGTCCTCCACTTGACTGCTGCTTTCTTTTTTAAGGTGCTCAGTTGCTTGGCCTTGTTCGTCTGCAGAGCAATGTGGACACCACACAACCATGAGCGTCATTTTTTGAGGTGCTCAGTTGCTTGGCCCTGTTTGTCTGCGGAGCAATGTCGACACCACACAACCATGAGCGTCATGCCGCTTGTCACTCTTCGGCCTTGTTGTTTGTATGCCATTCCGCACAATTCTGCTGGAGTAATAATGTGGACACAGCTCTTGAACGCGACTGGCTGTGGCCAGGGCTATTCTATGACAGTAGTGATGTCAAATGACCAACTGATATTTATGTCAAATGGCTAGGGTGGGCCAGAACCATATGTTTATACGTATATACGGTGTACATACGGTATAAGCAGGGAAATCACCATACGTACGGTCATTTACAGTGTGTACATACGGTTCTGGCCAACCCTACAAATGGCCAAGTAATAATGATGGCAATGATCAGGGAACGTGACCGACTGTGGCTATTCTAGAAAAGTAGCAATGTTAAAACAACATATGAGAATGATGTCAAGTGCCCGAATTATAGTGATGTCACCTGATCAAATGATGGTGATGTAAACTGACCAGATGAAAGCGATGTCAAATGATGGGGACATCAAATTACCAAGCGCAAGGTCATACGTAAGTGCATCAGTGTAAGGTCATACGTGAGTACGTAATGTATTGTAAGTGTATACGTAAGTAGACTAGTTGGTAAACACGTGAACGGTGTGTGTGTGTGTGTGCGAGGCTCTGGCCAACCCTTTACATGTATTGTGCTATGCGGCCTTGCTACGTCATCAACACTTAATCACTTCAGCCAAGAGGGGTTTGCTGCTAAACAGTGTTGTCACCTGCCTGGCAAGTTACCTATAACGTGCACATGGTGTGTGTACCTAATTTCATCGGTCTGTAAGCACACAGTACCAGCCAGCCATAAGTACCAGTGGCAAGTAGGAAGCATCAGTGGTGTTAATAACTATGTACCTGAGGGGCGCCTGCTATCGCTCTGCGGTTCATCGCGCTCTTTTCTGGATGCAGTGTGACTCTGCGGCAGATGCTGTGCTGTAGCAGAGCCCAGTCCAAAGGGGCCTGCAAGCTCAGGGAGTAGGCTGTGTGCCCCAAGCCCTGTGTGTGTGCGTGTGTGTGTGTGTGTTTGTGTGTGTGTTTGCGAGTATGAGCAAGGGACATTTAAAGAAAGCGTACAACAATTTGTATGATTGCATTCAGCGTAAGCCTCACACATCACTACCACCAGTCATCACTGCTTCAAACACCATGTGCAAGCCTCAGAACCAAAGCACAGACGCAAACAGATTCCTGGATGCAATCAACATCATAAAAGCCAGCCGAAAATATATCTTGAGCACCGCGAGGCCCCTTAACTGCTCCCTGCATCTTTACAAGCTCTGTTTAAAAAAAAGGTAGCAACTCAGCTGTGGACCGGGCCAAGTACCTGTGTTGCTACTATAGGTTAATGCCTGTATGTAGCTACAGGACCTATGCACTGAAGCTACTGAACGTGTGCACTGAGCTCCATTCACCAAATGCTGAGCAAAACTCTGATAGCGAGCTCAACCGCAAAATGCTTTGTTTGAATACAATGAGCTTCACGCGCATAAATATACGCACGGTCAATAATGAGCTCTGCTTGCACAACGCTTAAAAAACTTTACAGTGAGCTGTGTTTTAATAACAATGTGTGCATGTTGTAATGAACTCCCATCAAACATCAGTACGTCCACTTCAGTGGCAGAAAAATCCACAGTGAGCTGCGTCTGAACAACACCGTGTGCATTTTGTAGCGAGCCTCAATCTAACAACACTACGTCCGCTCTGGGAGTGTGTTCCATTTACCTGATGCTATGGCCTTTGTGGCAGGCCCCAGACCACGCAAGTTGTTGGCAGCTTGCAGCAAAGACAGCAGCCGTGAAAAGGGTCCTCGTTCCTGGGCGTGAGAGGCAAGGACTGACTGCAGCTCTGCCATCACTCCTTCTGCGTTGGCTTCTTGACCTGTGAGCAGTGCATGTGTGTTGTGTGTGTGTGTGTGTGTGTTGTGTGTGTGTCAACACGGGTAGGTGTCTGCACATGTGTGTGTACGCGTGATATTGTGTCCGTGTGTGTGTGCGTGTATGCAAGTACGTCCCAAATATGTATGTGTGATAACGTAAACAGGTACCATTCCATACCTTTCCACTGCCACATACGCAATTACATAAACACAAATACACACAGAGACACATATACACACAAACACAACACAGGCACATACACACAGGCACACACACAGGCACATACACACAGACACAGGCACATGCACACAGGCACATACACACCTGCCCCTGGATCCATGCGAGTCCCGCCCCCGTGGCTCCCTCCGTGCTTGGAAGCAAGCAGCATCCATTTCTCTAAATGGGTCAGGGGGGTGGGTTCAGGCAGCACCTGCTCATTTATAAGCGAGAGTTGGCATATACACCATATGGTGACTTTGAGCACACACCATGGTGACTTTGAGCACACACCATGGTGACTACATTTGAACACATACACCATGGGGACTTTAAGCACACACCATGGTGACTACATTTGAACACATATACCATGGTGACATACATTTGAACACATGCACCATGGTGACTTTGAGCATACACCATGGTGACTACATGTGAACACATACACCATGGTGACTTTAAACACACACCATGGTGACTTTAATCATACACCATGGTGACTACAATTAAACACATACACCATGGTGACTTTAAGAACACACCATGGTGACTTTGAGCATACACCATGGTGACTTTGAGCACACACCATGGTGACTACATTTAAACACATACACCATAATGACATACATTTGAACACATACACCATGGTGACTTTGAGCACACACCATGGTGACTACATTTGAACACATACACTATGGTGACTACATTTAAACACATACACCATTATGACATACATTTGAACACATACACCATGGTGACTTTGAGCACACACAATGGTGACTACATTTGAACACATACACTATGGTGACATACTTCTGAACACATACACCATGGTGACTTTGAGCACACACCATGGTGAATTTGAGCACACACCATAATGACTACATTTGAACACATACACCATGGTGAAATACATTTGAACACATGCACCATGGTGACTTTGAACACACCACACTGTTGCAAATGCGTCAGTCTTCATCAACGTAGACTTTTTTGTTTTCTTGCATCATTTGTCATTCACCTCCACGCAAACAGTCTCTAGTGAGCTGGCTAGCGTGGTGGCAGATTGTTGTACGTTCTGTGTGTGGCACTTGAAGTGCAGACGAACAAGGGCGCGTGCAGGCAGGGGTGGTAAGGAGTAGGCTACAATTGGCCGATGGATGGGTACATGGAAGCATATTGTGCACTTTTGCATGCAAGCATTGTGCGCGCGTGCAAGTGTGAGCGTATGCATGGGTACACGGAAGCATTTTGTGCACAGATATCTTGCGCACTTTTACATGCAAGCATTGTGTGCGCATGCAGGGTGTAAGCATGAGATTAAAGGCGGGAGGAATAAGTGAGGTCTGTGCGCGTGTTGTGAGATGCTGCTTAGGAATGAAGGTAAAAATAAGGGCGAATCCTAAAAGACCTGAAGCATTATTTCTGGTACCTGGTCTGGCTGCGTGGAAGAGGAATAAGACCCCGCTGCCACTGCTGCCGCCTCAGAGGCATTGCCAGCACCAAAGCGTCGAGCAATGCCTGTGTGCATCATGCAAACATGTGCACAGGTTTGTGAGTGCATGTGAATGTGTGTAAATGAGAGTGAGAGAGTTAGAGAGT
>Ga0307974_1000830_pt1 | contig 20122 bp, 13 predicted proteins | sample OrgLakmetagen784_FD_201812 | JGI IMG/M metagenome (GOLD analysis project Ga0307974, IMG submission 201812) | Saline water microbial communities from Organic Lake, Antarctica - #784 | ecosystem: Environmental > Aquatic > Non-marine Saline and Alkaline > Saline | place: Antarctica: Organic Lake... | reverse complement strand
TTCTATGTCTTCTTTTGCAAGCCAGTGGATGTTGTAGAAGGGATTCCCCTCAGGGCCTGCTGTTTTGATGGAGGTGTCTGCAATGTCGGAGTAGGTGGTGGCTAACTTTTTAGCAAGGACGTCGGCAGGTTCATTACCGATAATACCGGCATGGGACTTTACTTTGAAGAAGTGGATGGGCGATGGTGATTGGCGGATTGCTTTAGCAATGGATTGAAGGACATCTCCTTGGATGTGGTGGCGATGGAGATTCGAGTGTGAGAACTGCTTTTTGATTTGGTGCAGTGATGTGAGGCTGTCTGTGGATATATGCGAGTAGCCGTGTATGACTGCAGCTGCTATAGCTGCTAGCTCTGCACGTGAGCACCAAATCATACAAAATAATACACAGCCCAGTCACCTACCTCAAGGCGTTGGTACCTATCAAATTACCATGACGCCTTGCAAGCGCACATGCACCCCCTCCACAAACTAAAAAATGCCAATACCGTAGCAAACTACCATAAATACTACCATACCCTTGTCTACAATGGTACCGCCAATGGAGCCGCTAGAAACACTTGCTTATCTAACAACATCATATGTCCCTGTTAAAACCATGTGCATCACATTGAAGTGCAGAACAGGAGCTCTGTACAACCAAAAGTATGCGGTATGGTTTATGCGCCTGATTAGCTTAACTTGCCCTTTGATTAGCTTAACTCTGCCCTCAACTAGACAGTGCCCTGCATGTCCTTTCTGGATGCCAACCGACGCAAATAGGAAATATGGCCACTGAGAGACACAATTTAGCATGCAGCATGATCTTCAAAGCCATCAGCAAAACAAGCTCCCTATGATCCTGCTCTGTCTCTATGAAAATCTGCAGCAGCAAACGGCCGGCTATGCAATATTTTCAGAATTCTGATACAGCTGAAACTAGGATTATACCAAAGTGGCTTTTTCCACCCCGCTTCTGACTCAAAAACAGGTTTACATCCAGCCGTCCGGACGCCGTTGTACTGGTTGCTCCTATCTGTAACAACAAATAGATACAGACTGCTAATTATGGAGGTAGGTATGAGTTTCAGAGTGGCAGAGGTCAACTGAGGGACACTGGGAGCACCTCAGCAGCACCACCAGCCACCAGCAGAGCAATCATCACCAGACAGGGTCGACCTCATCAGAGAGACATCAAATACTCCAACATGACATCCATTTCATTGAGATCAAGTCTTGTGAGGACAATAGATAGACCTCAGAATGAGCTGCATGCCGCAAAGGAAGGTGTCTGCAACTTATTGCAAGGAAGCCTCCACTACTCTCCACACCATCCTCATAGGCGTGGATACCACCGTCTACAGAGAAATAGCCGCTATAATCAAAGTTTGCATAGTTTTGTGTTACAGTTCCTATAGTTTCAAATCCAACCTCATAGTTTTGGTCCCCTAACCCCCTAATCCTAATCCTGACCCTAACCCTAACCCTAACCCTAAACCCTAAACCCTAAAACTATGGCCCTAACCCATAAAACTTTGAGGCTGAATGAAAAACTGTAGCCGAAACTATGAAAACTTTATAGCGGCTGTACTAGCGTCTACAACACTCACACTCAGACCTGGGTCTTGACCCACAAATAGAGTACAGAAGCTTGCCTCTAAGCTTCATATATGCAATTATTTGTTTGTCACGCTGATAGACATTTTTTGTACCAGACGTGCTATTACGTGTATACGTACGGCATGTGTACCCAGTAATTCTAAGAACTGACATCCAATTAACAAAATTTTCACCGACATTGCACATGCCCTCGCCAGTACCATTACCAAATCTTGTTGGTTTCAGGCCAAGACTGCAACCATTCTGATCCAGTTCTCATCTTGTTCCTGCGTTGGAGAAGTATTACAGGATCCGGTGGCTCCTTTTCCTTAGTTAATGGGTTGAATGGTTCTGCTGCTTGATTAGGTTTCTTTATCACACTCTACGTTAACTCTATTTTTTATTCACCATTTTGTAGTCACAGCATGTTAAACCCCCTATTTGCTTCTTTTGATTCTTGTTTGCTAGTGCTGCTGAGTTTAAGACTTTGTTGCGAGGGCAGTGATTTGACCAAACATCGGCTTAGTTTTTCTCTTATTTTTACTAATTCAATCGCAGGAACCCAACTTCATTTTTGTTCCATCAGTTAATTCAGATCTAGTAACAGCCTATCACAAATACCTGAATGTGCGATCCAGCATGACTCCGCTCGGGGACCTCTGTGGCAGTTTTTCTATTTATACTTGCACAACAGCAAAATCAACGCTCCAACTTCAGCCTAATTCTACCCCCTTGACCTGCACTACACTGCATCTCTGCTAGCTCAAGCTTCATATTCGCCTTTGGACTAGGTAAATGCAACCCCGACCGAAATTTCTGCTTCTCGCATGTGTGTACGGCTTTCGCAATGCTGCAAATAAATGGTTATAAATTTATAATGCAAGACACGATAGTATGAATTCACGGCTGCACCGGTGGTCATACACGTAGGACCTTCTCTACGCTGTACCGTGTTAATGATTTTGATTGAGGAAAATTGAATTAACGCACCCAAAGAAATCCAGGAGGACAAAATCGATCGACAGTTTAAATCGAAACTGCTCGCGATTGTTTACCTTGCTTATTATTAAAGCCAACGAAAACTTCTTGCCTCCCGCGAATCACTGAAGAATGACGAGCTCAAGTAGCTTGTGGACGGCTCTCGCGTGCTTCAGCGCGCTGGTGTTCCTGCCACCCTGCATAAATTCCAGGCCACTCGTAGTGGAGTCACAGGTATCTAGGAAGCAGCTGCTTGCAGAAGCTGGTAGGCAGCTTGCTTGCATTTGACTGGACATGTCCAGACCTGGATGCCTGCAGCTGCCTCTTTATGCAACCATCAGCCCATGCACAGCACCAAAACACATACTTATGAGAGCCTGGACCTGCTTTCATGCCATGCACTGCGCGTGTGGCACCACATTCATTCATGGTGGCTGCTGTACGTTCAAATTTGTACCAGTTAGTTGCAGCAGCGACAGCCATGCACAAGCAAAGCACTGCTGTCACTGATTCTTCTAATGAGTGCTTTATAATGGCCCGAGCACTGAACATGCAAGTCCGTACATGCAAGCTCAAAGAAAGCCACAAGGTGACACCACTACCTGCGCAGGCTGCGCAGGCTGCACTGACGAGCCGCAACCTTCAGGCTTCTTGGGACGGATTTCAGGAAGGGAGGGTAAGTGCAAGGATAATAAGCAATGCTACAGTCCATCCGGTGTCTCCTTCTACAGCTACAGTAATAGCATTTGTCCTCATCAGCCATGCATTCATCATCAGGCCGCATGGATCACCCACTCTCCTGCAGCCAATCCTCTCCCTGCTAGCCATTGCACAGGCTCAGCACATATCTGCTAGCAAACACAAAAGTCAAATTTATCCTTTACCTGTATTGTTTGCAGAAGTCAGCTTCAGTCACTCTTTCATCCAATTTTTACGAGTGCAATAATACACTGCCGTCTCAGCCATTACACTGGTGCCTCTATTAACGTACTACTTAATCTAGAATGGCTTTCAGCTTGCTGCTGCCAACAGGGGTGATGCAGATTGATGCAACAGAATAAGGCTTCTTGGGACGGATTGATTCTACAGAAGAAGGCTGCTTGGGACGGATTCCAGGAAGCACTTTGAAACACCAAACTCTAGCGCACTACTGCTAGGTACACATTTGTGCATTTGCCCATCACAGACTAATTCTACACTGCCCGTTACACACAGGCAGTGCATTATGGAGATGAGTGGAACAACGCAGCCGGATACGAGGGCACTACGATTCATGAGGGATCATGCCTGTATGGGTGAGTGTGTGAGTGTATGTCCTCCGATTATTCTCTATGTGTAAGTTTGGCCAGAACCATACATTTATAGGTAGATATATACAATTTACGGTGTACATATTGCATTAATAGTAAATCACTGTACTGACGGTCATATTTGGTGCAGACATACGGTTTTGGCAAACCCAATCTATGTGTTGTGGATCTGAGGCTGACGTTTCTTGCGCAGCTTAGGTGTTGTACAATTCTCCTAGGCGTGAACCAATGAGGGGGCGAGAAATGATCATTTTTCTGATCTGTCACAGCTCTTTCCTTAGATACACACCATTCGCTCAAGGGGAAAAAGCTGGTACCAACCTTTCAATTGGCGTGCAGGCCTTTTGCTGTTTGTGGTGCGTACCTTGTCTGGCTTCTTTTTTGTTGGACAGTAGATGGTGGTGTTTTGAGTGTTGGAATGGCGGCGCTTGTGAGTTTAACTTGAAACAAGGTGCAGCAGAAAGGGAAGCCTGCCGTGGCAAGAAAAAAGATAAATTAAGGAAGAAGCACGCTGGCAGCGGAACCTCTCCCCACATCAATGCCTCAGCAAACGTACAGCAAAAAGAAAGTGAAGGCCTATGCTGATGAGGATTAGCATGCAATGAAGACATAGCATGGGAAAATGATTTTTCATCAATGCCTCAGAAAAAGTACAGCAAAATGAAAGCGAAGGTCTATGCTGATAAGGATCAGCTGTTGAGGTATATACGCGTTGGCTTGCCAATGGTGTGTAAGACCTCTGATATATACCTAAACATCAGCATAAAATGCAGACATAACAAGGGCGCAATGTGTTCACATCAATGCCTCAGCAAAAGTAGTGAGGGGCTTTCACAGGTGCTGGCATCCAAGTGCTCCTTCCCTTGATCACGCTGGATGTGTTAGCACTCCCAGCGTAGCCTTTTCATTTCTCATTACTATGAAGAGTAGGCTTTCACAGGTGCTGGCACCTAAGTGCTTCTCCCCTTGATCACGCTGGATGTATTTACACTCTCAGCGTGGCCTTGTTTCATTTTTTTTTTAAATGCTTCACCTGGTTGACTTGAATCTTTTGGCAAGGCTGCTGCTCAACTTCAAGTGAAATTGGGTGCATGCTCACTCCCTTGTTTCTACACCCTCTATGATTTTTACAGGTACTTAGACAAAAACGTGGGAACGGGTTGGGACATTGCTGCGCTGAGGTATGGTATAAGTAGGAGCAAAGGTCTTTGATGAGTCTTGAGCAGCTGAACTTCAAAAACTTTGCATGCTAAGAAGGACAAACGCCCTTTGTCCGAGAGTGACTCCATCTCGTCTCTGAGCAGCTAGACTTCAAAAACTTTGCATGCTAAGAAGGACAAACGCCCTTTGTCCGAGAGTGGCTCCAATTCCTTAAGTAGGCTGGGGTGTTATTCCTTGTGTTATTCCTTATGTTATCCCTTTTTATAATCCTTATTCCTTATGTTATTCCTAATGTTATTCCTTTAGTAGGTTGTGGGGTGTGTGTGGGTGTGGGTGTGGGTGTGGGTGTGGGTGTACGCATGTGTATACCCAATGCTGTGGGAACTTTTATCACCACTGTAACTGTTCCCTCCAGTTTTGTATTTTACTGAAAGGTCCTTTATGGTGTGCTGTGGCTGAAATTGTTTTCCTCCAGTTTTGAATTTTACTGAAAGGTCCCTTATGGTGCGCTGTGGCTGTGACTGCACAACAACAATTAGGCAGCACGAGATCAAAACGAGTCTGTACGCATGCAACACAGTTAAGGTGGTGCGATGTACGTACACAAGTAATACATAGGGTTGGCCAGAACCGTATAAATACACCGTACATTCCCGTATATATGGTGGTTTCCCGCCAATCTTACCGTATATACATCGTATAGATCATATATGGTTCTGGCTGACTCTGGTAGCACACACCCTGCAAAGAGAGCAGGTGTGTATGTCACATCACTGGCACTCTCTCCAATTGGGTGTTGTGTAAAACCTTTCTTGTGCTAGTGCTTATCTATCGCTTATCAAGTGCTTTCCAGCTTATCCAGTTTTCTAGTACTTAAGCAGCCCTCAGTGTCCAATGCGGAGGTATCGAAGACTAGACAGAGCCCCACAACGCTTTTTACACGGGGCTGACTTCTACACTGGAATGGCTGTTAAAAACAAAAGCTTGGACACACTTAGGCACTATGCACTCCATGCGCAAACGGCCAGACAGATCATTTCCCACCACAAAAACAAGTACTTCAGATTGCTGAAGAAATGGTAGACACTGGACTGCCTTGTCACTCCATGCGCAAACGGCCAGACAGATCATTTCCCACCACAAAAACAAGTACTTCAGATTGCTGAAGAAATGGTAGACACTGGACTGCCTTTTGTCACCCCATGCCCACACAATGAAACAGTTAGAGTGTTTGTTACTGCCTGCGTAGTTTCTTCTTATTTAGACTGCTAGATATCCATCATTTGGAACAAAATGCTACAGATCATTAGAAGAATGGCGAACCTTTGACTGCATCGTCTCAGGGCCTCTAAGCATAGAGAAGGACCACACATGTGGTGAATCCAGTTCCTACCTTGCCGTCAATTATCAAAACTCTAGACCAAAACTCTAGACCAAAAGGAAACATATTGTAGGGATTGGGTGTGTTACGAGCAGGTCGACTTTACAAACAAAGTTGTTTGCTTTTGGCCGAAACACAAGAACAGGTTTGCTTTCTTGAAGCCTGGAATGTTTCCTTAAATGACCAGGAATTGTGTCAAGGCAAAGCTGCATATGTTTCCCTGCCAGGTGCTGACTCAATTTGAAGTTCATCGTCAATTCCGCTGTGTGTGGTTATTAGTTATGAAGCAAACGTGTTTCATATGGAATTAACAGAGGTTGGCCCAAAACCCTAACACAGCATTGTGTAAGCAACGCGTGCCCTCATCCTTTTGTAAATAATTTGTCTGTCCCCATCCATTTGCAGTGTTCACACAAAATACTTTGATGGCTCACACAGGGCCTGTTCAAAGCTTGGTGCAAACCCCAATTCGCGTTACTTTTGCACTCATCCTAACTATGCGCCCTTCTTTACAACCTGCAGTGACCATAACAATGATATTGATGGCTTGTGCGGGGCCTGTTAAAAGTTTGATGCAACCCCCCATTTATAAGAATTTGACACTCCACTTACGTGTGTGCCCTTCTTTACAACCCGCAGCGATCATAACAATGATTTTGATGGCTCGTGCGGGGCCTGCTACGAGGTCAGGTGCAACCCCTCTGATATAGTGGACGGCAACGGAAAGGAACTGAAAAGGTGAGCAATAATTCACACATAGATAAGCAAGCACGCATACACACGCACAAACACACGTACACACACTCACACATACACATACACACACCGTGTTGGCAGGTCTAACGCCTGCTATGACGAGAAGAAATCGGTAGGTGATGGCTAGTGGCTTGAGGACAAAGTGGTGAGGGGGCCCAAAAGCTGTTACACCTGCTGGGCAAATTCGCTACACCTAGGCAAATGTGATGATGACACTTTTCAAACATCTTAGACCTGAGAATCCTGTCTGTCAAGCAGCCAGTCTGGCAATGATTGGAAACGGAAGGACCCCGGGCAGGCCTCACGGCTGTTATGATGGTATCAGTTTTGTGAGCGGGAATACCAAATCAGAAAATGAAACGGTTAGTAAGTGAGGAATGAAATAACGAGAAAGGTGCCAACACTCCTGGCATAGGTTAACCTAGCTGTTATGGACTGGGCCATACGTCATTCCACCGAGTCAGACAGAGGAGAGGAAAAACGGGCGTGAAAAACCACTCCCCACATTAATTAAGGAAACGGAGCCACTTTGGTACCAGGCACCGTAAAACTCATCCACCAGAGAAGAAAGAATGAAATAGCAATGTAGATTAGAAGGGTTGTAGGCATGACACAAAACCGGCTCCTAATGAGATTTGATATAAGTATTGGAAAGTTTACGTCTGGTATGGACAAGTTTGGTAGCGTAATTGACAGAATGACCATGAAGTTCTGCAAGTTTCTCAGCTCTTTGAGAATCAAGGCCCACCTCCTAGAAAGGCTCCAGCGTGTGATTGTTGTAGACAGTGACACCGCAAACGACTGACTGAATCAAACTGACAAACACTGACGGTGCTCCAGCTCCTCCAGCTCCTACAAAGGCTCCAACGTGTGATTGTGTACGTGTGCACCGCAAACGACTGACTGACTTAAACTAAGAAACAAAGATTTTGAATATGACATTCAGGTCATCGTGCGTGTGACAGACGCATGTCCTTGCAATTACGAGCCAAATGCTTCAAGCAACAAGCGATGGTGCTGGTACGTGATTCGTGTGTGTGTTTGTGCCGTAGTTTATGTGAGGAGTAGTTTTCACTGCCTTCGCGCTCTTCTTTTTCAATCCTTTCTGTGATCCGACAGACGCCACCTCTGTTCTTTGCGCAATGCACCGATCCGCTCTCTTCCTGTGCACTGGTTTCCTGTGCATCTTGTTAGCACGAGGGCCACCAAAAAATTCTGCTGAGCAAATGATAAGCGTGCTGACTTGTAGTACTGATGTGTGTAGTGTGTAGTGCTGACGTGTGTAATGCTGCCATGAAAAGAAAAGACGGGAGGCTTTGCTACGAGAAAGCACACATTCAGCAAATGAATAAGCATGTGTAAGGTTGGCCAGAATTGTGTATATACACTTTATATGACTGTATATTTGGCGAGTACCCTGCCAAAATTGCCTCATATGCACCGTATATATATGTGGCTCAGGCCAATTCTAAGCATGTGCTATGAATTAATGCAGTTTTTTGTGCAGGGGTGTCATGAGTGCAATGCAACGATTATAGATAAGATTGCGATGCTAAATGGTACGCAAACACACGCATATACGCAAACACACGCATGTATGCAGACACATGCACAACGTGAGTTTGTACGCAATCATATGTATAATGTACCTATGTACCTTATAAGTAAGTACTATGCTGCATATTGGCACAAAGCTGCTAAATTACACCAAAAGTTGCTCACATGTGCCTGTTCCCTGTGTGCAATTGCAGTGGTGACATGTACACGATGGATCTGTCGTACGTGGCCTTTGCCAAGGTTTGTGTAGGGGGGGGGGGCTCATATGGTAATGTTTACAAAAGAAAGAAAAAATGGCAGTGAAAACCACGTCTGTCGTACATGGCCTTTGCCAAGGTTTGTTTATGGGTGGGGGCTCATATGCTAATGTTTACAAAAGAAAGAACAACAAAGGCAGTGACAAGTGGGGGAAGCGTTGCAAGCAACGCTGAAAAGTTGGCGAAGTGAGGACGTTTGCCACGTCTCCCTTTCACTGCTTGTTCCCGCTCTAAGTCCTCTATATTCTCCTCCCTCCCGCCCTCTGCTGCTTCTGCTTCCAGAGCACGGAGAGCTCAGCCCCTCATTGAGCACCTCCTCTCTGTGATCATTTAACAGTATTACATGAAGAAATTTAATAATACATCATGTTAAATGATTCCGGTTTAAAACTCTTTGCTGACGGACCTCCCCCGCCTCAACATACGAGCTCAGGAATAGATGCTGACGGAGATTATCAAGTTTGTTGCTGCCCGGGGGGTCTATGCTGAGTTTCTAGGCTGGTCAAATGTTACTAAGCTGACTTCTCCAGCGTACACCTCACATCACCCCAGCAATCAGCAATCCTAAATTTGTCAAGTTGCTCGATCAGCATACTAGAGGGTCTGGCCAAGATTTCAGGGCGGGAGGTGGGCTGAGTGCTGCGCACTAAAGCTTTAGCCAAATTTTGCCAAGTTTAACTTTGGTCCATATAACCTCACTTAGTCAATCGCAGCACTCAAGCTTTGGGCTACCCTCCTAGCACTTTAGTTTGGGAGACTAGCCCTAATTTCAGGGCGGGGGGTGGTCGGGGTGAGGCTGGGTGGCCACGCGAGAACTTTGGCGGGAAGGATACAAACCTAGGGGCTACGCCCCTGGAGGGGGCTTCGCCAAAAGCCACGTCCCACATTAATGAAGGAAAAGGAGCCACACTTTGGTACCGGGTACCGTAAAACTCCTCCACCAAAAGAATAGGAAAAAGATCAATGGCTATTAGGAGGGTCATATGCTTGACCTGAAACCGGCTCCTGCTAATGAAAGCTGGTAATGTTTACATTTAGATGTATGTGCGTGCCCTTTGCTTAAGTGTGTGTGGGTACAGGTGTTCATGGATATATATATCATGGATATATATATCATGGATATATATATATATATATACACGTACAACAGACCGTTGCCAATCAAACTGTGTGTGGGTACAATTAAGAGGCCTTTGCCAATCAAACTGTGCGTGGGTACAATTAAGAGGACTTTGCCAATCAAACTGCGTGTGGGTACAATTAAGAGGCCTTTGCCAATCAAACTGCGTGTGGGTACAATTAAGAGGCCTTTGCCAAGCAAACTGCGTGTGGGTACATATTTGTTTCATACGTGGATAATTAATACAATTAAGAGGCCTTTGCCAAGGTGCGTGTTGGTATGCTTTTGGGGGGGGCGGCATGAGCGTGGACAATGTGTGTTCAGGTTGCGTGTGGAGTGTGTTCCTTTTCAACTGACAGCTTTCCTAGGTGCAGCAGTTGAGTGTGGCTGCCTACCAAATGGAAAGAGAAGAGGTGAGCTGGGTACAAGGACGAAACTAAAGACAAAGTACCATGTTAATCAGTCAAAAAACATATACCAAAAGAAAAATGTAAACAGAAAAGTTACAATCACTTTTGACAGTATTGATGCAGCTTCACTGCCTGTGTCCGTCTTTTGTAATCAATTTGTCTGAACACGATCTTGCACCTCACCTGATCACCTGAGCTTTAACAAATTGTAACGCCAGCCGCTCGTACCTGCATTTTGAAGCGCACTTGCATTTTTGCATGCTTGTACAAACACACATTAACTCATGCACGCATACACACAAATGGACACACGCTACATACAAAAGCAAAAGCTTATATTTTGGTACAAAAAAACACACAAGCAAGCACACACACACAAACACACACGTACTGACTCTCTTTGTCTACAGCTCGCCAATAGGGAAGTTGGAGTCATCGGCATCAAGTACCGAAGGTGAGGGCAACTGAAGATCATGAAAATGCACTGGCAGTGAAATTACTTTCCACATCAAGATTGAAACCTGAAGGAGCCACTTTGGTACCCACCGCGGATGCCTGAGCCAATAAACATAGGAAAAGCACACAGGCAGCAACGGCCATTCGCACATCATCAACTACAGAAACAGAGCCGCTCAGATGTTGTAAAGCACCGTAAAATACTCCACCACAAGAGGAGCGAGTCTTATGAAGGCCAGGAAGGTACTAAGCAGTACTTGTTAATGACTAGCAGCCTTCATTCAAGAAGCTGCCAATTCTGATCTGATCACCCACACTTTTTACCTCCACACCTTTCACCTTTCACATCTTCTTCTTGGTATTAGCCTGTTAGCGCAACCAACCTCAGCATTGATCTTTGCTGTTCAGTGTGGCTGTCCTGATAAGGTGGACGTCACACACAGTCACACACAGACATAGGATGATCACCACACACCACACACACACACACCACACCACACACACCACACGCCACACACAGTCACACACAGACACAGGATGATCAACTACATATGAGCTCGACCAAATTCTCATGAGCGTACATTATACATTACAAAATGTACGAAATCCTGCGGTAGGGGCTTCTGAGGACTAGCAGTTCTAGCACTTACGTGCCCTTCTTTTAATCACACTGGATCTATTGAAATTACCGACACGGCCTTCGTTTTTGACAGAACCCCTGCACAAATTTTTAAATTATGTTACTACACAAGCACGGTCTGTTAGGTCTAGAACAAAACTCTTATGCAGTTGTCTTGACGCATCATTGAAGTATACTTGCACAGCTCAACTGCAAATGATGAAGTCAATGCTGATAGGGATTAGGGATTGGCGTGCAATACGCAAAGACTCACAGCGGTAGGCATGGGCCCTAAAACGAACCTCATCGTTTTTTACTTTTAGTGGTTCAGGGTCATATATAAAACACTTCTGCGCCAAAAAAAGGGTATGGGGTCTGCTGTGTGCGTCGGGGGCTGGATTTGTGCCGTTTCTCTGCCAAATTTGCTAACTGTAGTGACATGAGTGCAGAAGTGCATGTCCAAGCACAAATATCCCCATTTTTTCGTCCCCGTGTAGTTTTTAGGTTTAACCTTAGCCGTGGGGCCAAAAAAAAGGCGGGCAAAATTTTTGCTCCAACGGACTTAGTGCGTGGGCTTGTTTGCTAGGCAAAAATGTGCATTTTTTGAAAACCATGGAAGCACGGTGTTTGGACTCCATCTGAGTATCAAAAATTGTTCATTATAATCCCCAGAGGTGTTCTGCCAAGTTTTATGGTTTGGGATGCTGGGGGTGGGCTGTGGTGAACAGTGACAGGTGGGAAGTAAACAAATCACTTCAGGCTTCGCCGGAAAGCCCTGGGCGCAACCTTTTTTGCTGGAAAGGCACGGACATAGAAATAATACAAACTTAACTTATCAGATTTACGAGGATCCTGATGAGAGTTGGTAACGGTGTGAAAAGTCTTTGGCTATTGTATGCACTGCTTTGAAGCCTTCTGCAACGCGCTTTGCTTTGTTGCTGCAGCTCACTTCCTTGGCTGTTATGTTCATGCAAGCTGCTGGTTAGCCTATTTCATGATATAAGACTGAATTGCTCATCAGCCTATACAGCCCAATTTGTAATGCTAGGCTGAAGTGCTCTAGATCTTTCCTCCCTCCAATTCCACCTGACCCTGACCCTGAACCCCATACCCATACCCTAGATTCAAAACACTCAGCCCTACAGTCTCGCCTCTGCCTGCAGGGTAACGTGTTCTATACATAATTGAGGGTCACCTCACTTGTACTCTCTCTCTCTCTCTTTCTCTCTCTTTCTCTCTCTCTCTCTCTCTTTCTCTCTCTCTCTCTCTCTCTCTCTCTCTCTCTCTCTCTCTCTCCTCACGCAGAACTGAGGGCCACTTCAACTTTTTCCTACACATAACAGAAGTGAGGGCCACCTCACTTGCACTTTTTCCTACTCATGCATAAGTAAGGGCCACCTCACTTGCACTTTTTCCTACTCATGCATAAGTAAGGGCCACCTCATTTAAACCTTTTCCTACTTGCACAGAACTGAGGGCCACCTCGCTATCACTCTTTCCTACTTTCCTACTCACACTGAAGCGAGGCCCACCTCACTTAAACCTTTTCCTACTTGCACAGAACTAAGGACCACCTCGTTATCACTCTCTCCTAATTTCCTACTCACACTGAAATGAGGCCCACCTCAGCACAGAACTAAGGGCCACCTCGTTATCACTCTTTCCTATGCACACAGAAGCGAGGGCCACCTCACTTGCACTTTTTCCTGCACACACCAAACTGAGGGCCACCTCGCTATCACTCTTTCCTACTCACAAAGAACTTAGGGCCAAGCTCCAGATTGCATCATTCCTTGTTGCATGAATGCGAGTAGCGTTTGCAATATACCCGCATCGCCCTTCTTTTGCTTTGCATCTTTGCTCCTTGCTTTTCTCACACACCTCAAGCATAGAGGACACACACACACACACGTTTCCTTTGCTCCTGCCATAAGCTCTGCCTAATCCACCCCTGCATTGTATCCTGCAGGACCAAATGCCCTTCTGACACCCCTAAGAACACGGCAGCACAGGACGCTCGTAACAAAGCTTTTGATCGCACCTCATACTAAACGATGAGGCAAGGCCCCCAGCAAGTCCATAGGTTAAAAGGTAGCGCAAGTCATTGTAAGAGCTAGCGATGATGCAAAATCAGGCTATGTTGCAGAGAGACTGTGTACTGAGGGTAATATTCTCCTACGTGGGAGCAATTGAGTGATATCTATGTCTGGTAAGGAGAGTGGATCTGTGATCCGTTGGCAAACTGCTGACCTGAAATTCGGGCCCCCTCGTGCACAAGAGTTTAATCAATTGCCGTGTATATGGGTACGAGCATGTGCGTGTTAACGTGTGTACATATTATAAATAGCTCTTGCGCTAATTACAGCTAATCATTGTGCCTTCATTGAATACCTTGGTCGTGATCGCTGCTCCACCCTGTCTCAGAAACTACAATCGGTACAGAGCCCTATTATTTCCTTAATTTTTAATCTTATCCTTGCTCCAGAATGTGTTTGTATGAATGTGTGTGTGCATGACTGTGAGTGCCCTTGGAGCGTAGACAACACCATGGCTGTATCCATAGTCGTAATTCTACTGTCTGCGTGCCCTCCCCTTTCCTTGTCCTCTTGCAGCACGTAGTGATTGTTGTTTGGGAAGGACTTATTTCAGTGGCATCTGTTTGGTTCTGCTCTTTCAATGGATGGTATCAGGTTGCTGGAAGTTGCTGGTAGCTTTCAGTGTCTGACCTGTGGCATCTACTTGGCTCTGCACTTAAGAGGCGACAGGTCGCTGGAGGTTATAAGTAGTTCTCATTGTCTGACCTGTGGCATCTACTTAGTTCTGCACTTTAGAGGCGACAGGTCGCTGGAGGTTATAAGTAGTTTTCATTGTCTTCAAAGGACTTATATCACAGTAGTTCTCATTGTCTGACCTACGTAATGGTTGCTAGCGTCCCCTTGATGCTTCTTTGTGTCCAAGGTGCATACCAACTGCACCCAGGAGCTGGATTTGTCATGTGTCTTGTGGCGTTCGTAAGGAAGCAGGTGTTCTGGTAGGTAGGAAACAGGTGTCCTGGTAGGTAGGAAACATGTACATGGAAAGGAATATTTTAATTCCTTGTTTGCCTGCAAGTGCTTCCTTGCTGCCCCCTTAATATTAGTCTCTGTTTCCTTTTCCTAGCTGGCCCGTGATCGTAATATTTACTGTAGCCGTTTCGTTATCATGTAGGTTGGGAGTCCACTTGATCTGTGTGATTTATGTAAACCCATGCATTTATGTTATCATCTAAAGCACTCAATGAAAACAGGCGCCTAAAAAGTAATACTGCGATTTGCAACCGACCTCCCCTTTCTTGCAAGATTAAAATGTGCAGATCAGCCATGACAACCTGCAAATTGGCCAAATCCTATAAGACGATTTATTGCAAAAAGCCGCAATCAAAATGGAGCAGCACAGAGGTCCCTGTAACAATCCTGGAAGAAGCCTCCATCGCTCTACATGGTCTTCTGTTGCTTTTGAGTGTGTGGTATTACCTGCAAAACTCTCTTCTGGCTTTTGAGCATCAGAAAGCATTAATAACAAGGTTTAAAAGGTGCAAAAAGGCCTTCAGTCAAGAAGTTCGACTGCTAGCCTGCTCATAAAAAGCTATCAGTTCATGGAGTAAAAAATAAAGCTTGTTATTGTTCTGGCTTAAGAAAGTAGAGACATTGTGGGCTCCTGTTGGGAGAAACTGATGCATATTTCCTGCGGAGAGAAATCACCAGAGGGGGTTAACGGAGCAAATGTCCTGAAATGTGACTTTTTTGATGCAATCATGTTTATCAATTATATAACTACATGGTTCATTGGAGTTTGGGGCCAAAAGGACCAACCCAGTCGTCGGGACAGAAATCCAGTTCAAATTTTGGCACTGAGTTTCCACATCACAGGCCACCACGCCCCAACCAGGGCCTCTTTTCATCCCAAATCAAGACAGGAGGACTTACATTATGATACCATCATCCTGAGTTTTGATAAGCAGACTTGGTGAAGGTTGGTTTTCCACCTTTTTACCCCTTTTGATGATTTTCTTTAAGGGAAGTGGGCCAAAATGGAGTTTCTGACCAACTACTGGGTCGTTTCACTCCATTTTTGTTGCAATGGTATTGATGTATCATAAGAACGCCATTTATTTAAAAATGACCCAGATTAATGCAGTAGGTGGTGATTTCTGGCGGATTGACATTGAAATGTTGGGTTCACGCCGCAGGCAATTAGGCATGTGTGATTCAGCTGGTAACATTCAAGCTCAGGTGCTATCAGTTCTACCTGGATACTGAGCTTGATTTTTGCCAGCTGGGGCGCCCATACTCAATTCACATTTCAAAAGTACGCCTTTTAAAGGCCTTCGTCGACCCCCTCTTATAAACTTCAAAAAGTTCTGGAACTTGTTTCCAGGCTCCGTGTGCTGAACAACATGCTTCCCTAATTCACGTTGGTGGTGTTTACTGTACCTGAGTTCTTTATTTATTTTCCGTGTACTGTAAACTAAGCTACTACAACTCTTTTGGAGCGAAGAGTGATGAACCACTGGTTTGGCAGACCATGTTCGATGATCCAAACCCTCTCGTTGTGCATGTGATGCTCCTCACACATGAGATTATGTATAATGTATAATAATATTTGTCTCCCTCATTCTTGATATCCTCAGTGTGACAGACTATGCTTTCTATGTGCCCAAGGCTCACAGATGATTCCCCTCTCTAATTCATTGCGGTTGGCTAATCCTGGCAGATGCTTGATTGTTTACTTATTTTATTCACACAAACAGCGTTGTGACCATTTTCCCCTTTCCAAGGGTTTTTTGCAGGTGCTACAAGTCTGGTGCTACAAAAACAATTACCATAATTTTCATATTTTACATATGCAGCCTAGTAGGAGTCGCACGTTTTGACTGACTGTAAACTCTGAGACTAAGCTACTATAATCTCTCTCACAAATCTCCCCTGCCTGCATAGATCTGGCCCTTCACCCTCCTCCTTCTTGCAAATGCTAGTTATATTTACATTGCTGCTGGCCAATCTCAGCCAAAAAAAGCCATCAGCCTAGCGTGTATGGCTGCCACCTCCCTTTGCAAACCCCTTTGTAATTTTAATCAAAGTGTTTAAGGATGTGTTGCTGATCACCACCAGCTGTTGAGTAAAAGGTTATTTATACTTTCCTTTTCCACTGCGTCAATCCCAACGTGATTTCTCTGAGGGGGTCGACGAAGGCCTTTAAAAGGCGTACTTTTGAAATGTGAATTGAGTATGGGCGCCAAGCTGGCAACAATCAAGCTCCGGACCCAGGTAGAACTGTTAGCACCTGAGCTTGAATGTTGCCAGCTGGGTCACACATGCCTAATTGCCCGCGGCGTGAACCCAACATTTCACTGCCAATCCGCCAGAACCCACCACCTACTGCACCAATCTGGGTCATTTTTGAATAAATGGCGATCTTTTGATATATCAATACCATTGCAACAAAAATGGAGTGAAACGACCCAGTAGTTGGTCAGAAACTCCATTTTAACCCACTTCCCTTGAAAAAAATCAACAAAAGAGGTGGAAAGCCAACCTTCACCAAATCTGCTTTTCAAAACCCAGGATGATATGGTATCATAAGTAAGTCCTCCTGTCTTGTTTTGGGATGAAAAGGGGCCCTGGTTGGGGCGTGGTGGCCTGTATTGTGGAATTCAGTGCCAAAATTTGAACTGGATTTCTGTCCCGACCACTGGGTTGGTCCTTTTGGCCCCAAACTTCATCTAGTTATATCATTCAAACTGATTTGCATCAAAAAAGTCACATTTCAGGACATTTGCTCCGTTAACTCCCTCTGGAAATTTATACCCATATCCTTCAAGATATGAGCAATAATACTGGTGGGGGGCAGGCCCCTGATTTCCAACCACCTAACCCCCATTGAAAATCCCTTTTTTATATCTCCAGGTAGGATGTTGTGTGGCATTGCATCCATAAGGTGGTACGGGATACAAAACCACATCCTATCCTAACCTATGCCGGTGTGTTCACACCATCTGCTTTTTCTCTTCTTTCTTCTTTTCTTTTTAATATCCTTGAGAGGTATAACTGCGTGAGTGTTGTAGATGGTGCAAACTACTCCCAAAGGGATGGTGTCAAGGATAGTGGAGGCTCCTAACGAAGAGTGCTGATGCCTTCTCTGTCCTATTTTTCAAATGCCGTTGATCCTTTTTTGCAGATTAAGCAATCAAAAGCATAGTATAGCATCATCAAACTCTGTTTTGCCTTGTGTTTTTGCTTGTTTCCAACCCCAGGTATGGATGATGCATCTTAAACCAAGCTTAACTGGATGAGACTAGCCTGCCTGTCTTTACAACCACACACTAATTTGGCACTTACCAGTTGTAAACCAAATATAAATTCCAACTTTGCACCTGGATGCTGAGACAGTTTTAACCTTTTGACAAAAATGATAAGAAAAACTACGCAGGCAGTGAAAACCACTCCCCCATTGATTTGTCACGCCCAATCGTTGGCAGAAACGAATCGTGTGACGGAGCAGCTACATTGTTGACAGTTGAGAGTTTCTTTGTGTCTTGTTCAATAAGCTGGATGGCCAGTCTTATTGATAACTGCTGAGTACTCGCAGAAGTACTCTAGTTCTTGGAGGCGAGTGCAACCGAACGTCAGTTAGTACTCTCTTGGCACAGCTTGCGCTGTGCTAACCATCCTTTTTATGCTTGTGCCTTAGATAGTTGGCAGCTTAGTTTTAAGCCCTTGCTCTCCTTGACTTCAGCAACTTGCCCTTGGCCTGTTCCTTCCTGTTTTGTGTGGTTCCAGTGTGTCTGTTTCTCCTGCCCCTTTTTGTGTGGCAAGCTCAGCTTTTGTTGGCAGGTCTGGGTGTCGACGGCCCAGATGTTTTTCTTGTTTCTCTTCTAGAGGGGCTCACGGTTTCAATTGGCAAGTTGTGGAGGACAGCATCGGACTGGTCTGCTGTAGCTGGGTAAGCTGGTGGGGTGGGCAGCTAGAGAGGAGAGAGGAGCTGTTTTTTGGGGGCTGCATGCGTCCTTTGTTCTCTCTTCTGCTCCGCTGCACTTGTTCTCTTGGCACTCCTGGTTTTGTGAGGCTCTCTCAGCCTCTTGTTTCCTGTTTCTGACTGGGGCTTCTTATTCACACACATTCTGAGACATACCAACAGCTTTTTCCTCGTTCTCCATGATGCTTTCTTTTCGCTCTTATTCTAAACAAACACTCTCTTTCTCTATTCACTTTTCTCTTCTTCATTCATCTGTTTCATGTTTATTCTAGCTTCTTTTTCTGGTGTCTTGTTCAGTCTGGCCTCTTTCTCTTCTTGTAGCTGGCTTTTTTATGCTATAGCTCAACTGCCCTCGCTGGCGGATATAGCTGTGTAACCCTTACCCTTACCCTAATAGCATGCTTGATTCCAACAGTGAGACTCTACGTCGTGTGCTGAAGGCAGATTTGCATCGTGCTTCTTTTGATAGTTCTTGCTGGTCTGCTCAAGTTTCAAATGCGTTCAATGGACTGCAAGGTAGTGCAATGTTCAAACAGAAAATGCTGAGAGCCACACAGGTTCCCATGCAAGAGTTCATTTGCGATTTGCGTTTCAGACATTTGAAGGTATGGAGGGAAGCTAATTTTTCATGTCCTCGCGCAGTAAACAAGAAAGCAGTCACGTATCACAAGTGGTGTGGGAGTTCTGAGAGTGGTCCTAGAGGTTCTCCATTTTCTATCCCCTCCTACTTGTACAAGGATCTGGACAAACATGTGTTGAGGAATTTCAGCAGGTTCAGATTGCGTGCACACCATTTGAGAGTGGAGTCTTGCAAATGGCATGGTGGTTCTAGCATTTGTGATAAATGTGAGTGTGGAGAAGTTCAAGATGAGAAGCATGTGCTTTTCTTTTGCAAGTGTGTTGAAGTATGCGAGCTGCGCATGAGATACAGAGACCTCTTTGAAGGAATGTTTAAGACTCTGCGTGTGTTTGCTCCTTCGAGCTCTGAATTTATTCCTTTCTGAACTTGTCATCACAGTATCACTGATTTTGAGATAAATTCATTCCTGAATCAAGACTCATACAGACTTCTCGAGTTTGTGTCAGATTTAGTTTCAATTTTCGACACTGGTTGATTTTGTTTCACCAGCCAATTGCCATCAGCCAGCGACTCGGGCTGTAGGCCATCCTTGTAACCCTTGTAACCCTTAATGGCTGGCCGAGACCAGTCAGCAGCCGATCAGCCAAACAACCTGGCTGAAGGTCACTCCCCATCGTAAAAAATTTAATTTTTTCGTCCTCATCAATTTCTTTACAATGGGCGGGAAACAGCCTTCTCGTTGTAATAGCAATAAGAACAAGAGGTTCCAGAATCAATCCACCTTATCTCAGACAACTGGAAAGAAGGGGACAAGTTAATAACACTTTGCAACCCATGTTCATTCTTCGGCACTTACAACATGCTGCACGAACTATTAAACCCAATGGGTCGCCTAGGTTGCACGCTGCTTTCATTGATTTTAAACAAGCCTATGACACCATTCCA
>Ga0307974_1000829_pt1 | contig 20130 bp, 18 predicted proteins | sample OrgLakmetagen784_FD_201812 | JGI IMG/M metagenome (GOLD analysis project Ga0307974, IMG submission 201812) | Saline water microbial communities from Organic Lake, Antarctica - #784 | ecosystem: Environmental > Aquatic > Non-marine Saline and Alkaline > Saline | place: Antarctica: Organic Lake... | reverse complement strand
ATCGAATGTCTAGCTTCGGAGTCCCGGTCTTCGGAGTTAGCATTTGCTTCGCGATTATATTCGGTATCGGCTGCCATTGCACGATAGCCAGCGTCAATATCGTCACTATAATCAGCCCGAGCCAACTCGAGCTGAGCCAGTTTACTCAAATACGCACCAACCCCACGCGCGCTTTGATTGCCTCATACACCGAGGTGTCCAACATGAGAGTAGCTTTAGTTTTGGAAGTCACAATTTTCATAATACGTATTAACAATTTTGCAAGTGCGGGTTTCCCCATCAGTGGATAGCTGCTAAAAATTTAGTTACACAGATGATATATTGTATGGAGTTGAGTAAAAGCTCAACGATAGTTCGTAGAATAACCCGTTGAGGTCACTTCCTCTACGCGAGGATGCTGGACAGCAACTGATGGGGCTCAAAAAGGCCGATGTCAGACTGACAGTAACCAACCTCATTTCAACAAACGGTAATACAAGATGAGTAACATGAGTTGAAACGTGATTACAAAGTCTTAGCTGCAGGCAGAAGCTAGTATGAACACAAGAAAATTCGCCTTTTAGGCGTTTTTTCTATTGTTTTAGGTATACTATTATTTATATGAAGAAACTGCTTTTAATTCTACTTATCGCTTGTCTGAGCTTTGGTATCTACTTGTTTACCTTATCGCCATCTAACGACCGGGATTGGGAATTGTTTTCCGCTCAGACGCCTGATGCGACGGTAGCCAGCAGCAGCGTCACTCTCACTAACGTTAGAAATTGGAACCACAGTACGAGCAGCGTGTTAAACGAAGACTGGATTGATACAGTTTCAATTGATCCAGCCGCAATTAAGCAAATCTGGTTTGGATTGGCTTCGTTTTCAGATATAGCTGCGTTTGGCCACACCTTCCTTTCGTTTGAACTGACAGACGGTAGTGTATACACACTCTCAATTGAAGCGCGCCGTGAGGCTGATGAAACATATTCATTTACCAAGGGGATGCTCCGTCAGTACGATTTACTTTACGGTTGGGGTACCGAGCGTGACTATGTCGGTGTACGCGCCTTTCTACTCAATCAGAAAGTCGAGCTGTATCCGCTCGACCTCACCCAAGCTGAGTCTGCCGCAGTATTTGTGGCGCTAGCTAAAGAAACCCACAAAGTCGCTAGCGAGCCGCGCTTTTACAACACCCTCACCTCGAACTGCACCAACGAGCTGGTAAAAGTAATTAATCAGAAATATCCTGATTCGCTGCCCTATCATATTTCCCACAACCTACCAGGATTATCAATCGAATACCTACAAAACCAAGGACTAATTGACCCCAGCATGAAACGAAGTATTATTCCAGCCGACAACCAAGCACTATTAGATACAATCAACCTAAATCCAGAAGATTTTAGTCGAGTACTACGCGAAACTATTTAATAGAGCGTCGCTTCTCTATCTCTTTATGGTTTCCTTGCAGAAATACTTCTGGAACACGTAATTTCTTTTTCTTGAATTCTATAACTTCTGGACGGGTGTAGCATTCACCGCTGGTAACTCGATCATCTTCTAGAGATTCTTTGGTACCGAGCACACCAGGCACTTGGCGAGAGACGCTGTCAATAATAGTTAGTGCCGGTAGCTCGCCGCCAGTGAGGATGTAATCACCGACTGATACTTCTTCTGCTTTAAGCGCTTGCTTGACTCGTCCATCGATTCCTTCATAACGCCCACTAATGAGTACTAGGTGGTCATACTTGGCTGCATATTCCATCGCTAGCTTTTGGGTAAAGACCGTCCCGCGCGGTGACATGATAAGCGTCTTTACCTTCTTTTGGTTTCTCTTGCGACCGACGGCTTTTTGCCAGGCTTTCAATACCGGCTGCGCTTTCATTACCATTCCTGGCCCACCACCATATGGCTTGTCATCGACTTTTTTATGTTTGTTGTCAGCAAAGTCGCGCGGGTCATAATATTCAACCGCAATTTTCTTGCCTCTGACTTTGGCCCCCTTCCCTTTATCGGTTTTCTGAGCCCGCCCCAAAACACTAGCGTCAGTGTACGCTCGACAAATATCTGGAAATAAAGTGATGACGTGAAAGTTCATATCAGTTACTGTAACTCATCTCTGAGTTTCATCCAAAGTTTTCCCATTAAATTTTGTCCAGTTCCATCTACTCCTGTTCCCCAATAATAATCTGTGTCATAGACCTTGTGTAATTCTGTATCTCCTGAATCAACTAGCACTTTTCTAATATCAGGATGCTGTTCCAACTTGGCTCGGAAGATTCGTTCCATCAGATGGTATTTGTCACAATTTGGATCTATCTTCCCTGCCCGCTTCAGCTTTTGAGCCTTACGCCATGCATCCATCGGGCTGCGCGAGGCTAAAACTTCAGCCTGGACTTCAGGCAGCATTCGTAGCGCCTGATACGCATGCTCTGCGGTTTTGTATACCCCACCATCGAGCTTAACTTCATGTGCTGAAAAGGGAGAAAGATAATACCAAGCAATTTCAATAAAATTCACACCGTCTTTGAGTTGATACTGAAAATCATATGTTAATTGATCAATATTTGTCATAGAAAAACTGTAGCATATAGGAGCGAACTTGGTAGTGCGAGCGAACATCTGCAGGCAGCAAGCCAGTCTTTTAGAAAAACACACCAACGGGTGTGTTTTTCTAAAAGTTGCTGCCGAAGCCGTAATAAAATTCTGCAGAGAATTTTATGGTCGCCAGCACTGCTGAGTGAACAGTCTCTAAATCTTCAAATCAGCAATCGCATCATCAAGTGACTTCTCTGGATCAGCTGATCCTCCGTTGTCTTCTTGCATTACTTGTGCAGTTTCGGCATCCATTCGCTGGCCGCCTTCTGGTTCGTTAATCTTGAGGTTGACTCGGGCGTCGTTTTTCATTCCCACTACTCGAAGCAGGGTGCGGATTGCTTTGGCGGTATTCCCACTACGGCCAATAATCTTACCCATATCATCGGCGTGAACATCGAGTGTCAATAATACGCCCATCTCATCCACCGTGCGGTTTATAACCACTGAGTCGGGATAATCTACTAAAGATTTTACGACGTGTTCCAGAAATTGCTTATCTTCGTGCTGTTCCATATTCATTTCTTATCGTTATGTATAAGCATGCGACACTATAATGTGCGTTGCTACTAAAATAATACGAGAAATGCACGCCCTGGTCAAAGCCAGTACGTGCAAAACAATCACATCTCTCGTAAACTGAGTTTTGTAGGCTTCGGTCGTTCCAGGAATTTGCGCTAGGAAATGAGCAAATTCGGAACTAATTAAAATATACTCGCTACGCTCAGTATTTTACTTATCTTCTGCTTCTGCCTCCTTCGCTGGAGTGTCTTCAGCTGGCTCTTCTGCTGCTGGCGCTTCCTCTGCCTTGGGAGTTTCCGGTGCTTCTTCGGCTGGAGTCTCGGTCTCTGATGATGCTTCTTCCTCTGCTGGAGCGTCCTCTACAGCGGCTGCGGCTTCTGCTGCTGCTTTGTCAGCTTCGGCTTTAGCGGCCGCTTCTTCTTCAGCTTTCTTGATCGCTTCGTGATCAATGATAGGTGATTTCTTTGATAGTGGGTTAATTTTCTTTGCATCCAACACGCCTTCTGATACCAGAATATTGTGCATAGTAACCGATGGCTGTACACCATTAGCTAACCATTCTTTGGCTTTATCTTTATCCAAAATAATAGTGCTTAGTTTTGGATTGTATGAGCCAATCCGGTCGACATGCTTGTCGCTATTAACACCCGTTCGTTTGTCGGTTACGACAATACGGTAGGCAGGGTCGTTCTTTCGACCAACTCGTTGTAAACGCATCATTAACATAGTGCGCGAATCTTACCAGAAGTTAGTAATATTGCAATAGATAGATAGGTGGTGGGGTTCCGGTAGCGGGCGGGCTTTGCAACAGGCTCGGATGTCCACCGACTTTTCCTGGCACTACGTCCCCGCCGACGTTGCAAAGCCCGCCCTCTGCCTCCACTTCTTTTGTCGGTGGATTGTAAGCCTGATGCGCTTCTACAGAGGCCCTGCTGCCTGAGCTCTGGTGCGTCCGCGGGGATGGAGTGCCTGTAGCAAGTCCGTGAACATCCAAGTGTGCACTAGAGCTCAGGCTGCAGGGTCGGCACAGAGCTGGTATACTGCATCGCATATGACCAAAACTATAGAAGGACAAATTCTTGTCCGTGGAAAAGGAACTGGCTTTGTTAAGCATGAAGACTACGCTGAAGATATTATTGTCAATAAAGAAGATCTCGGATTTGCCCTTGATGGCGACGTGGTTGAAATCGAACTCAAACCAGCCGTACTTGGTCGACGTCAAGACGCAAAAGTTATTAAAGTCACCCACGTCGCACACCGCGAACTGATTGGTGTCGTTACAGAAAAAGAGGTTGACGGGAAAACCCTGCGCTACTTATCACCTGACAACAACCGGATTCACATTCGTCCTCTATTACCTGACGCGACGGCTAACGATTTAGAAATGAAAGTGGTGGTCGAAATCGAAAGCTGGACTAGTCCGCACACCGACCCAATTGCGAAAATCGTAGAAGTATTGGGCCACGCTGGAGACCACGAGACCGAAATGCAAGCCATAATTCGCTCTGGCGGGTTTACCACAAACTTCCCTCCCTCAGTCCAGGAAGCGGCTCAGGATCTGTACGATCGACAAGACCAGATTTTTGCTGAGGCTCTGCAGGACCCAAAACGACGCGATGTGCGCGGGATCACTACCATGACCATCGACCCGCACGATGCCAAAGACTTCGATGATGCGCTTTCGGTTGAGACGCTTCCTAATGGAAATACGTCAATCGGAATCCACATTGCTGATGTGTCGCATTATGTCACTGAAGGTGATGCGCTTGATCTGGAGGCTCGCGAACGTGGCACATCAGTCTACCTAGTAGACCGAGTGATCCCCATGCTCCCAGAAATTCTTTCTAATGACCTCTGCTCACTACGCCCAGATGAAGACCGACTCGCCTTTTCAGCTATCTTTGAACTCTCTCCAGAGGCAGAGGTGGTTGACGCCTGGTACGGACAGACTGTCATTCACTCGGACAAGCGCTTTAGCTACCAAGACGCCCAGCAAATTCTTGATGCTGGCGCTGGAGAATACTACGACGAGCTGAATACCATGATGACGCTCGGTCGCAAACTGCGCAAAAAACGCTATGCTGCCGGAGCGGTTGTCTTTGAACAACCAGAGGTGAAGTTTGAACTCGATGAGCGAGGCGCCCCAATCCGGGCTTATAAAAAAGACCGCATCGAGACCATGATGATGATTGAAGATTTCATGCTCCTGGCTAACCGACAAGTCCCGACCTCGATCGATAAAAAAGCCAAGGAAGCTGACACTGATTTGACGTTTATCTACCGAGTTCACGATAATCCAAACGTAGATCGAATCGAAGAACTCGGAATTTTTGTCCGCGCCTTGGGGTATGAATTCGAGACAAATGACGGTGTCGTCAGTGCTAAAGCAATCAACCAACTGATGGCCGCTGTCGAAGGGAAACCAGAAGAGAATCTCATCAGCACCGCAGCCATCAGAACTATGGCCAAGGCGGTATACACGACAAAAAACATCGGTCACTTTGGACTTGCCTTTAAGTTCTACACCCAGTTTACCTCACCAATCCGTCGGTATCCCGACCTCCTGGCCCACCGCCTCTTGCGCAAGCACCTTGATGGTACCCAGGTCGGACCAAAAGAAAGTAGCAAGCTCGAACAAATTTGTACCCAGTGCTCCTTCCGCGAAATGGAAGCCGTTACCGCCGAGCGCGACTCGATTAAGTTCAAGCAAGTCGAATACATGATGAACAAAATTGGCGAAGAATTCACCGGTGTCATCAGTGGTGTCGCCGACTGGGGTATCTACGTCCAAGAAGAAGACACCTTGGCAGACGGAATGATCAAACTATCCAGTATCAAGGGTGACTACTTTGAACACGAAGCGGGTAAGTACCGAATTAAGGGTAAGCAAACCGGCAAGATCTACCGACTCGGAGACGAAGTGCGAGTAAAATTAATCCGAGCCGACAAAGATGACCGGCAACTGGATTTTGAGCTTGTGCAGTAGGTATTTCTGTTTCCATTAAGCTAATGTTTAGGGTTGATGTGGTGCATGTACATACATCAGAACGTAACCCGCAAAGACCCCAAAAGATACGTGTCTTTGTATAAAGAAAAATTATGTAACATGTAAACCGGACATCAGGTGCCGGCTTACATGTTACCCATCACTACTTAGCATTTACTGAAGCTTCATCAAACTTCACTGACAACACTTTTGAGACTCCGTCTCCACCCATAGTTATTCCGTAGAGTATCCCAGCTCGGCTCATCGTCTCGCGGTTGTGAGTAATCAACACTAGCTGTGACTTTTGCGCCAAGGCTTCGATCATATCTCCGTACCGGCGACTGTTTGCTTCATCGAGCGCAGCATCGGTTTCGTCCAGGATAATAAATGGCGGTGGATTGACCTGACTCATAGCAAAGATCAATGCAATGGATGTTAGCGCCCGCTCTCCCCCAGAAAGCATCTGCAGTCCTTTGACTCGTTTGTTTGGCAGCGAGACCTTCAGTTCAACCCCCTCTTCTTTATGTTCAGACTCTGCTTCATCATCACTGGAAGTCTTAAGTTTGACTCGCTCTAACACTGCTTCTCCTCCACCAAACATCAACGCAAAAAAACGATTGAATTCCGTGCTGATTTTATCAATCCCAGCGACAAACTGCTCTTGTAGCTGCGCATCCATATCACTAATCAAGGATTCTAGATTGTGTACGGATGATCGCAAATCTTCTAATTCTTTGGCTAAAAAGGCGTCGCGCTCTTGGGCGTCCTTATATTCCTTAAGCAAATCATCGGTGGCGCCGACTCCGAGTTCTTCAAGGCGAATTTTCAATTTTTCGAGTGCACGTTGACGTTCACGTTGAGCTGACCGATCTTCCTCTAAAATCTGTGTGTCGCTAACACCCTGCCCTTGGGCGTCTTGAACTGTGTACGTAAAGTATTCCATCGCACCACGACCAATGAGCGTCACAGCCTCTTGTAACTCGTTTTTAAAATCAACCCGATCGCGTTCGAGCACCTGCAACTCGGTATCGATCGTAGCCAGTGTCTGACGCAATTCTCGCTCTTGGCCAAGCGCTTCAAAGAGCATTCGTTCAGCGTCATGGTTTTGAGCTGACTCCGCGGCGAGTGCCTCTTGAGCAGCTTCGAGTGTCTTGGCGGCGGTGTGTTCTGCTTGAGTTGCCTGTTCAACGAGGGTTTCCGCGCCAGAGAGTTCTTTTTGTAGCTTTTGCAACTCAGCCTCATCCGCGTCCGATACATCAGTAGTGACGACTTCCTGTCGATCTATAAACTGGGTGAGTTGCTGCAGCACGTCGCGTAGCGTCTGCTGTATCATATCAGCACCACCACTACTCAATGCCTTTTGGGCGTCATCATTGATGCGATCGATCAGTGATTCTAACTTACTGCGATCAATCAGAGCCGGAAGCGTGTGTTGTTTGTTTGCTTCCGCCTCAATGCGTTTGGATAAGAGTGAAATTTGACCCTCTAGGGTACTCAGTGCTCGCTCTACCTGCAGCCGTTCGCTTCGCGCTGCCTGTAGTGCCTGATCAGCTGCGTCACGATCCGTGGTGTCTTGTTCATCGGCGGCTGACGCAAGTTTATCTTTGAGTCGCTTGATAGTCTCGAAGGTCTCCTCTAGCGTGGCCGCTGGGGTTTGCCTGTCTTTGGTGAGTGTATCGCTACGCAGCGCTACGTACACGTCTTCTCGTTTGAGGTACTCGGCATAAGCGGTCTTGAGTTCTGCCTGTACGGCCAGCGATCGCTCTGCCTGGTCAACCTGCTTTTTTAAATATTTTAAATGGGGTGCTGCTTCGCGGCGGAGTGACTCTACCTGCGTGATATTCTCTTGCGTTTTATGCAGCTTGCGGGCGGCTTCTTGCTTTTTGATTTGATACACCTTGAGACCAAGCGCATCTTCGATCATTTCGCGACGCTCTTTCGCGCCGGCCGTGATCACGCGGTCTGCTTCCCCTTGAGAGATGATATGATGCCCAGTTGATCCGATATGCGCACTAGCCAACAATTCGTGCACATCCTTGAGTCGCACTACCGAGCCATTGATCTTATATTCATTTTGACCATCACGGTATACCACGCGTTCGACTTTAATTTCGTCAAAATCAAGCGTAAAAGCTCGTGAGCTGTTATCAAACAACACCTCAACACTAGCCCGATTACCTCGCGCCGATGCATCAGACCCACCCCAGATCAAATCCTCGCCACGCTTGCCGCGCAGTGACTTGACCGACTGCTCACCCAGCACAAACCGAAAGGCTTCCGCCACGTTGCTTTTACCCGATCCGTTTGGTCCGACAATAGCGGTAATCGGGGTCGAGAATTCAAGCTCGCTTTTTTTAGCAAAGGACTTAAATCCATTGATTGTTAGTTCTTTTAGATACATGTCTACCAGCGTTCAGCACCAAATGAATAGAGTGCGTATGTATTTTCGGATCTTGGAGCAGTACCTGCAGGACAAGCTGCGTTACCACTTGGACCTGGGCAGCGAGCAAAATTTTGATTATAGGAAGTAATAAAATTTCTTTCGACAGAATTTTTTACGAGAATCTTGTACTTACTGCCATCAGATCGGTAATAAAAACCCTTGCCAGTTTCCGATTCTGAAGTGGGGTCTGATGGTAATTCGGCTATGAATTCTGGTGTTAACCCATCAATCCAATCGCTGCAGGAGGTATAGTTGCCCGGAGCGGCTGGACCCGGTCCTGCAAAGTGTGAATCAGCCGCACCACAACCACTGTCTGGATAACTACCATTCTGGGCTTTGTACAACTCGATTGCGAGCTGCAGTTGTTTGAGGTCGGATTGCCGCACCTGATCTCTTGAGTTTTCTCTGGCTGCGTTAAAACTAACGTAAAGCACCGACGTCAAAATACTAATGATTGTGATCACTACCATTATTTCAATCAGGGTAAAGCCAGCGCGATTTAGGGTGTTACTCATACTAGTATATTACCACTTACCCAGCACCTCTTTTTATAAGTTATCCCGCTTGTTTTATGGTATTGCGCAGATGATGTCTTCGGTATCTTGTTCAATTTCTGCAGGGGTACTATCTATAGACGGTGCGTCAATACCTCCCCATACAGCGTACGATGACTCGAATTGAGCATTGCCAGTCTGACAATGAGATATTGTAGTAGCACAACCATCCCCGCAACTTTTGAACGGATGGTTGTCCGTTACAGTTTCTGATTCCACAGTGTTTTTAACCATGAACTTATATACAGAACCATCAGCATTTGTTGTATACACGTACCCTTCATTACCATTTACTTTTTTCGGATCGGTCGGTAGATTGACCATAAATTCGGCAAACGGTCGGTCGGTATTAGGGTTCGGCGGGTTATTAACAACACCTAGAATGTATGGCTCAGTGGGGGCAAAACAAGCATAACTGGAATCGGCTTGGCCTGACCATGTTTCGGCCAGATTACACCCTTCAGGATAGCGACCATACCTATTTTCGTACAATTCGAGTGCGGTTTGCACGTCACGTAAATCAGCTTGTCGCTGTGTGTCGCGTGACTGTTTACCAGCTGGGCCAGCACCGACAAACACTACCGTAGCCAGGATAGCTATAATGGCTATCACAACCATCAGTTCAATTAGAGTAAATCCCCGTATTGCTTTGTTCATTACCAATTATTCTAGCATGCTAGGTGTCGATCCAACCCTTTGCTGCCAACGCTTTGACAGCGGCTGCTTGTTCGGCTTCTTGCTTTGACCGCCCAACACCGTCGGCGATCTTTTGTTTTTTGAGAAAAACCCCTACGGTAAACACGCGATCATGATCTGGTCCTTCTTGCGCGATCGTTTCGTACACCGGTGTCACGTTCTCGTGCTCTTGAGCGAGTTCTTGAAATCGGCTTTTGCCGTCTTGCCACAACCGACCTTTTACAATTCTTTCTGTTTTAGGAAATAAATTAGCTGCAATGAACTCTGCTGCTACTTCGTAGCCCTGATCCATATACAGCGCACCAATGCACGCCTCAAAGGTGTTGGCTAAAATGTACTGACGAGCCCGTCCGATGTCTTTGGCTTCACCTTTGGACATCATCAAAAACTCATTAACCCCCAGTTGTTCTGACGCAGCCGAGAGCGAGGCGGTGTTTACCAACGCTGCTCGTACCGCAGTCAGTTCCCCTTCTGGCTTTTCTGGGTATTTCTTATACAAGAAATCTGTGACCACCAGCTCCAGCACAGCATCACCAAGAAACTCGAGGCGTTCATTGTGATCCCAGGTCACTTCTTTGTGTTCATTAAGGTAGGACCGGTGCGTCACTGCTGAGCGCAACAAATCAAGGTCAACAAAAGTTGCACCGATGATTGATTGTAATTTATCTAAATCAGTATTTGGTTCGTAATCTGCCATATCTATCTGTGTTGTTATAGTTAGAAGATAGTACTATTTACTGCTTCGGCCGACAAGCATGGTGATGGCTTTGGTCACAATTGGTAGAATATCTTCGTAGAAATTGAGTTCAAGGATCTCTGCGACCTTAAACCATTTAGCATCATCCAACCCACCTTTTTGCTCTAGCACTAGATCTGTATACGGAGCTGACGCGAGGTAGTAGTGTACCTGCTTACGCACCTTACCTAGTTCTGGATTACTAGCGACGTATTCGTTATTACCTAATTCAGCTTCAATGGTAATATCAAGACCAACCTCTTCCTTAAGCTCTCGAGCCGCACCCTCTTCGACTGTCTCGTTGTCTTCAATCTTTCCTTTACTAAGTGTCCAATGACCAAAAATGTCATGTACCAAGGCCAGATACATTTGTCCTTCATGCTCGGCGTACACCACTGCCCCAGCCAGGCGCTGGATAGGCATTTCTTCATATGGCACCTGTTTTTTGCGTTTATTTCCCTGATCATCTTTACCTGGTTCACCGATTTCTTTGTAGACAGCCCCCAGCACACCGTTTACAAACCGGCTGCTATTATCGCCCCCAAACTGCTTGGCCAGCTCGATTGCCTCATTAATCGCCACTTTAGCTGGTACTTCTGAACGATCAGAAAACAAAAGTTCGTAGAGACCGAGCCGTAATATGTTGCGGTCTACCGGTGAGATTCGGTCGATTGGCCATTCTGGCGCAGCTTTCTCGATCACTAAGTCGATTTCGGTCTGTTTGGCCATGACACCGTCTAACAACTTCTCCATGAATGGAGTGTCGGTTTTGTTTGGTGCGAATTCTGTGACGTTGCGTTCGAGTACTTCGTGAACGGCTTTTTTCTCTAATCCATTAAGGTCCCACTCAAAAAGTGATTGGAGAACAATACTACGGGATAAATGTCGATTTGCCATACTACGAAATGTACTAAACTATTACTGTCTATACTCTACCAGAGTGTGCGTGACAAAACACCGCTGCAAGCGGTGTTTTGGGGATTAAGCAGACTGCTCTTTTCGTGGAGTTGCTCCTTTACTTTTAGCCATCTCAGGAGCATCTACAACAGCAGACTTACCAGCCTTGACGTTTTCTGGTGGAACGTCTGATCCTTCTCCAGGAATAGCATTTGTACTATCCTCTGCCGCTTCATCAGCTTGCTGTCCTTTGATTGCTTCTTTTTTAGCGGTCATTCGGGCTGCTCGTGCTTCATTTTTTGCTTTCATATCGATCACGAGTCGACCTTTGTAAAATCCACATTCTTGACACATGTGGTGTGGGCGGTGGTGTGATTCGCAGTTACTACACACAGCTAATGTCGGCGCTTTAAGCGCGTGATGAGATCGACGATTGGCGGTGTGTGACCGCGTGTGACGCATTCGGATTACCATAGATATTTGTATTAGTGGCCAGAACTATAACAAATTGTATAAAAAAGGCAAGTAAAAAGGCCGGATCACAAGGATCCGACCTTATTTTCTTTCCGCGGAGAAAGATTGTGCAACGAGCAACTCGTTACCAAAGAACTCAATCTGCGTTGCAACAGCAGATTGTTATGTTGCTAAAGGTAGAAGTTCTTCCAGTATTTCATTCACCATTTTCACGGTTATTTCATTCTGGTCTAGTGTGCAACCTTTAACAGCTGTTTCGTACCGCATAGAAAGCCTTAAAATATGCTCTTCGCATAGTCCTTCTGTATCCAGAAGGTCGAAGTCGATGAGCTCATTCAAGGTAGTCTCAGGACTTGATTCAGCAAAACGGCAGATCAGATTGCACAGCTTGCACTGCACTTCCTTATCTTCGCCAATTTGTCTCACTTCATCTGTCAGTCCCAGTGGTGTTTGCTTTAGCATCCTGCCCTCATTCCAATGTTTTTTGTCGACACGACAGTGCTGGAAAGCTCATATACTCTACAACAGTTTGATGTTTTTGCAATAGCTGCGGCGGTGGATTGGTGAAAAGCCGTGGTTGGCGATGGCTTCGCGGTGGGCTTTGGTGCCGTAGCCTTTGTGCTGGGCTAAACCGTACATTGGATATTTGTTATCTTGGGCAATCATATAACGATCGCGAGTGACTTTGGCCATAATTGACGCGAGGCCAATTACCAGCTCTTTATCGTCACCTTTGATAATAGTTTCTTGTGTATATTCCCCCGGCGCATGCAGTGACCCGTCGAGCTTGATACAAGTATGTTGCGGATCACACTCAAGATCACTAATCCCCGCTGCAATCGCCCGCCTGATAGCTGGCGCGATGCCTTTACTGTCAATCGAAGCAGCCGAGACAGATTTCACGACGTACGACAGGCGCTTTTGCACATACAGTTCAAGTACTCGTTTGTATATATGGTCGCGCTTTTTCTCGCTGATTTTTTTAGAATCCGTGACTCCAGGTAACAGTTCCCAATCAAACTCAACCGGCACCATCACTAACCCCACCGTAACCGGCCCCGCCAACGGCCCCCGCCCAGCTTCATCCACGCCCACAATCCATTTACTTTTCATCAAAAAACAGTAGCATATCAATTAGACTACAGCACCCAAAAAAACCTGGTGCTTTTGCTCAGAACCGCGCGCTTCGTCAATAGCAACGAATAACATGCGAGTGCTATACTACCCCCATGTCAGAACCGTCCACCCCACCTACAGCCAAAGCGGAGTTTGTGCACCTGCACACTCACTCGATGTATTCGCTTTTAAACGCCGTACCTCGCCCCAAAGAACTAGCGGCCGCTGCGGCCGCTGACGGTCAAAGCGCCATGGCTATCACTGACGCCGGAGCAATGTACGGGGTGATTGATTTCTACCAAGCGTGCCATAACGAAGGGATCAAGCCGATCCTCGGCCTTGATGCCTTCCTCTCCCCGCGCACCCGCTTTGATAAAGAAAACCCAACCGACCGTCCGCGATCAAGACTGGTTCTACTAGCAAAAACCTTTAAGGGCTACCAAAATTTGATTGAACTGGTGACCAAATCAAACACCGAGGGCTTTTATTATAAGCCCCGCATCGACGACGAACTGCTTGAACAGAACAAAGAAGACTTAATCTGCATCATTCCGTCGTTTGCGGGTGAGGTTGCCCAAGCGCTCAAGGACAGGCTGCCCGAGCGAGCAGCTGAGCGGCTTGATTGGTACAAACGGACCTTTGGTACCGACTGTTATCTCGAAATCTCTCATCATCCGGAAATATTTGGTCACCAAGAAAATCAAGAGAAGATCAAAGAACTAGCCACTGCAACCAACACGCCGCTGGTTGCCGCCCACGACATTTACTACATGAAGCCTGAAGATCATCTGGCTCGTGAGACCATGATCAAAATCCAGAGTGGCGGTGTGGTTGATACTGCATCGAACCACGACGGAGCAGAAAACTTTGCCTTCACCACCCAAGCTCAAATGAAAGAGTGGTTTGCTGATACACCAGCGGCGCTCCACAACACCGTCAAAATCGCTGAGCAGTGCAACGTAGAAATTACCCTCGGTATGGAAGCTTGGGTATTTCCCGATTTTATTATCGACAGTGGGCGTGAACCAGATGACGAACTGTGCGTTACCGCTTACGAAGGTGTCACTTGGCGTGGTCTTGATCCCGAAGATAATGAAGTTAAAACTCGACTAGACTACGAATTAGACGTGATTAAAATGAAGGGGTACGCTAAGTACTTTTTGGTGGTGGGTGATTTGCTGCGCGAAGCACGCGAACGCGGTATTCTGACGACCATCCGGGGATCGGTGGCTGGGTCATTCACTACCTACGTGCTGGGGATTACGAACGTGAACCCGCTGGAGTATAAGCTACCCTTTGAACGATTTCTAAACCCCGAGCGCCCGTCAGCGCCTGACATCGACATGGACTTTGCTGATAATCGCCGGGACGAAATCATTGAATACGCTAAGCAAAAATACGGTGAAGATAAAGTAGCGCAAATCGGTACCTTTGGAACCATGATGGCCAAAGCGGCCGTGCGCGATGTAGCGCGCGCCCTTGGCCATAGTTACAGTACTGGTGACCGCATTTCAAAATTAATCCCACTGGGGGCACAAGGTTTCCCGATGACTATTGACCGAGCGATGCAGGAAGAAAAAGAGCTGGCACAATTGTACAAAAAAGATGCGGAGTCACGCGAAGTTATCGATTTGGCCAAACAAATAGAAGGACGAGTTCGTCACATCGGAGTGCACGCTGCGGGGGTGGTGATCTCACCAGTACCGCTTAATCAATACGTCCCGATTCAACCCGACTCGAAAACCGGTAAATTTGTCACCCAGTACGAAATGCATAGCGTGGGTGAAGATGGGGTGGGGTTGCTCAAATTCGACTTTCTGGGGATTAAAAACCTCGCGATTTTGGCAGATGCCGTGAAGCGGGTGAAGAAAATTCGCGATATTGATATTGATATCGAAAATATTCCCCTCGATGACCCGCTCACCTTCGAGATGCTAGCTCGTGGCGAGACCATGGGGCTGTTCCAATTAAACGGTACTGGAATGACGTCATTTTTGAAACAACTTAAGCCGACCACCATCCACGACATCAACGCGATGGTGGCACTCTATCGACCCGGACCGATGGAAATGATTCCGCAATATATTGAACGTAAACATAACCCTGCGCTGGTTAGCTATCTCGATCCCCGCCTCGAGGATATTTTGGACCGATCTTACGGGGTGATCACCTACCAGGACGACGTAATGATGACCTCTATCAAACTGGCTGGCTATAGTTGGCTCGAGGCCGACAAACTGCGTAAAGCCATGGGAAAAAAGATTCCCGAAGTCATGGCGGCTGAAAAAGACAAGCTATTCCAGGGCTTGATCGATAATGGCATGACGCCGCAAAAAGCCGAGCAATTGTGGACGTTGATCGAGCCTTTTGCGGCGTATGGATTCAACAAAGCCCACGCTGCTTCGTACGGGCGGGTTGCCTACCAAACTGCCTACATGAAGGCCAACTTCCCCGTCGAATACATGTCAGCGGTGCTCACGGCCGACTCGGGCGACACCGAACGTATTTACGCCACGATCCATGAGTGTGAACGCATGGGAATTGATGTGTTACCACCAGACATCAATGAATCTTTTGCGGATTTTTCGGTAGTACCTGGTACACAAACTATCAGATTTGGACTAACTACAATCAAAAACTTTGGTGGTGGTATTGCTGAATTTATTATCAATGAACGCAAAGCCAATGGTCACTTTGCATCTGTACAAGATTTTCTGACTCGAATCCACGATCGAGGATTAAATAAAAAATCCATGGAGGCGCTCATCTGCACCGGTGCCTTTGATCAGTTTGAGCAGCGCAGTCACCTATATGGCAATCTCGAAGTCATGCTGTCATACAACAAAGAACAAGTCGCTGGAAAAGAAGCCAACCAAGACTCACTCTTTGGTGGTATGGAAGAAGTTGGTGGCCTGACCCTCTACCCCACTGACGAAATCTCAAAGGAACAAAAATTAATCTGGGAAAAGGAGTTGCTTGGGGTCTACGTGTCTGGCCATCCGCTCGATCAGTTCGAAGATGAACTCAAAAAACGATCACCCCTATCGACCATCAAAGCCGACGGCCGCCAAGGCATCCCGGTAGTTACCGCCGGCATGATCGAAACGGTGCGCGAGTTGATTACCAAAAAAGGCGACAAAATGGCTTTTGTACAACTGGTAACCAAAGACGAACAAATGGAGATGGTCACCTTCCCCGAGTGCTTCGCAACCCACCGCGAGATGCTGGTGCCAGGCACCTGCGTCGCGATCAAAGGCAAGCTCAACATCCGCAACGACGAACCGAGTATTTTGGCTGATCGGATGAAGCGGTTGGGAGAAGTGCCTATTGCCACAAATAGTGATTCAGCGTAACTTTTTATAAATGTCTTTGCGATGATTTATGTCAAGGCAGTAAATATACGTATCGCGCGTCTCAAACAAAATCCGATACTCACGACCGACCCGACAAGAGTGTCTCGTGGGTTTGCCTTGCAATTTTTTGGTATGTAAGTACGGATGTTCTTGGTCTACTTGCAATAGAACGACCTGTGACTCGGCTTTAATTTTGACGGCCTTTGGCAATCGGTCAAAATGCCTTAAAAAATCTTTGGAAAACCTAATCTGCATATTGAGCAGCGAGTTTAGATAGACTGCCCGGGCCAGCATAGGTTGCAACTGGTGATTCTTTAGAGATACGTTTTAATTCTTTCTTGAGTTCATCTGACAACTCGTCGTCATACGGGACATCAGCCAAAACCTCAGCTTTCACTGCTGCCAGTTCTTTCTCGATTTTATCCAATTTTTTTAACGCTTGTGCTGTGGTCATAGTCATCACAGTATACGACGTATTGTAGTTTTGTACAGCTCAACATCCGCAACGACGAACCGAGTATTTTGGTAGACCGGATGAAGCGGTTGACTTGATTTTGCAAAAAAAACACGTACTCTAACTACTGAGTACGCAACCTATAGGAGGACGACATGCGACTTGGTCTTTTTTACTATGGCAGTGCGCCTGATACGGACGCTGCCTGCTACTTGATTTCACCAGCCATTGACAACGGTGAACTCTATCGACCGGAATATGCAGAATATGAGTATCTGCTGACTATGATGCCGCGGATCGAGCAAATGGCGAAAAAGGTGCTCAACTACAATTTCTTTCGGTTGGGAGAGGATAAGTTGGAGCGGTCGCTTGAACTCTATGTTCGCAAAGGTACATCGACCGGCCGTGGTCGCTTCGACTTCCGTGCTTTTGCCGGTTGGGTTTCTCTGCACGATTTCGAGTAACCCCAACCCGACTCAGAAACGAATGAGAAACTCGGACATATCGTCAGGGAATCAATGGGTTACCGTGTCGGAACTGTCGAGAACTGGCCGGCCACTCTGGTCGCAGCAAGTAGCCATCCAACCGTGCCAGTTTCCGGCGCGGTTTTTATTTGCCAAAATCTCGAGCTAGAGGTACGATGATGAGGACAGAGATTGTGGCGACTACCAACCGCCAATTCAATCTCGGTATCATATACGATACCGAGATTAGGTACTGGAAATATATCTAGTCTAATCTGTAGCAAGAGAGTCAGGCTGGCATACTAGCCTGGAAACTCGGTGGAACCGCGAGCAAGATCGTCCGAGTGAGTATATGAATTTTCATGTATTCACTTGGGCGATTTCTTTTTACTAACTACTTAATCACAACGGTGAGTAAAATGAGATGAAATACGAGGCATGGAGAGAGTAGTGAAGGAGACGTACGAGTAGTACGATGACTGAGCTACAGAGGCTCCATAACGAAATAGTTCGCTCATTTTGCCACCGCTTCAGTCTATGACACAGAATTTAGAACACAAACGGCACACCTTAGCCCACCTCCTCGCAGCAGCAGTGCTCGAGCAGTATCCGCATGCCAAACTGGCCCTTGGACCAGCGATTGATACTGGGTTTTACTATGATATTGATTTTTCAGCTGGTGAAACTCCGGGTGAAGATGACCTCAAGAGTATCCAGAAAGGCATGAAGAAACAGATTAATAAATGGACCGAGTGGTCGCACGCCGAAGTGTCGGCAGCGGAAGCTCGAGATAAATTTGCTGGCAACCAATTCAAACTGGAGTTGATCGATGAGATCGAAAGCAAGGGTGAACCAATTACCCTGTATACCTGCGGTGATTTTACCGACCTGTGTCGCGGCGGTCATGTCGACAACCCAAAAGCAGAAATTGCCATGGATGCCTTTAAGCTCGACAAAATCGCCGGTGCCTACTGGCGTGGTGATGAGAAAAACCCGATGCTGACGCGCATCTACGGGATCGCCTTTGACACCAAAGACGAGCTGATGGCATACGAGACACAGCAAGCAGAGGCGAAAAAACGTGACCATCGCAAAATTGGCCCTGAGCTTGATTTGTATACGATCTCACCATTAGTCGGAGCTGGATTACCATTAATGAAACCCAAGGGGATGATAATTCGACAAGCTATCGAGGATTATCTTTGGGATTTGCACAAAGACCGCGGATACTCTCGAGTCTGGACACCACACATTACAAACATCTCGTTATATGAGATGAGCGGCCACGCAGAAAAATTTGGCGAAGAATTATTTCGGGTTAAGGGTGGTGACGAAGACTTTGCCTTGAAACCTATGAACTGTCCACATCATATGCAAATTTTTGCAGACAATCAATTCTCTTACAAGGACATGCCAGTACGATACTTTGAACCAGCAACAGTATATCGATATGAAAAATCTGGCCAACTATCCGGCCTTACTCGAGTCAGAGCAATTACTCAAGATGATGGTCATATATTTTGCCGTACAAATCAAATTACGCAGGAAGTATCAACTATGGTTGAAATTGTTCGAGCGTTCTACAGCACTATGGGTCTATTAAATGACTACTGGGTTAGTTTGTCGGTACGAGACAGCGAGGGTATGTACTTAGGGGAAGATGCGGTATGGGAACAAGCAGAGGCAGCGCTAGAAGAAGCGGCACAACTCAATAAGTTAAACTATAAACGGGTTGAGGGTGAGGCTGCGTTTTATGGGCCTAAATTAGATTTTATGTTCAAAGACGCAATTGGTCGTGAATGGCAACTAGCAACTATCCAATGTGACTTCAACTTACCAGAGCGGTTTGATTTAAAGTTTATAAATGAAACTGGAGAAAAAGAACGACCAGTGGTCATTCACCGCGCAATTAGTGGTTCGCTTGAAAGATTCATGGGTGTTGTCATCGAACACTTTGCCGGCAACTTCCCGCTTTGGTTGTCACCAGAACAAATCGCTGTCATTCCAGTGGCAGAAGCACATAATGAGTACGCACAAGGAGTGCACGATAAATTAGTGGCAGCGGGATTTAGATCAAAGATCGACACTGACAACGAATCTATGGGCAAGAAAGTAAGAAATGCAAAGAAAGATAAACTTCCCTACTTCTTAATTATTGGTGACAAAGATATCGCTGACAGTACCGTAACAGTCGAATCACGAGACACCGGAGAGTCAACTGCAATGAGTATCGACGAACTTTTGGTGAAATTAGCTACGGAGGCTAGCGTATAAATGGATGGAGAGGTAGTACACCAATGCAACAAACCGGCCGGCTCCCTAGGGTGCCGGCCGGTTTGTATTAATGATTGCTTGCGTCGATTACGCAGCGATTTTGACTGCCTTCATAATGGCCATTTTCACAGCTGAAGCTTCATCAGTGTATGTGCCGTCAAGCGCACCAGTGAGCGCTGCGATCATGTCTGCAATCTGGACATCAGTCATATCTTTGGTTGCTGCTGTGAGAAGATCTGACACCGGTTCGTTCGCTCCCTTTCGGTTACGGTAGAGTGTGTCTAGATCAGCTGAAGCGTCAGCTAGAGCAAACATTGGACGAGTTCCAATCAACTCATAAGCTGCTACAACATTTCCGGTTACCACAGCTTCTGCCAGTGAACCATTTCCAGTTAAAGCCGTAACTGTTGGAGTTGGAGTTGGAGTTGGAGTTGCTGCTGGTTGTGTTGTCAGTTCAGTCAGACGTGTTTGGTTGATTACTACCCAACCATCTTCTAGTGGGTAGGCACCTTTTGCATCAGCGATCACTTTTGTCAGTGTTTCTGAACGGTCAGCATCAGTTGTCATTGCGATCAATGATTGTA
>Ga0307974_1000826_pt1 | contig 20134 bp, 13 predicted proteins | sample OrgLakmetagen784_FD_201812 | JGI IMG/M metagenome (GOLD analysis project Ga0307974, IMG submission 201812) | Saline water microbial communities from Organic Lake, Antarctica - #784 | ecosystem: Environmental > Aquatic > Non-marine Saline and Alkaline > Saline | place: Antarctica: Organic Lake... | reverse complement strand
ACATCAGTGCAGCACTACAACAATGCGCCATGGTCTCAAAAGAAAAAATGGCGTCTGCTCTGGACTTTGATCCTGGGAACTCCTCATATTGGAGCGAACGTCACCGTGACATTGTCTTTGGTGCCAATTACAATGCATTTGCCACCAAGTTTACAGGTTTCTCAATCTGCCACCCAGTGTACAAGGGTTACAAGGGGTTACAAGGATAGCCTACAGCCCGAGTCTCTGGCACCCAGTGTATGATGACACAAAAATGCTTAAGTGCGTGCAACACTCCATACGATCTGCGATGTGAAGCGAGCTACCAACCGCCACCTTCTTATTTCTACCCGCCACCAACTGGGAAAACAAGAGCATTAATGTCTACTGAGCATTGGTGCGAGATAACCCAAAATACTGCACCACGCTTGGCTTCATCCCCAAGACCAAACCCACATATGCAATGCCAACCTCGTGGAAGGGTGTACAACGTAATTTCTCCAACCACACTTGGAGCATGGATATTATTGCTGTCTGGAACAAAGAAAGGGACCATGCGGTGCCAACCAAATTGCCTACACTGATGTAGGCAGCGCAGATAAACTATCAGAGCAAGGCCTAGATCTGAGAAACACTGGCAACAAAACACTGCCCTCTTGGTTGCTACCAAAACTGACAGCACATGCTCTAAAAGCCTCTTCTTGTCCTGACGCCATCCTATTTTTGCCTAGCACTATGTGCTCCTCTCGCGTAACCACCCGCAACCCAAACTTTCAACAGCTTGCAAAAGACAAGCAAGAAATTAAATACAAACCAGTGGGAGGTTGACCTGATTGAGTTTAAATTCTGTGAAGACACTAGACCTAAACCCCAACTCCAAAAAGCAAATACACAGCACAGCATGTTTATTGCCAACCTAAACAGACAAGGATATAGGGAAGTCAAGCTTCACGTGATCCTCGTTGGAGCTATGGGGACTATCTACAAAGACTATACATACAAGCCACTGGCAGACCTTAATCTGGATTACCATAAGATTAAAGAATTGACACACAAACTGAATGAACACTCCATCAGACATGCATCTGCACTCATGAAAACAAGGTATGCACTGCAACACATAACACAAGCAACAACAAGGTTTGGGTCCGGGTGCTTCGGCACACAACCCCCCTGACCCACATTAATTTCTTTTTATTAATTGCACGGTGGGGGGTTGCCTGGTGCGTGGTACGGGCACTTAAGTAACCCCCTCCCTTAATCATGCTGGCTGTGTCATCACTACCAGCGGAGTCTTTTCTTTTCTTTTTCTTTCTTTTGATGACACAGCCAGCATGATTAAGGATTGATTAGCAGAGACCAGCTAGTAGACTTTTCTCAACAAGTTTAAAGCTAACTCCCAATTGTATAGCTTTAGGCTATGCTGATCAGGATCGGCGTGCATCGACGATACTCGTTTACTCTCACTCGGCCCTACTACCTAAGCAAGGGTTTAACAGTGAGCAGCAGCGAAAAATGAAAGTAAGCTCACGGTGGATTCTTTTTCTCTGCGTGCTATGGCCTATGCCTCAACACGAACTTTTAAGGAACTTAGTTTGAGCTAGCTAAAGCTGTCGATGATGCGCACATAGCCATGCATTGTGTTTACAATCTAACACAGAGGTGACCTTGCTTCCAGTGGTTACATTGGTGGGGGACCTTCCAAACTAAAGGCTCTTTCTATACTTGGTTTGTTTTGAGGTTTACATCGTTCTCATAGGTTGAGCAGCCATTCCAGGTTGAATGCCTTTGTAATCCAAACTAAACTAAAGGCTCTTTCAGACTTACTGCACATGCGTAAGTTAACTGACGTCATACCAGTCGTCACGCATTTTTACTGACTCAATTGAATCGTGGAGATAATTGGTGCTGATCTCAAGTCTAAGGTGTTGCCGCAATTCTGCGGAATTGCCCTCGATGAAATTGATAAGAAGTTATAATGAAGAACATTGTAAAGTATGACTCTTGCCCTCAATACAAATAAAGGTCATTCACACTCAAAGCAGGATTGGTGCATACTAGATAAGATCAATTGCTTTTCTTAAATCTACACACTACTAGTAGTGCCGCCGCAGCACCGCTACGTGCTGTCTATGCAATCCAAAAAAGGGGACAGGCTACACTGATAATGTTGACCATCCAGCACGATTGAGAGAAGGGCGACTATTTATGTGCCACAGCTACCCCACCATTCCATGGATTGTTTAGTATAAATTCACTTGTAACCGTGCTACAGTTTCCTTGCTAGCTGATCAGCCTTATCGTGAAGTATGGTAAGGGCTTGCTCGAACAAGACGTCCGGAGGGAGGATGCCTGTTGACTCTGCAGATAAGGAGAGACAAAATGACAACAAATTGTTGAAAGGGTAAATTTACATTCCATTTCTTTCACCTATGCTTAATGGTAAATGTTGGCAACCTGATTGTTTTGTCATCAATTTGTTTTGCAGACAATACGGGCTCTGCTTAAGGACCCTGCTCATCAAGTTTATACCACATTTCATAATAAGGACTACGCTTGTTATCACCCTAAATAACTTTTTCTGACCCACCACAACATTAAAAATGAATGTACTTTCTTTGTAGTACACATCTCACTGCGCACCCAGAAATTTACAGGGCAAATTTGTGCACGTTAGCAACACCCAGCCAACACCTTGCCAATGCTTCTTGTCTTGACACTTTTATTACGAGTAAATTGCTGACAAGGCTTTCCCAAACACCCCCTGCCCAGTCCATGGGAACCATACCCACAGAAATCCCAGAACAAGGGTGTATACATTTCTGTTCCCAAAAAGCTGCAGTTGAAAACACCCCTTTTTCGTCAAAATTCTGCAAAAAAGAGTAATTTACTGACAGGTTACCCCAAATTCTACAGCCAAGTCTGTAGGGACCATGCTCACATATCCTCCAGAACAAGGGTAGGCCATCACCAGCTTAATTGCTCAAGCTGCGAATCCAAACACCAATGTTTTTGTTTTGGACAGGCTTCAAGGGTCTTAGAGTGTCCAAAATTCAAACCATTAAAATGATGCCAGGTGGATCAAATTTGTTGACACATCTCTCTTGACCTCAGAAGCCCAACTATGTAGTATAAATAAATATCTAGTATTTCCACCTGTCTGCAAAATATCATGCTCAATGCGCCTACAAATTTCTGTGTGGCTCAAGTAAAGAGAAAGTCAAGCCAACCAAAGGAGCCCGACAACGACGACAAAATACAAATTGACGAGCGCAGTCGCCCTTATGGCGTACTCCTCATACATTTACTCATAACAGTGTGGGGAGATGATCTCCACCTCCACCTGTTTTTCTTTTCCTTCATTAAGGTGAGCAGTGGTCCCTAGGTTGATGCTAGGAATGGTTGTTTTCATGTTTTCCTGCTCACCTACAAAAATTCCAGCATTGTCAGTTGCTTTTCTTTTTTCCAGCTCTGCTATTAGCTTTCCTTATCCCTGTTCCAACTTCAACAATTGTTCTTCCTTTATCCAGCTCACCTATGGTGAAAATGAAATGGTCCTTGCGCTTCCGGTACTGTAGAACTCGAGCAAACTCCTCTTGGTCTAACAACGCCCGGACCTGGGGGTGCATTGACAAAGATATGACGAGGGGATGCATCAGCAGGTAGGTAACATGATGATTATATGAGCAAGGAGGTAAAATACTATGATGATTAGGTAACATGATGATTATATGAGCAAGGAGGTAAAATATTATGATGATTAGGTAATATGATTATATGAGCAAGGAGGTAAGTTGATTATATATGCAAGTAGGTAGTAGTAGTTATAGTGATTACATGTAGGTAATAGTAGATAATATGCTGATTACATGAGCAAGGAGGCAACGACAAACATATAGCAAGCTGTTGACATGTAAGAAATGCACCAACGTTTTAACATAAACCGAAAGCCTCATGGCTCATGTCAAGGGGATTGTGCGCCAGCAGCACCCAAACCTTGCGTTTGCCTCTTGTAGAAGCACCTTTCAGCATGAGCAAACTCACCTTGAAACTGCACAGCGTGCACTGATATCCTAGTAACAATTTGCCTTTTTGTTCTGTACTTCGCCTATGGTTCATGCAAGCCAAGCCGCGCGCACAAACACTTTTTCCAGGAGGACTTCTGCTCTGTTACAGGAACCACACACACCCTTTTTTATAAAAAAGAAGCATTGCACACAGCGGAACTTACCGCACTAGAAGAGCAGCTTAAATTGAAAAGCAGTCCACACCCACACCCAGCTACACAGCACTCACTTTTTCTAAGTGCTTTTCATGATCCCTTGCGTTTGTGACTGTCAGCTGGCCGTTAGCCTTCTGCACAAACAGACCAGGAGCAGCTTCTAACAAAGTTTGCGCCACATGGGCGGGCACATCGTCCTGCATGTGGATGCAGGGAATGCAATACTTGTTTATAACTGTTCATAACAGACAACTCATTAAGAAGCAAGTCACACAGCAGCCTACAGCCTACCCCTCATCAAAACCTCCACTCTGCTTTATTGGTGGGAGCCACTGAGCTAGAGTAACGTGATGAAGCTAAAAACGCTGCAACACCGTGGCTCTGGGTTTTTAGCCCTGCCTCCAAGTACAAACACAGTTAGGCAAAGCACTAGTCTACCGCCACCCCATCCTGTTCTCTCATCCCCCCTTTGTGAATTCGTGTCTTAAAAGGGTGGGGGCCATGGGAAAGAAAATGCTAGGCTGGTAGTGTGATAACACATCTAGCATGATGAAGGGAAGGAGCGCTTAGGTACCAGCACCTAAAAACCGCTCACGCCAAAAGTAAGTCATAGGCTACTTAATGTGGATCAGGGGGGTCGAATTAGAGTGGGTACAATCAGAGAGCAAAGCTCCCCCAGCCGTAGAACACCATTTCCACAACTGGCACAGGCCGGAAGGTTGAGTGCAGAAGCATTCAAACCCCACCGTTGGCTTGAGGGCCGCATTTGTTACCAAACAAGAAGAAAGCGGAACGAACAAGAATCGCCTGTTTGTTAAGTGGCCCGTTCAAAGTTTGAGATCCCTCAGCACCAGACCCTTATCTGTCAAGCTTTGTTTTGAGCAGCCCAGCTCACTATGAGCGGAGCCATTGTAACGGGAAACGAGGAGTACCTAACCCCAATTCATGCAGTTTTGCTACAATGCCCCCGACTCATTGTTAGAAAAACTCGTCGTGAAAAGGACCAATAAGAGCACTGACCGTCGTTCATGCAGTGCCGTCCCCAATTTATCGTGACAGGTTTATTTGGAGACAGAAAGCACGAGCGCTAACCCTGAGTATTTGTATATGATGCCCCTCAAGCTCACCGTGAGAAGGATGCTTTATTGAAGAAGGTGGGCATCGACCCTGATGCATGCAGGTCTGCTACTTCCATGCCCCTCTATACATTTTCTTTTCTTCATACATTTGTTCCATGTTTCTCATGGACATCTCCCCTTTTGCTTAGCTAGGTGTGGCTACAGGCTTTCTGAAGCTTCCGCGCAGATGCCCCCTGAGGCACATATAGCGACATAACCTTACCTTATTGAAGAAGGTGGGCATCGACCCTGATGCATACAGATGCTACCATGCCCCTCCACTCACCGTGAGCAGGACCACCTCAGGCAGCAGCTTGTACCAAGCAGTGGCCACAGGAGACCATTTGGCGTGCGTCTTGCCGATGCCCTTGACAGCATGCGCCTCTAGATGGATGGCCTGAGATCAGTAGTTAGCAGGTACAGTATTTAGTATTTAGCGGGTCACAAGTGCTTTTGACAGCACGGTTGGACGGTCTGCAGTCAGAAGTTAGCAAGGCGCAGGTGCTTTTGACACACCCATGACATTTACTAACATTTAATAACCAAGGAACAAAGAGGTAGGTACTTAGGGGTCGTTAGCACAGCGTCACCCTCTGAACCGCTCTCTGCACCGCCACCCTCTCAATGCACACACCACATCAAAATACCCTGATGCTCAAAGTTATGTTATTGCGGTGCCCAAGTTTATGTGCCCTGTGCACTTTTTCCTGTAAGCACTAATACTAATATGTCACTTGTAATGAGGTCACGCAAACATAGAAAGGGGTGCACAAACCCTTTTTGCCCAGTTTAGTTAGGAGACCCTAACAGAGATCAGACAATTAGACAGCTCTCAATTGCCTTATTCACGGGCTCAGACTTGTCTACTATAGTTTTAGGTATACTAGCTTTCGAGGTGAAAGCTGTGTAAGCTGAGGCTTTGCAAAGAGTGACAGATTGGCGGGACTCATTGGTGGAGCTTTGTAAGTTTGAGCCGCAAGCTTGATGGGGAGGGGCCCAGGGAGCAGAACGTTCCTTCTCTTGAAACACATTGCGAATTGCCTGCTTCTATCTGCTCGCAAAATAAGAGAAAGATCCCTGTTTCCGCGATTCATAAAGCAACAAACACGCAAGCACTAGAATGGCCTAGCGGTGAGGGGCTCGCAAGGTGCTGGCACCTGAGCACCCTCTTTTCTTGAACTTGGAGTCAGGCCAGCCATCCCTGTGAGAATTCTTGCCCCTAAGCAAAAAATTACATTTAAGTATGTAGGAACCTTAATTATATATATCTAAGCACCCCTGCACGCTCAGTTTGTGACAGGAGGTGCCCAGGTGGGCAGGGTTGAAATCCCTGCCAAAAAATGGATTCCCAAAAGCTCCTCCCCGTTCCATCAACTTACCAGGGGTGTTTGTTTGCAATAATATTGGAGCCATTCTGGTGCAGGTCAGGGGGTCTGGGGTGAAGGTCCGGTTTTGGACCCCCTTTTGGCAGGGAAAAGTGCTACTTTCAATCAGGCACCAACTGCTGAACCGTTTGGGGTCGTGTCTGTTTGCTAAACTTTAGAAAAAACACATTAATAAAGTCCGACGCTTAAGTTTAAGTCTGCCCCCCTCGTTTGAGAGAGGCGGCCTTTTTTTTCCAAATCAGTCTGTGTGCTCAGAGGGGCTGATGTTTGTTTGAAAACCTCAGCTGTCGCTGCCCACCACGGCCCAATCCCAGCATTCTGACCATTATACTTGACAGTGCATGCCCTGGAAGCAAACTGAAAGGCTCCCAACACCCAGGTGGTGGCCAAAAAGCGTGTTTCCAGGGTTTCCAGAAATGCACCAGAGGGGGCTGACTGAGCCAAAAAAAAGGGTCTAAAATGTGGATTGAGCATGGGCGCCATGACTGGCAAGCTCCAAAATTTACATAATATGAAATATGAATCCTTGCTCTGTCCATAGATGTAAAATTTGGAGCTTGCCAATTTTGGCGCGTGTGCTTAATTTGCTGTGGCGTGCGGGCCATTTTTTACCACAAAATCACCCACTGCACCAATCTGGAATATTTTTAATGGCGTAGAATCATTATTGGAAAAGGATATCATTACAACAACAATGAAAGAAAACGACCCAGTGGTTTATTGGTGTTTTATGTGGATTTGAGCCATTTTCCCATGGAAATCACCACATTAGGGTTTACATGCACCATGTGTGCTTAATCCAGTCTATTTCAGCACGCAAAGCGACCCACATAAAACTGGGCACATGCTCAGGTAGCTCTCAATGCCAGCTACACTTCGGTACTAAAATGGTGTCGATCGGATGAAGTGGCTGTGAGTGGCTTCCTTCTGAATGCAAAAATGCACATTTTCAGGCATTTCCTCCGTTAGCCCCCTCTGGAAATGCACCATTGTTGCCCAGCAAACAGGCCCACACACTAAGTCCTTTAGGGGCAAACTTCCAACCCCCCTTTTTTTGCTTTGATGGGTATGGTTTGACCCTTAACCTATCTGAGGACAAAAAATTGAAGAAATTCGGACCAAAACCCGCATTTCTACACCCATACCACCTTCGGGCAAGGAAATGGCACATCCAACCCCCAACTCTCACCCTTTACCCAAACTCATTAGTTTTTCTGCAGAAGTGTTACATTTATGCATAAAAACCATTTTGTGACCTCAGATGTGCGATCGAGAAAAGGGGCATAAATTCACACTATTTGGGTGGGGCTTTGGCTGGGCTGACTTGAAGTGGCTCCTTTACCTAAGTCAATGCGGGGAGTGGTTGTTAACGGCCTGCATTCTTTTTCTATTTCTTTTTCATCAACTAAACGCTGCATTTCTTACTTCCCACGTCGCCTTCTCTATGGTTTGTTACCTGGCCTGGCCGCAGCTTAGCAAGCAGGATATCGTCGTGCACGGGAGCCATTGACTTCTTTCCCCTAGGCTCGCGATGGCTAGGCACTAAATGGGCTTGGCCCTGCACGACGCGATGTGCAGCGTGTGCAGTTGGGGGTGTAAGCATGTCTGTGTGTTTGCTTATGAGTGTGTGTATCTGAATGGTGTGTATGTTTGTGTGTTGTGTTTGTGAATGCGTGTGTGTGTGTGTTTGTGAATGCGTGTATGTGTGTGGGTGTGTACAAATGTGTGTATATGCGTTCATGTGTTTGTTAATGCATGTGAACCCCAGTGTGTGTGAGCAGCATATAACCAGTGGTGCCAACAAATTAAAAAACAATACGCAACTTCCGTGTTTAACAAAGTGAGGTTATCAGAGGCCGAGGGGGGGCACCTTGCATGCCAAATTAAGGAGCCTATACCCCACATACGCTGTCTTAACTGAAAACTGTATGGTCAACCAATGGCATTATTTATTCTGCGCAATTTAGAGATTGCAAGCAGTGACGGAGTGCAGAGTTGGTGTAGACCCACACACCACACACCTGCGCAAACCTGCAGCTGGTTTCCTCCGGCATTTGACTCCCAGAGGGCAGCCACTGCATCATGTTTGACGTCACTGCATGAGGGAGGGGCAGTGTGCATATTAGGTGAACACATGCGTCGGATAGCTAGGCAATGAGAGCATCACGATTGCATCATGTACGACGTCACTGCATGAAGGGGCCGTGTGCGTAGTAGGCGAACATGTGTGCCGGATAGCTAGGCCGGCTCAGCTTTGTAAAACCCCCTCGTGTACAAGCAGGCTCCGTAGTACACTTGTTCCTTGGTTTGTAATTCCCTGCTTTGATCAAGCAGGCTCCGTAGTACACTAGTTCCTTGGTATAAAATTCCCTGCTTTAATCGAGCAGGCTCTGTAGTACACTAGTTCCTTGGTTTGTAATTCCCTGCTTTGATCAAGTAGGCTCCGTAGTACACTTGTTCCTTGGTTTGTGATTCCCTGCTTTGATCAAGCAGGCCCCGCTTGTCTCGATCACTGACGTTGCTTGCTTTGATACCCAGACCCTGCCACAGCTAAACCCTAACCTTCACCACCTACCAGCTTGTGCTGGAAGAGTGCCTGCTAAACTCTACGCAACTTTAAAAATGCCCTCACCATTCTCGTATTAGTTTATTTAATAACGCCCTTTGCCTGCATAGCCAAGATGCACACCCTCTCACACCCTTCTCGTTCACCACCTACATGCCCTGCTCTGAGGGTAGCAACCTCAACTCCAGTGTTTATCCCACCACAGCCAAAGACCGATATAACATGCTCCCCCACCCACCCACCTTTGTCATTCACCATCTTGTTGCCCTGCCGAGTGCAGCGGACGTCCAGCTTGAAGACCAAAGTGTTCTTTTCGCTTGGGGCCTGCGGAGAATATGAATTCAATGGTACAATCTCCACGCAGCTAGCAAAGTACAGCAGCAGGTGCATGAGGCTGTGTCACTCGCCTCACATTGGGAGCACCCAATCCCACACAGCCACTCGCCTTATATTGGGAGCACCCGATCCCACAGCCCCATTTCCAATACCAAATTGTGAGTATCGCAGGTGTCTAACGAGGTAGCCGGGTCTTGAGCCCCTGCTCGCTATTAATACATTGATACTAGCCCAGGACCACCATAAGGGTCTAGTGTACCAGGACTACCTTGAGGGTCTAGTGTCTGTCATAGTCTATCAAGTAATCTGGTGATGTGATGTCATAGTCTATCAAGTAATCTGGTGATGTGACGTCATAGTCTATCAAGTAATCTGGTGATGAGATGTCATAGCCTATATAATAATCTGATGATGAGATGTCATAGCCTATCAAGTAATCTGGTGATGTGAGGCAAAGAAGAAGTTCTGTCACATTCACTTGGAGTGGGTGAACAGGTCTGAATGCTTGTCAGGCTGAATCCGTACTCGTCACTTTTGTCGCAAGTCCTGAAGTATGTAACTTTTGTCGGAAGTCCTGAAGTACATGCTACAATCCAGACCAAAAAGATGGTCATCCTGAAGATCAGATCAGCAGTGCTTCCAAAAAGCAAATCCCTACGCTCACACACCTTCTTTACCAATTAAAAACCCAAGAGCAAAAGAGCAGGGCTTCCTTGACAACACACCCTCTACTCTACGCACCTCCTCCGCTGATTTTGAGTCCAATAGCCCGGGGTTCACCCGCAAGGGTATAAGGCCTAGTCTGTGAGACAGTACTTCATCCTGCACGCATGCACAGGCAACATGCAGTGCTGGGGTGCTGGGTTACAGTCACAAACTTTTGGCAAGGTCCTGCAGTGTGATGTGCAGGTGGCTGAAGGAAGAAAATGTGTGCCTCTAATTACATTGTGCTTTGCCTCTTGAGCACACATTTTCAACACTAAAGTTTGATGTTGCATCAGTGGTGGACCTAAGATTTGAGATTCAATTCATGGAAGCTTTTTAGAGTGGCACAAAAGGGAAGGGGGTTTGAGATAGGGGGCAGAAGCAAGACAAGCAATTATGGCGAATAGCACCAGCTCGCGTCCAAGGAGTTCAACTTTTTCGCTTGCTGAAGCCCTCCTTGGGACAAGAGGGCGTTGGTAGCAGTGCACAGGCACATGTGCACACACGCATGCACTCAGACACACGCACCTGGATGATGCTGGTATTGTTCACCATGAACACATGCTCAATGGCCACAGTTGGCACTTCTGCTAGAAGGATACGACGCAGGGCGTTGGCTATGGCGGGGTCGGCGCCAATGAGATCAAACTCCATTTCTTCATTGTTTATGTGGTTGACCTGTAATGATGCAGCAGCAGGGTGCTGTGTGTAAATGGACGTGCGGACAATGAGAAGTGTATGAGCAAGCCTGAGGTGAAAGATCACCAGCGTACGTTCTTGTAAGTCTGCAAGTTTTATGTGCTTTGTGTGTCTGTGTGTGTCTGCGTATGTTTGTGTGTGTCTACGAGTCTGTGTGTCCTTGTCCATGTACTAAGTCAAAATCTGGTATGTGTCAGTGTGTGTGTGTGTGTGTGCATGTTTGTTTGCACAAGCACTGTGCTTTTTTGTGCGTGTGCGCTTGTCTGAATGTGCTTGCACACAGCGTTTCTGCGTGTGCATGTATCACATATGATATATGTCTGGTGTTTGTGCTTTTGTGCTTGTGTGTGTGTGTGTGTGTGTGTGTGCATGTGCTCATGCCTGCTCTACATGTGCAGGTGCGTAATGTTCATGCGCCGGCATGTGTTCGTGTAAAATCATGTGCGGGCGTGCATCAGGCTTACCACCTCCTGCCTGCCTGTGTTTATGTCAAATGGAAATTCTCTTTAGTCCGTACCTCAATTTTCAGGTCTGCCTTGAAAGCCTCTAGGTTCCAGGAGTTGTCGATGCCCAAGGGCTCAAAAACGTTGGCTGAGGTAAAGGTGTTGGTCTGCGTGCATGCATGCATGGATAGGTTTATTGCCTTTGCAGAGGTGGATGAAATAATGCGTGCATGGTTGCTTGCAGTTCAGCTTAAAACAGCCACCACTCGCATGCTTGTTCACATCCGGCCCGCAAGTAAGATGGGTGCGCTGCTCCTCCAAGTGGGCAGGCAGCTTGTTCTTCTCCTTTCTGTTCATCTGTGCCAAGTTCTTCTTTGTCAGGGGTGCATTTCCTTCTTACGGAAGACGAAATGACTGCGAAATTATGCAACACAGCGACGTATCAATTAAGAATAAACATTCGACCAGCTTCATATAGATTTAAAAGTTTGCAACAGGACGAGTCGCCCTCCTCAGCCACCTCCCCCGTTTTCCCCCAAAACATGAAATTCCCTTCCAAAATTTGAAATTTAACGCGGGAGTTCATTCCTGAAATTAAATAAGGGGGCCAAATTTTCAGTGCCCGGATTAGGCGCCTGAAAATGAGGCGTCAAAACTGCAGCTCGTTTGAGTCCGTTGTTATAATGGTTTGGTCTGATTTTTTGCAATGGTAAAGGCTCAGATAATTCCTCCAACTGCAACCCAAACGTCGGTAGCTTGTATTAATTCATCCTGCGTTAACATTGAAGTCATTGCAATGTGGTCTGAGTACTCGAGTATCGGTAGTGGGGATAGAAAGCAAGATCGATGCTGCTTTTATTTTTGGCTTGCTGCATTGGCGGTGCAGCAATTAAGCTGCATTCGAGATTCCTGGTCTGATTACTAGACCTCTGATAGGTCAAAAAGTGGAGTTAATAAGCCTAAGCAAGCCGGCCTGTGTGTTGGGCTGCCGGCAGGTTCCACCGGCCATACATCACACAAGCAGGGACCTCACTCTTTCATTAATGCGGCCCACGAATTATCGAATTATATTATAGCTGGAGCTGCAATTTTACACGATTGTCGTTTTATATATGTCTTAATTACATGTCAGGGCAAATTTGCCTGGTGCAGTGTGCGAGCCAGAATTCTCGCATCTACAGTTCAGCGGTCAGTTTTTCCGGCCTTTTTCCACCCAATCAGGGGGGGCCGGGGATTTCCCCTGGTATAAATATGAACAGTTTTTGTGTACAATACAGAAAGTAGGGCACTAGTCTTTTGTTACTTTCCAGGTGCAGCTAACCGGTTAATTGTAGATTAGGCCTATAATTGCATACCAAGCCCTTAAGCCTTCATCACATTCTGTCACATATATCTGTTAATTAAGGTGTGTGGTTTGATAAAGCGCTTCTCTCTTGCTTCCGACTTGTTTTGTTAGCATTGTCTAACCAAAACACTCAAGCAGCTGGCTGCTTCGATTATGAAGCTTGCGCTCGAGGAGAAAGTTTGCTTTCCTGTCCACTCGATTCTCGGTTGGTTTCTCAGCAGAGCGACGTCAATTGCAACAACAAGTCAGTGCCAGGTGGTTTATGTAAAATTGGACGTCTTTGTCTGAGATACCGATGTGGACATGTGGAGAGTATAGTGTATCGTTACAGTTTAATATTTCTTCTTGCAACACAACAAACTTTCCTCCTTTGTGTCTGGAGCTTATGGATCTATTGTTGATTGGCGAGGACCAGTCACAGGCTGGTCAGCCAAACAGTCTGGCTGAAGGTCCCCCGATGTTAGTTTAAAATCTTGAGCATTAGGATTCGGTCATTGCAAGATATCGCTGCATAGTTGGTACCATCCTTTTGCATTCAACTAAAGCGCTAGTTAGATCAAGGTCAGGTAAAGCATGTTAGATTAAAGTACGGCTAGCAGTCGCACTTTTTGACTGAAGGCCACAGAATTTTTGTAAAACCTCTTGTTAAGGCTATCATTAATGCGCACACAAAACAGGGAATTTCTCGGAGGATATGATTCTAGGGCATGTGACAAACCGTGTTAGCTTGCTGCGTGCGTTCTGTCATCAAACTGACAGTTTCATGCATAGACAAACTTCATGAGTTCATGCTTTCTTCTGTTAGCGGTCGCTCTCCATAGACACTCTCTTTCTTCTTCAAACTCCTGTAGACGTTGCTTCTTTACTGTTTCTGCTTCCTCATGGTCCGCTTTATCTTTCTTGGCCTTGGCAAGTGATGAATGAGAAAAAATAATTACTTTACTATGATTCGTTGCTCCGTTTTTACAAGATGGCAGTTTTTATATACATATTTTTATATACATTTAACAGCGGTTAGTTGTTTTTATCGGGAATGAGTGACTGACACCTAGTCACTCTTCAAATCCCAATGAGTGACAAGGAGGAGGAGGACGAGGAGGAGGAGGAGGAGGAGGAGCAAGAGCCACCCGTTTTCGCATACATATTGAAAGTGTTTGACGAGCAGGTAAGTGTTTGCCCCGGTGCCGTGTCAAATCACAATCACACACACACGCGCACACACACACACACGTACACGCAATCACAAACACATGCATATGCAACGCACATGCGCACGCTCTCACACACACACACACACACACACACACACACACACACACACATACAGCCCCACATACACACACGCACGCACGCGCGCGCACACACACACACATACACACACGCACGCGCGCACACACACACACACACATACACACACACACACACGAACAAACTCTGACACCCTTAGGTCACGGCTGCCATCCAAATCCAAAGAGCGTTCCGGGTGTTGAAGCAGAAGAGCAGTGAATATGGGGCCCTCCCTTCAGATGGTGAATAACAGTGTTTCGCTCACCTGTCAGTCTACTTATGAACAAGCAGTTTGTTCTAAGGTTCTAAGGCCGCACCTAACAACAGCTCTGCGGCCAAGTCTAAATTTCTAGATGAGGGACAAAAAGATATGGAAAGTGAAGTGCCCACACGAAGCTCAAGCACTTGTGGAGCAGCAAGACCTTGATGTATGGTTAAATCTTTTCCAGGGGTATCTCTAATAGGTGCAAATATGTTCAATTCAATAGCCATTGTTAACTTCGTCAGCCAGCTCTCAATATATTCTACCTTTTAACCCTTACTTTGACTCTCCCCACCGCAGAAAATCCTTTCCACTGGAAGCACCTTCGGAGTGTCAGGTGAATGTTTTGCAACTCTTGAGTCAATCTGATGCATTGTATCTCCATTCTGTGAGCATAAGGGGAGCATAACGTCACTTTCTTGTTTGCTGTTGGCTGTCATCTGGCCCTGACCTTCAAACCTGCTGAGCTTGAACACAATTGTATACAACCTTTAACAGAGCTGCGCATGGCTGGTGCGAAAACGAGCTGTACGATGAGTACGGAGATCGAAAGGAAAGAATTGATGGCGGGAAGGCACCGAAAAGGAAGCGCAAGTGGAAGTGAGTCCTCTTCTTCAGTCTTCAACTTACAACAGAATTGCATGCAAGTCGTCTCCTGCAGCTATTCAAAGAAAGCTAGTTACTCCAGTCACTTGGATTTCTGCAAACCTTTTCCTCTGCTGTCTGTATCGCAGCTATTCTGACTCAATTCGTCATATGCGGCAAGAATTTGAGAAGGGAGATGACAAGCCGCTGCTCAGTGAAGACCTTGAGGCTGCACGGGTAGGGGTAATGGACTTCTCGCTGCTCATCACAATTGATCCGACCCCTCCTTGTTCAAACACAAGCATCCTTTTTGACTTGCAAGCACGCAGAACAGTAGAAGTAGCGATGTTCCCAATACAACAGATGCCTATTGTGGGACCAATTCCTTGGCGCGTATCAGCAACTAGAGGGCCCTTCTTTAATCATACAGCGCATTCCCGTAACGCAGTAACCCAAAGTTTTGCCAGCACTAATGATAGTGGACACCATTTTGTTTGAACATGTCAGCTAGATTTAGTCAGCAGTTTGTTTCATCTAGCTAATGCTGCGTCTGCTGCTTGTTTGATTGTGCCTGCAGAAGTACTATGCGAGCAGCTTGATAGGCAATGGCATCATGAACAGGATCCTGCGCCAGCAAGGCAATGTGTCAATCGTCTCCGGTTACCTAAGTGAGAGGGTGCGTGCGCAGGGATTTCGATCGGCTCAAGTTTTGAATACGCAATTACTTGTCGTCTGAAAAGTCGCAAGTTTGTACATAAACACTTTGTGGGTTATTAGCTGTAGGAACGAGCAAGTTTTTAACAGCATTTTAATTACGTATTAGCTGTCGTAGGTTGCATAACTGGAGGTGAATTATTTCTCTGCACCATGAAAGGCATCCATTGAGAGATTCTGAACTAATGAATGTTTTCTCAACTTTTTCTCAGTGGAATAAACTCAAGGAGGACGCCCAGCGCAGTGTCTTGCTACCGGACAAGCCTCTGCAGGTAGGATGAAAGATCTTATTCAATGAGATTATCTCACTTGGCACAGGCTATGTCACGTGGTTCCTCAGCAAAGCCTCCTTGTAATGTGACATACTGGCCTCTGATCCCCGTGAATTTATTCACACACTCATAACCTCAATGCAAAACAACTCTGCAGGACGAGTTCAAGCAGGGCACTTCAAGATGGGAGAAGTAAGTGCGATACCAAACTTTGAAATGCCAAACCTTTCCATCCCAGAACTGGGGAAAAGCTGTTGCTTTTCAACACTTTTGGGCATTCCACTGGCCTCCTCATTGGTAGCCTCCTCAAGCGTCAAGCCTAGCTACTCAATGAACCTGAGAACCTGACCTGAGGAGGGGTTATCCTTGAAGCACATCTGGACTTCTTGTCCTTGTCACCAATCTTTCCACGTCCTTCTTCAATGCCAGGTTGATGACATGGATGCTCAATAACGGTCACAGTGCCCCCATTCGGATGCATGAGCCAACGCTGCTGGATCTCCAGGTGAGTGAGTGTCAGGAGATGGAGATCCTGAGGACACACACACACACACACGCACACTTGATGCTGGCCTCCAAGTGAGTGCATGTTGGGAGGGGGACAACCTGATTACTGTCGTGTCTTGTTCAAAGGGGGACCACGGAGCGCTCCATTTTTGGTTTAAGTACAGTGTTTACAAATAGCTTCAGTACACACGGAAATCAGGGGTCATGAGGCCAGTCATGTGGCACAACGGCTAAATATTCGGCAGGGTGTTTCAAACATGATCACATTCCCTTATAAACATAATCAGTGCAACCCCTATCAACTAGTCAACTTCGTGCTATGTACAAATGTTGGTTTGGAAGGCATTGAAAAGTGGCCATGTCAGAGAGATTTTTGTGTAAGGACCTAGCCCCCTGGTGCAAATTGTTCGTATACTTTTGGTATCGCAATTTCAAGCAATGCATTTATTGCTTAAACCTGTAAATGTGGCCTAAATGTCACAGCAAGTTGAATATGTTTGCCAAAGTTTGCATTTGAATTTCACGCCCTGGTTCATGTGTATTCTACCAATATCGGACCTTCCTAATCATGGGACGCATGAGCAAACGTCTAAGTTCAAAGCATGCTCGTTTTTGGCCGGACAATCAGATTTTGTTTGCAAGAGAGCATGGTCAAGGCACGCAACCTACTTATTGAGGTGGTGCACTGACTGAGACACACGCTCACGATGTGGTGTCAGGTGATCTTTTCTTGGAATAAAAAATGGCAGCTAACGGCTGTGCGTTGTTGGAAAAATCATTTCCTATAGCACCATTTATATGTAAGTTGCAGCCTGCAACTTTCATGTTGTCCTGTGCTGGCATTAGGGATGGAGATGAAGCAGTGCTGATTCTGCCCACTCACTTACTAGCAGGCTTCTTTGACGATCAATACTGAGGCACACCGAGCGAAGATTATGGGCTTGCTGGCCCAATTCAACACCATCCTGAGGATAAAACAGGGGAAGGAAAAAGAGGCCACAGAAGTCGGCAACCAAGCTGCTCAGATCAATACCATCGCTGTGGGATTGTGAGTAGGAACTAATCGTCCAGCTCCTGTTTTTACTGCTGCACGTATTGATGCCTTTTTGCCTCGACTGCCTTTTGTAACAGGACAATTATAAAATGCAGGCTTTACACATCCCGTGCATTTGTTTGCAGGTACGACTGGGTTATCAAAGATGCCGGTGTTGAGGTATGTGAATACCAAAGTCAAGTGTTTGTTTGCCAGATCAGGCTCTTCGATAGACTTTTTGGATGCGCTTTTGATAATATCGTAAATACTGGTATGGGAACTTGATGCCACGCCGTACATCCCCCCCCCTTGTCTTTGCCTGCAGTTCAAGGAAGAGCTAGAGGAGAGCAGCAGGTGAATTGCAAGGAATTGACTAGCGAGGCATGGTTTGGATCTGTGTGTGCTGGCTCTAAATGTGTCTTGCAAGCTCTCGTGTGTCACATGCTTGTATTTGCCCAGTGACTGGAACTGTTGTACTGGATTTATTGGATGCAGAGCATACAACAATGGACCAAATATTCTGTACGTGCATTGCGTGCCCGTCATCTTTGACGCTTTGCGCTTGTGATCCTGTCCTTCTTGCCTGCTTCAAACTGTGTGGCTGTGGTGTCAGGTGTGTTGACCCTTTGACAGACTGCAGGACAATTCCTCCCCACATCTGCAAAGACATTTCTCTGTGTTGCCTAAAAGAGTGCATCCTAAGATGCCTCTGTTATTTCTGTAGGTTCTAGTCTTAGAGGGCTGCCAGGGGTCTATGAATGTTAACTTCGTCCTAACGTCTTTCCGCATTCTGCAGGTATGCTTCGACTCCGCCAGAGCCTCCAGAGGGACTGGAGCAGGACCTGTATTGGTTCCACGCTAAAGTCTGTGCAGCAATTGTAAGTAGTACAGTCATTGAGGTGGTCACTTGGTGTAACACCAATTGTAAGTAGTACAATTGCAAGTAGTACAATTGTAAGTAGTACCAATTGTAAGTAGTACAATTGTAAGTAGTACCAATTGTAAGTAGTCATTGAGGTGGTCACTTGGTGTAACACCAAACACCAACAATAAAGTGGCTCATTTTCCTGACTGATAAAGGAAAGGTTTCTCCGCCTGTGTGTTTCCTCCTTTCTTCGTCGTTGGATGTGTCAAGTGCTGCACAAGCAGGGTGAGGCTTCCTGCATGTCGGACATTTAACGAGTCTTTTTTTTGCTTTCCTGTTCCTGCTTGCTCTACACATCCTTGGTGCACTTCCACCTACGCTTGGTCGACAGCGCTTTACTCAGCTTCAATTGATCAGCATGCTTTGAACACTCCCTCCTGTTCCTCTGCTTGTTCTCAGGCAGCTTCCAACTCCCGTGCGTGTCGACTGAGAAGGGCAGGTATGCGTGGAAGCACTTGAAACCACCGGCCAGTCTGGTGTGCGCTGCCCTAGAACTAGCAAATACAAAGCGCTGCCCTAGAACTAGCAAATATGCTATGTTGGTCATGTGCGCGTAGAAAACAATAGCAGGAAGCTCGCATTCTCACAAGGGCGGTTTTAAAAGGATCAGCATGTCTACATTAGCTACCAGGGACGGCACGTCTGAATGTCTGGCATTTGCACTTTGCCTGTTCACAGGGCGGCGCTGGGTGCAAGCGTTTGAGGATAGCACACAAAAACGCCGTAGCCTCATCCGCACACGCTCTGCAGGTATGTAAATTCATAGGACTGAGGAAGGTGGGTTCCTTTTTCTTGTTGGTTTGATTTCATCTACCTGTGCAAAGTGAAAGTATCAAACAGGCCTCTCATTCTCCCCAGTTGCAAAAAGAAACCTTCATTCCAATGTGCCCTGTACGACTTTGCTAGTGTGGGTAGTACTGCATCTTCTGATCGTGCTCCTCTCAAGCCGTGACAATCCTTGATTACTCAGGCAAGTATAGCTCGGTGGCCCTTTCCTTGACAGCAAGGAACAAGGCGGCTCTGCATGTGTGTGTGCCACAATTGCAGGGAACATAGGTCTGCTTGGTCCTCCAAGCATCGACCCTTCCACAGCAAAGATCATACGCCCACTGGTCGGCAAGCCTGAGGGCCCAGAAACAAAGCAGTGGATCCATTCACAGCACAAGGTAATCACCCTTTTTTGTTTGTATGCATGTGTGTGTGTGTGTGTGTGTGTGTGTGTGATGTGTATGCATGAGTGTATGTGTGTATGTATGAGTGTTATTTATGTACAAGCACACATCAGTACTTGCTAGCACAGTTGGTCATGCTGCCCCTCCCAACTGATTAAAGCGTGCTTTGTTTTCTGGTAGCACAGCCACATCTGTGCCTGTGAGTAACTATCTTGCCTTGCCTGTCTTGACGGAGGCTGACCTGCAACGTCCAGTTATGTGCTGCTCCGTCTCTTTGGTCCTTGCTTTTGAAACGTCAAACCTGTACACACTTAAGACTCAAATCTGCGCCTCCTTGCGTGCCTATTTATTTGGCCCAGAAAATTCTGAAGGCGCAGCAGAAGCGCAAGAAGCTGGGCCGCGACAGGCGCCCTCTGCATTGTGTAAATACAGAGTGGATGGGAAGCGTCGACTGGAGGGTCATCGAGGCACGAGCTACTGGCAAATCCCTCCCAACAGGTGCTGAATGCTCTTCTGTTGAATAGCTCGGAGCCAAAGCCTCATGTGCGTGTGTTGTCCTCAATGTTCTGTTTACCTCTT
>Ga0307974_1000824_pt1:17500-20142 | contig 20142 bp, 20 predicted proteins | sample OrgLakmetagen784_FD_201812 | JGI IMG/M metagenome (GOLD analysis project Ga0307974, IMG submission 201812) | Saline water microbial communities from Organic Lake, Antarctica - #784 | ecosystem: Environmental > Aquatic > Non-marine Saline and Alkaline > Saline | place: Antarctica... | reverse complement strand
GCAATGTGTGTGGGTTTCGACCTTTCGAAAGGTTACTATTTTCAGTATGCGTCTACTTTGGTGAACCAACGTCTACACTTTGATGTGTTTTTGCCTACTTCTTCTCGTGTCTGTAAGGTTAGCATTTCCAGTTGCGTCACAGCCCTTTTTTTACTTGGTTTGTTTTGAGGTTTACCTCGTTCTCATAGGTTGAGCAGCCATTCCAGGTTGAATGCCTTTGTAATCCAAACTAAACTAAACTTAACCTTGCTGTGCAGGGCCTGATACCGCTGTGCTGCTATCGAAGGTACAGAACAGAAGCATTGAGCTGTAAAAAGGAATTCAAACTTCTTCCTTACACCTTGGCAAGACGTCGTGAGACAATATTCTTGTACAAGTGCATTATTCAAAATCCTACACTAGTGTTTTTCAATCAGAATATGAGACCCTGACAGTGAGTAAACCTGAAAAGATTACATGCCGATCAAATAATGATGCCGTGTTAGGCTGATCAAAGCTGACGTCCCGAAAGATAAGTCCTGCCAATCAAAAAGTTTGATGTGGGCATGTTTTGGCATCTAGCAGGCACACGAATGTGCTACAACACACACACAGGTTGCAAATGAAATAGGCAGCGACCTTTTCAACTGTTGAACTTCCCCTGGAACAGCACAGGAACACAGAGCGACCTCTCAAAAACGGGCCCGCAGTAAAAAATTGACATGCAGCTTTACAGACAGAACATCACTTAAAGCATGTATGCTTGCTGGCCGCCTGTTAGACTCTGCAACTACCCAGCAATGTCACACCCTTTTTCCTGCCTGATACCAAAGCAAACGCCACAAATAACACTGCTGTCAGACATAACCCCAGCGTGACCAAGTCCATATCTCCCTTGGCCACCCCACATTTCCCCGGTACTTCTAGAAAGAGTCGTTTCAAGCATTACTTTGCACGGGGCTTGAGGGTGGTGCTCCAGCCTCGGCAGCGGCCTGTGCACATGCGGATGGGAACATGAGACATGCAGGGGTGTTTGTGCAGTGTTCATGAGGATGAAAAACGGATATGGGAAGAAAGGAAGAGAAGAGAAAAGGAACGTACGGCATGCAAGGGGTTTTCATACTACGTCCACCACTTGTGCACAAGCAACCAGTTGACGAGGTGCATAAGGAGCAATAACAAGACGCTCTAAACAAAGTAAAGCTTTACTTGAGCAACTAATTCCACGTATGTGCAGAACATATCTGAAGTTGCATTTAAGGCCACAGGCACAAAACAGCCTCTCAACCCAGGAGCAGCTGCACACCCCAAAAAGCTTGTAAAAAAACCCACCTTGGCGGCCCTGGCGGCCTTGTCGGCATCCCTTTCAATCTGCTTCTTCTTCTCTCGCTCAACAAATTCAGCCATAAGCTCCTTAGCAGCGTTCAGCTTAGATAAAATGCCCTTGTACAACATCAAGTCCCTGCAGTACACAGGGCATGCATAAAAGGTTCGTGATAAGAGTGGGGAATTGGAGCTGCCAGATACAGACGGTAAATGCACACACCCACACACCCAAGAAGGCATCTTGAGAAGAGATAGAGCAACAGGTACAAAACAGGTACAAAACACCCTCTGCCTTCTGCTTGTGGTTTTGCCTTTCTAGATGGCTACGCGATTGTTTTGCCTACATTATGTCTCACCTGTTCACATTCTCTGGCTTTGCTCCCGTTGCCTTGACCAACCGTTCTAGGGCAGCTGGGTCCTTTGCACCAGTTAACTGAAATTTGGGGACAGGATGAGGGCAGGAGAGCGTCACAGCAAGCGTCTTTTGCTCAGGAGCGTGAGCCTTGCTGTTCAGTACTGGATTGCCTACTGTTGTCACTCGTACCGCTCCTCTTGCTCACAGCGAAACCGGCTCATTTGAATGCTTCTATCATGGTACCTCTTCATTCAAATTGTAAGGGTGCTGCCCTTCCAGCCAAACAACCCTGAGGCACAACAAGTTGGCTATCTTTCCAGAGGGGACTACCTGGCAAAACTGTACGTTGCTTTTTTGCGCTCGCACACTACTTCTTCACATTCAAACCAGGACTATAAAACAGATGTATTTAGCTACCAGAGCGTGTGCACGGATTAAAATTTGTCACACTACACATTCAAAATGACCGGCAAAACTCGCAAATTTAGCACCTGCACCCAGTATGACGCTTTTCAGGGGACTAGTATGTCAATTTACGAATCTCAGCACGTGGCCTTATCACCACATTATTTTTACAACATCCTCCATTCAAAGCTGAAAACTGCAAGTCAGGTAGAGCGCGCCCTGGGACATATAGAAAGCATACCACTTTGGCCTCAGACAGCCTGCAATGTAACTTTCTGTCAGCAATCTGCAAGCTGCAACCAGGCGTCTTACCTCTAGAAGCCTGAACAAACCGATGGCAAAAAACTTGTTGTAACCAAATTCCCCTTTTGACGATCGCTCCGCTACGCGTGCTAAGGTTTTCTGCATGTTGCAAAGGGGCAGCGGTATGCGTCCATGCATGAGTCACACCAGCTGACAAAGGAGCGGTTGAAATTAAGTACCATTCACTTAATACAATAAGATGAACCAAAAACGTGTTAAAGGTTATCCTGGCACAAGCTGCTTTTAAGAATTATCATGCTGGGCAATTTCGCAA
>Ga0307974_1000824_pt1:0-15000 | contig 20142 bp, 20 predicted proteins | sample OrgLakmetagen784_FD_201812 | JGI IMG/M metagenome (GOLD analysis project Ga0307974, IMG submission 201812) | Saline water microbial communities from Organic Lake, Antarctica - #784 | ecosystem: Environmental > Aquatic > Non-marine Saline and Alkaline > Saline | place: Antarctica: Organic... | reverse complement strand
TCCCTTTTAATCCAGGATGTCCAGAGATCAGCGTGTGAACGACAACTGGGCGCTGCTGTACGCCATGGAAAAAGCTCAGAAAACAAACGCACCCGTTGCTGTTGTTTTCAACCTGGTATGCAAATCCTGTTTTCTTCAGATGCTCCCTCCCCATACACCCACGAATAAAGGCTTTTCCTGATCATACAGGAGTAAGCGCGCGTTAACTTTGCGAGTATTAACATGATCAGCTAGTGGCGCAGAACACGCAGGCCTCTTCAGTACATACATTAAAGAGCACTTGTGTGTTGCTCAGCAGCTTCCATCCAATATCCACAGGTGCCTGCTTTCCTGGGGGCTAGCGCACGCCACTTTGGTTTCATGCTGCGCGGACTGAAGGAATTGGCGCAGGCGTGCGCAGACAAAGGCATTGCTTTTTTCATGCTCAAGGTACCCCTCATGAGCTCATGAGAGTTGTATCTGGTTTCTGGAATGTGTGAGTTTCCCTTTTGGGCTAGCCAGACACTGCACAACAGCAGCCAAAAGTGAAACTGAGCGCCCTGATGGCTTTCCAACACGGAGGCTGTGAAGTTTTAGGCACGATGCATGTCTGTTTGCTTGTCAGGCTTGTCAATTACACCAGCCTCACCTTTTGTACTCTGTAGGGGGAGCCAAAAGACACCATTCCCACACTGGTGACTGAAACGCAAGGTCGGTAGGAACAAATTGATGTTTCTCTGTCTTCTTATTTACATGCTAAGATCACATGCTGCCATACTACATGTTCTATGTTCGGTAGGCGCTCCATGTTTCCCCATTTGCACAGCTCCATTTTCCCCATTTGCACAGCTCCATTTTTCCCCATTTGCACAGCCCCATTTTCCCCATTTGCACAGCCCCATTTTCCCCATTTGCACAGCTCCATTTTTCCCATTTGCACAGTTCTCCATCCTCTACTTGACTTGGGGATGATCCTCATATCTCAAGTTTCTAGAGGGCTTGCTGAACTTTCTTTCTTTGTATTAGCAGGCTGGTCATTTCTGTCTGTTTTCTTTGTCAATCTCTCTAGTGCAGAGTGTAATGCACTGGTGGTTGTCTGTTGGCCTCCGTTCGTTCAAATAAAGGGAGGGCAATATACAGACCATGCAGAGAATGTAGATCGTGCAGAGAATTTACAAAATTAAAATAAAAGCTGATTCAGGGTGTACTAGTTGTGTGACGCATGAGATCTCCTTACATCAGACTGTATTGCACGCGCCACCTACTTTTGCCCTCTGCCCTCAGCACACCTTGTGTGGAAAAATGTGTGTTACGTACATAGTACGTTCCATTTGAAGTATTTTCCTGCCTCTTGTTCAGCTGTTCTTTACACCTCTAAGCTCAGCTTGTATGCCCACTCCTTCCATGCAGCTTCCATGCTCGTAACAGACTATTCACCCTTACGGCTTGGGCGCGAGTGGCGAGAACAGGTGTGTTTAAACTTTGCTTGCTTGGCGTGCTTGCCCTTCCTCCCACTGCTGGAGGAGTGCTGATCTGCCTTGACGTGCACATACATTTTAAGGTGGGTTTATACACGATACACACACACTTGAATACATACACCACACATTCCTACAGGTTGCGAGCCGCCTCCCCAAGGACGTACCTTTTGACGAAGTGGACGCACACAATGTGGTTCCTGTATGGGTGGCTTCAGACAAGCGTGAGGTGACATTTTTTTCTCTTCTGCTTTCAACCGCAAAATTTGAAAGCACCAAAGGAGGCACGTCCCTGACCAGGCTTATTTTTGCAGATCAAAGTGCGGTTCTGGGGTGCTGAGTAACGGAAATGCTGGGATTGGCTGGTGCCCCTGTCCCTTATTCCACTGTTTTGAAGTCATCATGGTGTCTGTGCCATTTCCCCTACACGTGCTTTATTGCTCCCAATGTTTTGTTTCTGCACCTCCAGACGGGTGCACGCACCATACGTCCTAAAGTGCACAAGAACCTGCCGGAATTCCTGCGTGAATACCCTGCCGTTCCCCAAGCCATTCCCTGGCCCTCCTCGCTTAGCCGTCAGCCTGACAACAGGCCTGATCCAAAGTTTGATTGGGAGGGGCTCATTGCTGAGGTTTTACAGAGGTACGTTTTTGATATGGATGAATCGATCTCTTTTTGCGATGGCTTGATAAGCTTGCTAGGGGTAGGTAGCGGGGGCACTACAAAGTTGTCAACGACAGGAATGTTGCTTTATTTTTTGGTAAAGCATGACGCTCTGAGTTTGACTGCAGATTACTGTGAGGTGCCGCGTATAACAACAGGTGGTTTGCTTGATAAACCGGTCGCTTCAAATGGCACGGGTAGTGATGGTGCCGTGAAGTTTTGCTGCTGAGTACTTGCCTAAAAAGAATTTTATATTTGCAGACCAATGTCAAGGGGGGGGGGGGGGCATTAAAATATCATACGTGATTTGGTCCTGTCAATTTTAAATGTTCTGGACTTGTTTAAGAGCTTACATGGTTGCAAAAAGTACCTAGGATACGCACGGCTGCTCTGTACGCAACCTTCATTTGTGATGGCTGCAGCGATTTTGAGACAGTAGACAAAAGTCCCCCTTTTATTTCTCAATCCGCATGCTTTGATCAGATCATGTCTGACACAGGCTCAGCAGCTGGCCTCCTGCGCCTGGGCTGATGTCAGGTGCTATTTGCCATTCTCTTTACACACAGAGGTGCGTCAGTGCCTGAGGTGCAATGGGTCAAACCAGGGGAGGCTGCTGCAAAAGAGGCCTTGGATGGCCCCGATGGCTTCCTAACCCCTCCAAGGTGAGCACGACCTCTGAGGTATGGTGATAGGTATGATGCGATGCCTCAATACGATAGGCATGATATAGGTATGATAATTTAGGTATGATAAAAATAGGCATGGTTAAATAAATAGGTATAGTAAATGTGCCAGTGCAAGCTGAGAGCGCTGTTTGTTTTGCATTTATTTGCTCTCCTTGTACTCGTGACTTTTTCAAGGTATAGTGGAGTGGTCCTTAACCGCAATTCCCCTTAAAGTGCACCCATACATGCACACACTCTCACGTACTTACACAGTTACACAAGCGAGCATACATACACGTGCAAACACAAACAAATATACAAATATACATTTGCCCACAAGACACATACATACACACTCACAGGCTTTCACAGTATGCAGCTAAGCGCAACGACCCAGCTGCAAAGGTGAGTCACTGCTGACTTAACTCACCCATAACTTGAATTTGCAGCTGGATGTTAAGGTGCTTTGCCTCCTCTTGGGAACAGTCTGCAGTTTGACCTATCAGTTTTCACTGACGCCAAAGTTTGTCCTCCTCATCACCCTCGCAATATAACGGCTTCTTACCAGCATCTTATTCTCTCACAAGCTCACCTTTCACCTCTTTTCCCCCTCACAGGCCCTGTCCAACTTCTCTCCCTACCTGCATTACGGGCAGCTGTCTGCTCAGAGAATCGCGCTGTCAGCTTCCAAGCACCGCACCAAGTGGGTGTTGTAGTCAACAACCGGCCTTGTTTTCAACAGCTTTCATGTTTTTCCGATGAACACCGGGCTCAGAAACATTAGGAAAATGACCTGACGTCTAACTTCCTTCATCCCTCCTTTGCTTTTTCCGCGTGGCCGGTTGGCTCTGTTGGCTGGGCCAATGGTGTATGTAGACAGCTTTTGTGTAAACCTGACTATCAGCACGTCCTGCAACTCCTCTCCAGGTTCAAGGAGGCAGTGGATGGCTTCTTGGAGGAGCTGGTCGTACGCAGGGAACTGGTGCGTACCATAGGACCTTCCGCCGCATGCCACTTCAGAATGTTCATGCTATTTGCGTGTGCTATCATCGTACGCCTTATTCCCCCTGGGCTGCCCCAGCATGGCGCCTTTTGTGCTTTTATGGAACCATAGACGCGTGCCACTGTACGATGGCGCCCCTAGTCACTTGAGTGCTGCCTGTTGTGTTTTTAGCTTTGGGGGGATCTCTTGGCCACACGCCAGCTCCATTATCTCTGTACACCATTGAGATGATTTGGTATCTGGTCATTGCTTGAACCAAAGCAACAGCAAGGGGGGTGCCCTCTGTCGATTAGCAAGCCAACACATGAAGCGTCATTGAGGAGGTCACGTTCGTGCGTTGAGCCAGCGCTACTTATGAGGCAGCAGGTGCTTTTATTGCTGGAGCACATATTGAAGGGTTTTGGATGCAAGTTAATTGTTCATACTTCATGTTGTTGCCCTCCCTCCCTATTGCTCACATGCAGGCTGACAACTTCTGCGAGTAAGTTGACACGAGCAGGGTTGGGAGGGGGTGTCAGCCTAGAAGGCAACGCTTAGGAGGAGGCACGAGTCAGACTTCACTTAGGCCTTGATCATTGTTCTCCTGCTTGCTCGTGTCCTTGTACCACATGCCAGCCATTCCGTTTCGACCTGTAGCTAGGTCTGCCCTTGCAGTGTGCATGCATGTACGGCTCAAGCAAGTGGAAATGTCAATGTCAGCCATTCCATTTAACTTTGAGATTGCTTCGTTTTGGTCAGCATTTTATGCATGGCTGCAAAAGTTGAAGGACACCGAGCTTGCCTGACCGCTTTTGTGCTGCATTCCCTTTTTAGCACGTTCACATATCTTAACATACATCATTCCCATGTGCGTTGTTTATGTCCTTGGTCTTGCACAATTGCTTGTCATATCCTGCCCTGTAACTACCTCTCGTGCCGTCCATAGGTACACCCCCAACTATGACTCCCTAGACTGCGCTGCTGTTTGGGCCAAGGACTCCCTCAACGCACACCGCTCAGACAAGCGCGACCACCTCTACTCAAGGTGCGCATTGCTTGTGGATTGCTGAGCTACACAGAAAAGAAGGATGGCCAAGGGAGGACTGGCCAAGGAGCTAACTGACTGGCTAACAGGGGCCTTAGTAAGCCTCATTGACCCTAAATCTGGGAAGTACATGCGCCTAGTCCTCCGTTCTTCATTTCACATAGGGAACAGCTGGAGCAAGGCAAGACGCACGACGAGTTGTGGAATGCTGCCCAGATGGAGATGGTGCACCTGGGCAAGATGCATGGCTTCATGCGAATGTACTGGGTGAGTCATGGCTTGCTGCCCAGGCTAATATATGAAAGCGTTCATTTGCGCCACATTAAAACAGAAAAGCGGCATGGCGTGCATGTCTGAGTAACGGTAGAAATGTGATGAGGCGTCAAGAGTTTGACTCTGGTGCTGCACTGAGGGTTCACTCAAATTCACGCACCTGGCAACCCAGGCGAAAAAGATCCTGGAGTGGACGGTGGGGCCTGAGCAAGCCATCGAGTTTGGCATTTATTTGAACGACAGATACTCGCTGGACGGCAGGGACCCAAACGGTTACACTGGTGTCATGTGGAGTATGGCAGGCATTCATGACCAGGTGAGTGGGCGCATCTGAAATGTACTGGTTAGAATGGTTGGAGTAAACTTGGTAAGAAAGGGCAAAGAAAGGCAAGCAGCTGGAAGGCACTAAAAGGCTTCAAGGAAAAGGATTCCTGAGCACTCTGGGATATTATATATTATTGAGGCAGTTTTGGCTCGTTGTTTATTATACAGAGAACATTTATTAGGACGATGGGAGATTCAAAATCAGGGTATTGCCAACCATGTCTAGCCTTGCGTCTTAGCACACCAAGTTGCTGACTGTAAAATTCTGGTTAAAAGGGCGCTCAATAACTTAATGCCTATCCATCCGTGTGTCTTGGTTTATGAGTCTCTGAAAATTTATAAGAATTGCACCTTTTGGCAAGCAGGGCCCTTTGTGTGTTTCAAACAAGCACTGCATTCCTCAGATAAGTAATAAGACGCTTTTACTACTATGTAATGCATCTCATTATTCCTGCCACATTTTTCGACGTGCGGTCATGCAGGGCTGGGGGGAGCGAGCTGTGTTTGGCAAGATCAGGTACATGAACTACGCTGGCTGCAAACGTAAGTTTGACATCCCTGCCTACTGCAAATACGTGGACAGAGCGGTGAAAGAAGAGAAAGCGAAAAGGTAACTACATTAAATCCTCCGGTGCTTGTCTTCTTCTTCACCTGCTCCTTGGAAGGATATTTCAATGATAGGTGTACCACTTCTTCTCCTAGGCATTAATCTGCTCGGATATTCCACTGCCTATCAACCACTTTAAATATGGCAGCTGACATCAGGATGGCTTTTATCGTTTGATATGGCTAGAGAAAGAAGGTGCCCTGATATTTATCCAAGTGGCTACTCTTTCCTTGCAATGTGTGGGGAGTCATTGTCACTGCCCGCATAGTTGCTTCTCTCTTTTCTTTCCTAGTACCACTTTTAAAGCATGCAAATGTGTTTGCAGGGGTAGCAGTGGTGCAGGAAGCAGCGCGTCTGTTGCTGCTGCGGGCCAGAAGCGCGAGCATGAAGGGGCACCTGAGGCTACTGCAGAAAAAAAGTCCAAGAAGGCATAAAGCGTCCCAGTATTTATTCCTGCATGTACTCAATGTATCTGCATCCCAGTATCTGCCAAGTCTGTATGGCCATGTACTATTTTATAAGGACTTTCTGATGAGTGGAAGACACTTTTTGTGTTGTCATTGCCAAAGTTTACACTAGTAATGCACTTCCTTAATTCACGCAAAATGAAGAGTAAAATGGTATACATGTATGACATTGTCATGTTCGCGAGATAGGCGTGTAATTCTAAGGCGCAAATGGAAACAGCATGCATCATCAAAACTACGCAAGCAATCCCTCCTTAAAGAGAATGACTATAAAAATACGGTTGAATAGCGGTTGAAGCGGTTGCAATCAACCGCCTTACTTGGTCGACACTATTGTTATACACGAGCGAGGCAGCAATTGAACTCCAATTCAAAATTCATTCAACCTGTTCAAATGATGCCTATTTTGTATGGCAGAGAGAAAAACAAAAAGATCAACGGGATTGGGATGTCAAATTGATTCGCTACACTGTAAAGTATAAAACTCAGCACAACAACCGATTTGGGGTGCCTTCGGACCAGGAAAGGCCTCCAAGGTGGGAAAGCCATCCAGCAGAAGATTGAGTCACTACAAAGAACGGTTTTTTGCATCGCTATGGCTGGTCCCTATTTCTTCTACCAGTTCTGTACATCCTCACCTGTGCGCTCTGTGCTCATACTCGTGCTCATGTGCGTGTGTCTCTTTGCTAGTGCTGGTTGACTGCAATATCCTCCCAGAGTCCCTTTTTAGAGCTGGACCGTTTACTCAGACATTCTCAACCTCATCGTGTTACACGCCTATATGACTAGACAAACAAATAGAATCTATGGAAGCAAGGAGCTCATAAGGAAAGTGGGCTTAAACCTGACTCCTGACAAGAGTTGGGATTCTTTTTAGTTCAATGACCCTGTAAAATTGAAACCCAACTCAGGAGGCTCCAGCTATCCTTTTGTGGCGCTCAGTTGGTTCTGGGGGCTAGCCTCCTCACAATACTAACCTCGACATGATAAGAAATGCCACAGTGTTTTTTGTGAGGATTTTTTGGTGCAGTCAGGAGATGATGAGTCTACTGGCGGATGTTGTTGGTGTTTGTTTTGCCCTGTAAACTCACATTCTGTGCTTCTGTGGAGAATCCAAGAATACTTTGATGTTGTCCGCTTGAGATGGCTTGTAGCTACCCTGTGGCACCGGGAGGGTTTCTAACAACTGTTACCTGCTAACAACTGTTACCTGCTACAACTGAGTGACAAATACCCTGGACCGACCTCAATATTCTGACAATACAATCCAACACAGCTCCAATCCAAACCCAATCCGTAAAGAACAGGATTTGGTGGAACCTTGACCTGCACTGATGGCATCCTTGAAATACACAGACAAGGGCAATGCACTGGATCAGGTGTTTACCAACCTCACCTTAACGTATCCCACTATGTGAGCCCAAGAGGCATGGGTATAACCATCACCATCTCTTGTGCAGATCTAGGAACCATAGCAGCCGTGATCATACATGGCTACTCCCATATAGCCACAGATAGCCTAACTTTGCTGCACCATATTAAATAGCAGCTCTCACATCCATACCTCCACCACCACCACATCCAAGGAGACGTCCTACAATCCATTCACCAGTCACCATCTCCCATTCATTCATCATAGTCAAGTCTCACGTTGGCATTATATGATATTGAACATGCCAATGCTCTTGCTAAAAAGTCACTCACAACCTACTCTGACGTTGCTGATACCTCCATCAAAACAGCTGGTTTTAAGGGGGATTTTTTTATAACATCTACTGGCTTGCAAAAGATGTCTTGGTGGCACAGCTCCCTCTTCCTCATTCTTCAAGCTGGTGCAAGTCATAACACAGCCCCTCATGACACTGGGCAGTCTGCATGAACTTGCAGAGCAAAATGGTACGCACATAATGACCGGCACGGAACTTAAAAGAATCTATGGAAGCAAGGATTAGTTGCTTTGGATAAATTAATCCCTGGTGAACGGAAAGTTTGATCCTGCAGAGGCAGAAAATGTAGCCAAACGACTGCTCGGCCACAAGAACAAGGAAGTTTGCATCTGTGTAGAGAAAAGAGCCATTAACACCAACACTGCCCAGATCACTGCACTGGACCCAATCAATCACACACTAGATGCTCTGCCTACCTCCTTGAATGGGAAAACATCTCTGAGCTCCGCCACCAAGCCCTACACCCAACAGCAAACAATACCACACGCATAGCACTTAGACAGACAACGGGCTCAATATACATCCCATTTAAACAGCCAAGAACAAGGGCAAACAAGTTTGTCCTATAACCAACAACCAGCCTCTACAAGCACAGCCTCCTATTTTCACCAGTGTAGAAGCACAAGCATTTGATGAAGAGGAAGGAAGGGCCACAAATTCAGTCCATCACATAATCACCATTTCATAGATATGCTCTGGCAATACAAGAGAGTGTACGCAAAATACTTGGCAAACAAGTCGAGGGCATCCAGAGTTGTAAATCAGATGTTTGAGTTTGACAATGGCATTGACAAATTGACTGACTGGTAAAACATCGGCTCCAAGGCAAAGGTTCAAGGCAATTGGCACATACCAACATCCCAGGAGCAATATATGATATGTGGTCCACTGGAAGCCTAGTGCTATTAAAAACCGGGCCCAGAAATATCACATTAAAGCATATTTTAAATGTGCAAGCAAGACTTCCATTGCACGCAAGAATTTGAAAGATCCTTGCTGCAAAGTCTGCTGGACCCCACAGCAAGGGAAGAACGAATGTAGTATAATCTGACCACAAGCAAGGTATGCTTTAATACAGCATATGCACTCGCACCTACCTTTGGGATTGCCTTATGCAACTTGGTTGCTAACACAACCATGATGCCCGCCCAAGTACAGACCAATCAGAAGAATGGCACTGCCCAGCCTGCTAGGATCTCTCTAAGGAACAATAGAAAGTTTGGACGGACAAGAAGCAAAATGTGGCTGGTCAGTTGCGATTAACATGGGAAGCAGTAAAGAGGTTAACAGGTCCAACCCTAACTACGTTTAAATGGTTGATTAGTACTAAACAGCACTGTCCACCTCTGGCATGAAACTGAACCTACAGACAAAGATTGGAACAACCTGGCCTGGCAAGGATTGGAGATTTCCATCAGGCATACTCTTCAATGAAAATCTACGGTAGGCAAACATATTAGGGACAAAGTCCATTTTGATATGCAACCTACCAACCCACAAAACGATATATCAAGGGCACAGGCAACTGTTAACTATGGAACAGGCAGGTTGATCTTGTCAGACCACCTCCAGTACAAGAGACAACACATGACAGTGAGCAATATGACACACCTAGCCAACCGCCACAAGCAGAGGACTGGCTAACACAAGTCACACTTCCCAAGTTCCAGACCCTTCCAGAGGTGACATGTGTGTACGATATAGATGGTGAATGCTCCGGCACCATCGCCACCCAGCACCTCAGCCAGCATTTTACAGGATGCATACAACTCTGCTTGCCATCAAGGCACGCCCTGCTGAATTTCACTGTCTAAGACCTCGCAACAGAAATCCATGGATTAATTCACTGACTCCCACGACTCCCAATGACAGGCAAAAATACCAAAGCTGAATGGTCACTGTATTGGGCTCTGCCCAGCCATTGCATAACAGCCTTTTACATCCATGCCCTGGTCACAAAAGAAAGAATGGCCTCACCTCTCGACTTTACCCCTGTTAGCTTCAAGAGTTCTGGACAGCCCACCCAGGAGACAGAATATTTGGTTCCAGAACAGATGCGTTTTTCACACAGTTCACTGAATTTCCCTTCTACCACCCGAGGTATGACGATAAGCACATGCTCTAAGTAGTGCAACATGCAACCGCATCCGCCCTGAACAGCCAAGAGGCCCACTGCTACATTCCTCCTGCTCCCGAACTGGATGGAAAGCAGCACAAATGCCTTTCACAATACCTGCATCGACAATAACGATGTATGCACTATTCTTGGAAATATTCCATGGGAAAAGTGCGCTACATGCCACTCCTCTACCAGCAAAGCAAAACACCACCCCTGCCAGAAGCAACATGGGGCATGCGTAACCTAGTAGTCTGGAATAACAAAGCTGCCAGGTAGCAACTTAATACAAAATTCCCATCTAGGTTCGGTTAAGAAAATAAGGAAAATAAAACAAGCTTTATCATCAGATGCAACATGGAATTTCATAAACGCAGGCAGCATACCTCTTCTTGAACCGCCAACTAAAAGGATGCTGCCAAGAATGGCAAAAACATGTAGGCTCCCCAAAGACTCAAGAAACACAGCTAAAATGAACACTGACAGCACCACAGAGACGCTTACCGTAACGCATAACCAGGTTTCCTTTGATCACACGCATCAACAGTAAGCTGGAACTCAAAAACCCTAACTGGAGGGGATGGGCCTTCACAGATGGGAGTTGCATCACTAACAAAAAAACTAACTCTCAGTCAATTGGGGCTGGAGTGTACCACCCTCAATCCAACAAATTTACCACAGTTCATCCAAGAGGGACAGGCATCAACAAAACCATAAATAGAGCTGAGCTAGCAGGAACTGTTGCTGCTTTGATAAATGAACATACCCATATTGCAATGGCAAAAAGTAATGCAGCATTTACTCAGAGGGGGTCATCTGAGGCCCCAAATGGGGGTGTTTTAAATGTGAATTGAGTGGGTCCCCCAACTTGCTGATTCAAGCTTAGAACCCAAAGGTAGCTGCTGATAGCACCTGAGCTTGAAATCAGCAAATAGGGGGGCTCACGTCTAATTGCCCGTGGCGTGAAACCCACTTTTCACCACAAAATCTTCACAGCAGGCCACCCACCATTCCAAATTACATGAATTCTGGTGGTATGGCACCCTTATAACAAACAAATATCATTGCAAAAGAATTGGAGTGAAACGATTAATTAGTTAGAAATGTAGGCCAACACAGGCTGTTATCCCATGCGATACCACCCTATTAGGGTTTTGGTAGTCATTGTTAGCTTGAAGCCCTGCCAATTTGCACATTGAGTGACCCACATGAATCAAGCACATCCTCGTGTAACTCATAATGTCAGCTTTAATTTGGTCTCAATTAGATTGAAGGGCATTCGATGGCCGGCTTCTGAGTGCATAAAAAGCACATATTTGGACATTTCCCAGATGACCCCCTCTGGCATTTTCTACCCACAGCGTATGAAACGGCACAAACACGCCAATTGCTATAAAAATAATGTGTACCACATCCAGCAATCTAAGGATACTTTCTTTCTCTACAAGGTCAAAGCTCACGCTGGCATCCTTGGGAACGAGTGCGCTGATGCCGTGGCTAAGTGCTCTGCGGAAAATCAAAGTGACCATGATATCCATATTAACACTGACGCCCATCCCCACTCATCCATCTTCTGGCCAGCAAGGATGGAAAACCCTCCCTAAGCTTGCCTACCAGATACTCTTAACACCTGCCAGTCGTTGCCTCCAGCAAAGAGACTCTCCATCTCCTCAGATCTCCATGCTGTGGACACGCACATGCACGTAACACACAAACAAGGTCCCAAATCAAAACAGAGTTTAAACCAGCAGTCCACTAAATGCTATACAATATACCAATAACTGATCAAGGAAGGCATTGTCGAGAAGACATAAGTAACTCATTTTGGAAATGCAAGTATCACCTCTGGAGAAAGTAGAATGTCATGCTCTGCTGCACAGATCTGATTTACAACCAAAAGCGTGCCGCTCAGTGCCACCAATTAGGTCCACCAATAAAAACGCCCCATCTGCCAAAAGCTAGATAACACCGATCAAATGCTGTCAGGCTGTAGTCATCCCATTATAAGTAAATGATGGTAAGGTAAGGTTACATTTATGTATGCCTCTGGGGGCCTCAAATGATGACAACCAGACACAACATTGCTAAACAATGGTTCTAAAGCAAACCAACAAGGGGCACAGGGTGCCTGTCTGATAGTACAAGCAGAGAGTCGTGCAACAATAATGCAACAAGGCCCTTCTGAGGAGACGCAGATAGGGACGATTATGGCTATTACGCTAATTACCTTCCAATCTCAATGCGCAACGTGGCAGAAATTTAGCAAGTAGCCAAATGAAATCATAGTTAGTACTTTAACCTAGCAACCACGCCCCAAAAGGAACTCACTCGTATCGATTTAGGTCTGCCAATAATGAAATTATAGTTGCCGTATTCAATAGGTTGAGTTACCCTAGCAGATGGCCCTGCCGATTTATATCCCCTGGCTATGAAACCAACAATGCAATTATAGTTCTATTTTGCTTGCATCGTGAGATGCATAGGGCTCTGTCATTATTACCAAGGAATAAAAAGAATACTGCTGCAGGTAAGTGCGGCATTGCCTTGATCTGATGAGAGCAATAGGGCCTATTGCCAGATCATGCTGCTAAGGTGGCCAGCAATTCGCGAAAGCAGGTGCACTAGCACCTTCTGTCTTGACAATGCTGCTGTGATCAGCTGCTGCAAACTCTCCCATCTCTCTAGCGGCACTTCAAAGGAACCAGAATCCAAGTCAATGACAAAACCGAGGTGGGTCAGGAGCGAGGCGTGTAAATTGCAGATGAGACTTGGACTCATTGATTGCCAGGCCAGCTGGTTTGAAAGTGTCCAAAACCAACTGCCTGTGTGCTGTAGACTGGAATCAGAGACCAGGAAAAGGAAGTCATCCAAGTAGTTTATAAGCCGGACCCCCCGAAAGCACAGGTATAAAGAGATGGTTCTCATAATTTTTGTGAAGCACCAGGGGGCAGAAGCAAGACCGAAAGGAAGGACTCTGAAAACATAGAATTTTACCCTCCCATTGAAACCCAAGGTACGTGTAATATCTGGGATCCATATCCACCTGGTGGTAACCGCTGGCAAGGTCAAGAGAAAACATGAGGTCTGCCAAGGTCAGTCAGTCGATTGAGAGAGTCCATGCGAAAAGAAGGTACATCAGAAATTGATTCACGTGTTTAAGGTCCAAGATCAAACGTTGTTTGCCAATTAGTAACAACGTTCAAGGGGGACACACATTTAGGCTGAGTTTGCCACTTCATAATAGCATTTGCGCGGAGAAGGTCAAAAATGGAAGATGTGACAAAATCGCTGCAGGCCAGTGCCTCTTTATCATTTTGTTGGAAAAAAGGTGGTGCTGGGCTTGGGAGAAAGGACCAAAATAAGGGGAAGCCATGCTGCACCCACTGAAGTACCCACTTGTCTGAACAATTTTCCAACCACCAAGAACGATGCCGCTTCAGCACACCTGAAGACGGAACTGCCGGCTATGCTGGGCCTGCATCAAAGGAAAGTGACAAGGAAGCCCGAGCCCTGAAATATGGGAAGGTTACATACACGTTAGTTCTTTATTTGGGGAATAATAATAAATAATAACAAGGTCAAAGTGGTAGGCCCTGGGCCTCCGTGGTGCCTGGCACCTTGCAGGCCTGGCCTGAATCAGTTCAAGGATCAAGGTAATGAATGTGTGAGTTCAGGCCTGGCCTGGATGAGATCAGGGATCAAGGGAGTTAATTATGCAAACTCAGGCCTGGCCTGGGTCAGTTGTGAACATGTGGGGCAGGCCCTGGGCCTCCACGGTGCCTGGCACCCTTTAGGCCTGGCCTGGAAAAAGTACCTAATAAAAAGAATTGATTGCCGGGTGCGTAGTGGTACCAGAAAAGAAATTGCCTCAAGAATAAAGGTTTGTAGGAATGGAAGTAATTAAAGGTTATGTGTGCCCAAAGTTCCTCAAATCAGCGTGGAGTGCTGTTGAAATTGTAGTAGCCGTTGTACCCTGGCCTACGGAAACCGTTTGCAGCAGATTGGTTGTGGCCATGTGTGTGTGCACCAGACGTGTAAGGTGGGCCACTACGATTCTCTCCCGCATGACCATTAACGTAAGGGGGTGGAGCGGTGGGCGGCATAGGAAAAGATTGCTGAAAAGTAGGGGCCGGATGGAGTGGTGCATTATAATGTTGTTGAGGCAAGGAGTGGTTCAAAGTCTGAGTGGTAAAAAGGTGGGCGCATTCGGGAAAAAAGGGAACAGGTGCTTTACTGACAACACCAGCCTTCACGCCCAACTTCTTAGCAAATTTCTTTGCACTAGATGGCAGGTGACTGTGGTTTATTAGTGCGTTGTTGAGTTTGTCCCATCCGTATGTCGCTCCAAAAAAGAGATGATTAGATTGCTTCTCAAGCACCCTCAAAACACCTTGAATCTCTGCCACCACTTTTTTGGCAGTCTTGTGTGGAGCACCCACTTTCTGAACGTCGTTAAGGTTGGACTCGGCGTGCTTGAGTGCCCTGTGTAGCGGCTTGTTGAGCTCAACTAACCTGTCATGCCTCTCTTTTGCTGGTCGTTGAGGTTCAGAAACCGAGTATCAAGAGAATCACCTCCTGTCTACCTTACACTATAGTCAGGGACTACAGCGTGGCTTGTCTATTCGTAGCAGCTTTGCTACCGGCAGCTATGCAGCTGGAGGCTGTGTCAAATAT
>Ga0307974_1000822_pt1 | contig 20167 bp, 24 predicted proteins | sample OrgLakmetagen784_FD_201812 | JGI IMG/M metagenome (GOLD analysis project Ga0307974, IMG submission 201812) | Saline water microbial communities from Organic Lake, Antarctica - #784 | ecosystem: Environmental > Aquatic > Non-marine Saline and Alkaline > Saline | place: Antarctica: Organic Lake... | reverse complement strand
CTCACACACACACACACACACACACACACACACACACACACACACACACACACACACACACACACACACACACACACACACACACAAACACACACACACACACACACACACACACGTACACACACAAGCACTAAAATACACGCACGCGCACACACACACACTCACTACACACACGCACACTTATACACACACACACATAATTACACGCAAACAAACATTAAGACGACAAGCACACACACACACACACACACACACATGCGCACACGCATGCACACACAAAAACACATACACACACATGTGCCTCTGTGCACAGGAGGAATAGTGACCATGGATGGCCCGATTGAGAAGGAGGAAGTTTTGCTTCCAAAAGGTTCGGAGTGTAAAGAGTGAAGCAGTGAAATAAGAGTTAAGCAAAATTGAATGTTATTAGATTTACAACGAAACATGCACAAGGGCACGCTACTTCCCACGCACTCCCTCCCCCCCCTCCCAAACACAAACACACACAAACACACACACATACACACACGCACGCACGCACACACTCACGCACACACGCACCAAGCACTCAACCGTCAGGACAAGCGTATCACGAAAGGGACAAGATGCACATAAGATGTTGTAAGCCATCTTGTAGGCCATTGTTGTAGGCCCAAAGATATTGTAGGCCATTGGGTGTGTATATGCACTCATGCCCAACTCCTGTCAATTCACGCGTCTTGCGCTGCTGCTTTTTTCCGTATGAGCCGCTCCTTTTCCTCCCTGCCTCTCACTTCCAGCCACCATCAGTAAACTCATCAAGGATACCTTGTCTGGACGAGACATGCGAATGGCGGGAGACACCACCGAAATGATCGTGGACTGCTGTACAGGTAAGCTCGTGAAGCGCAAGCACACAGGCACACAGACTTGCACGCTCACACACGCACACAAACTCACCCATTTTGCAATGCAAAATTGTATCCCCTACATCCTAACTGCCTCAATCTGTTTCACCTTTTTTCATTGCTTGCCTTGCAGAATTTATTCAGCTCGTATCCTCCGAGGCTAATGAGGTGTCTACTAGAGAAAAAAAGCAGACAATAGGACCTGAGGTGTGTTTGTATGTGTGTGTTTTAGCGTATGTGTGTTTGAACATGTGTTGTGTGTATTTCTTTGTTTGTTTGTGCGTATTTGTATGCGTGGTTGCACGTCAATTTGCTTGTGGATGCAAAAGCTGGTGCAATTATTTGTGTTTTTTTGCTTTCAGGCTAAGTTGGCAGAGGGAAGTCCAATAAAGTTCCTTTTGCAACACTTGCAAAGGGGCAACCACTTACACACCGCTCCATAAACTGGGACCAATCTGGCTTCAAAGCTGACAATACAAGCTTTGAAAGCATGCTGAAACAAGCAAGCACAGTTAAGTCCGACTTACTTTCATAAGTCGCTTTGCGTACAGACTGACAGGACTAAACGCATTTGTTGGGCACCTACACCCTAGCAAATGATATATGATGCTTTCAATGGGGAAATGGGGAAATAGCATGAGTTCTGCCAACTGTACCTCCCACTAGTCTTTTCTCTCCATTTTTTTTGCAATAACCTCTGGATGATATGGTGAGGGCTCCAATACCTCAAAACTCTTGATTGGTGCAGTGGTGATATTGTGATGTTATGTGACTTTGTAATGTTATAAAAATTTGGCAGTAAGGACAAGTGAGGTGCATGCCACAACCAACCAGACGCGTGCACCCTGACTTCAGTTTTCAAGCTCAGCTGCTGAATGTCGAACCTGCAGAGTAGTGCTGAGCTTATAGGAAAAAACACTGCATGTCAGCTCGTGCGTGCCCTATAAACGTTTGAAACGCATGCCCGTTTTGGGCCTCAAGCAACCCCTTCTGCAAAGTTGGCGATGCTTCACTTTCATTATATGTTTGCTCTGGACTTCTTTAACTGGAGCGGTGACGTTTATGGTGCATATCAGTGTTTTTTTTAAGGATTTGGGAAAACCTTGCCTCCTCCAAACCTGGCAATTTGAGAAATTGTGTTCTCATGTCAATTTCTTGCTGCCTTAGCCCGCCGGGAGGCCTTTGGCCTCCCGGCAAATGGTGTATGCAATTAGTGTGTAGGTGATTTGGAAGCAATTGCTTTAAAACAGACGAGTTTGTCTGAATTTGCAAGGCAGGGCTTGAAAACTCCCTTCATTCGTCAAGGCAATGCAGATTCATGAGTTTGTCTATTTGACTCCACGGCGCTTCTTAGCCTCAGTCAGCCTCTGGGTGTGAGAAAATCCACGCCGAATGCTGAGCTCTTAAACTCTTGTGTGCAACACGTCAGGTGCTGCGCATTCAGCCTATTGCGCTGGGGGACACAGATGTACTCAAGCGTGCTGAACATACTCTCAGAAATGAAGGGGGTGATGCTGCAGTGATTTCAGGGAACTAGTTCTTTCCGTCCCCCCCCCATCACTCAGCCAGTCCTTGCGCTGGGGCTGTCCCTGAGAGGCTGGATGCTCAAGCCACTGAACTCGTTGTGGACCCACGAGCCCCTAAGTACTTCCCATCACTATTCTCCTGGCAACTTTGGGATTTGTTGGCGGGGTTTGTCGTTAATTTTAACATGATGATTATAACATGATGATTTTAAAATGATAATTTTAACATGATCTCAACAGCTTTTGGATGCCATACAATCTCGTCAGACTATCAATCTAAGACAGTTTGAACTCACTCTACGTGAACATATCATTGGGGGCTGGAAAGATCTTGACATTTTGACACCACATGAAGCTCACCATTCCAGCAGGATTATGAGGACATATCACACACATTTTGGTGTACCTTTGGGGAAAACTACTGGATGGTGGGATGACAGAAAAAGAAATCAAAAGCCTGTGTTGCCTTTCTACCTTCGCTTGGACATTCCCAGCAACCTCAGCCGCGCTCTTTCTTGCCTTCGCCTTTCTGGACACAACTTTTTAGTCCAAAGAATGCGTCATGACAGGAATAGAAGGCCTTATGAGCTCAGGATCTGTGACAGATGTGACTGACACTATTCAGGATGAGGAACACATTTTGTTGGACTGTCCGCATGAACATTTGGTCAGACTTCGCACACAGCAACAGCTTATCTTCCCACCTCAGTTTGAGGTTGGCCCAGCTCGTTTAAGGACCTTTATGAACCAACCTGATATTTTTGGTGTTGCCTCTTTTGTAGCTAAGTGCCTAGCCCTGTTCCCTTGATTTTTCTAGCGTTTTTTTGGTTTGGTTACAGGCTTTTATCCAAGCTTCCGCTCAGATGCCCACCAGAGGCATATATAGCGATGTAACCTTACCTTAACATGATAATTAAATTTGTGGAATTTGTGGTACGTGAGTGCCTTCTGTCGTTTTACACAGGGGCTCGTTGCCACCCCCAAGAATCTTGGTATCATATCGATTTCACAAATTGGAAATCCATATTTTCATGTCAATCAACATGGTATGTCGCCTTAAAAAAACACTGTGCATATTAGTTTCATCTCACCCCGTTTAATAACATTTCAGTGTTTTACGTTAGTTTTACAGTGCATGTTGCTTACACATACACACACACACACAAACACACACACACACACAAACACACTGTTTAGCAGCACGTAAAGGCATTATCGAGATGTAAGATTGAAATTTGCAATCCTATCAGGCCTGTGCACAGTACGGTGTACGGTACAGTACGCTTTGTATTGTACGTACCGTAATTTTGTAAATAATGGCGTAATTGCGATTTTGGAGGATTGTAATTTACCGTAATTTACCGTAATTTACCGTAATTTACCGTAATTACGGCAGTTTACTGTACGGTGTATGGTGCGGTGCCAAGCTGGCACTGCCAGTGCAAAGTTGGCCTCAGGAAGGCCTCTCCGCCTCAAACACCTCCCATTTCCACCTCCAGCATGCTCTTCTATGTACTGATGCCACACAATGCTTCCCTGAACGACCCTGGCTGGGTTGGGGCTGCATCAGCTTGGGGGAAGGGCCCAGCAGTGACTTGCATGGAAGTCGGATGCAGTACGTAATTCCTACAAGTTAACGTGTTTTATTCATAAACTTTTGTTATAAAAAGATTGTATTAGGCTGAAATTGGAACCAAATGGCCAGATTACGGTCAAAGTCGTACTGTACGGTGGGCACCGTCTTGTACGGTCTAACACCGTGATTTTGGCCGACCGTATTTTGGACTGTACTGTACGGGGTAATTACGGTCGCTACCGTAATTACGGTCCAAAATCCAACATTACGGCGTAAGTGCACAGGCCTGATTCCTATATGATTTGACATACACACCACATCTCTACACACACACACACACACACACACACACACACACACACACACACACACAAATACACAAAAACCGAAACATACATACACACATCCAAACGCACAGCACGTGCTAAAGGCCTTGAAGGAGCTGGATTTTACTGAGTTTGTGGAGGAGGTCACAAGCGCGTGGGATCAATTTAAGGAGGAGTCCAAAGGTGAGAGTTGCTGTAGGGCCTGGTTGTGGGAGTTAAAGGTTGACCTGCCTGGTTGGTGAGGAGGTGAAAACGGTGTGTTTTTGACTTGAGGACTGTAAAAACTTACTTTTCAAGCTTTGCGATTTAAAACCCTGGCAGATGACAGGGAAAAAAGAAATTAACGCAGATAGTGTAAACACTACCGGCATGGATTAGGAAAGGATGCTGTTTTGTGTTCTGCATCACCCAATGGATGCAGAGGCACATAACTTCCCACCTGGCAGAAAGCCCTAAAGAGCAAATTCTTTTCTAAAGACACGGGCTCGTGTGCACTGGTGAGGACTTTCACAACGCTGCATTGCAACCGGTGGAGGACTTCTCTATACGCGCTCTCTATGCGCTTCTCTGTTGCTCCTCATCTGCAGGCCACACTCCGTGTGGTGCCGTGCAGCAGCGGTGCTTTGCCATTTGACACTTTTGTGCAACACAAACCTTATCAGGCACTGCATATTGCATTTCAAGGCAAGCTTGTTGCGGTTTTGATCCTACTTATCGGATGCAGAGCGTCTATTTGATCAACCCTGCATTACTTGCTGTCTGCCAATGGGCCAACAACCTTGTACCTAAACAATTCACAGTGCGCAGTGAGTTGCGCCAGCAGGGACTGACGTGCAGACTGACCACTCCTGCTTGTGTTGCATGCCGTAGGCCATGCCAACGGGGCCGACACGTGGACTGAAAATTTTCTGTTTGTGTTGTTGTGCGCAGTGGGCCATGCCAACAGAGCCAACCTGCGGCGGACAGGGGCTGACAGGGAAGGCTTAACTGCAGAGCAACAGGCACGCAGACAATTGGAGCATTCGATTGCAGCCAAAGCAGAAGTTCGATTAACAGGCCAGGCCGTACGTGGTTGCAGGCAAAGGCAGCCACTCTTGCGCACACTCACTCATACACACATGCATGCACAAACATACACACGCACACGCACCCACACATATGCACGCGCGCACAACACACACACATACGCTCACACACACACACACACACACACACACACACACACACACACAAACACACACACACACACTCACACACACACACGTACAAACACACACACTCGCACAAATGCACACGCACGCATGCATACACAAACACACACTGTCTCACAAACACACTGAATACTACAGATAGAGCTGCAGCAAAAGATGTTTGCAGCTGCACGGGCGCAGACATCGACTTCGGCGGACAATGCAGCAGAAATCGCGGCTGCATACCAGGCCGCGCAGCTGGCCGCTATCCGAGGAGAAGGAGCAGCAGGTGGAAGTGCTCCAGCTCCTGCTGCTCCAGCTCCAGTTCCTGCTGCTCCAGCTCCTGCTGCTCCAGCTCCAGCTCCCTTAGAACAACCCCCGCAACCTGCACAAGGGGGAAGCTGACCGCTCCTCGGCAGCACGATGACTTAGGAGAGGGTGTGTGTGTCAACTATAAGCCCAGCACCTTTTTTTCTTGGAAAAGCCCCCACGACTTGTTGAACCTGCACAAGGAGGTACATGTAAATAAAAAGTTTCAAAACTAGGTGCATGGTCAGCACTGGTAGTGTGTGGGCTGCCGCCTCCAAACCACCAATTATCATGCCCCCTCCTCCCTTTTAGAAAGAAAGGAAGGGAAAAAACGCAGATAGTGTAAACGCTACTGGCATGGATTAGAAAAGGATGTTGTTTTGTGTTCTGCAATACCCAATGGATGTAGAGACACACAACATCCCACCTGGCCTGGAGAATAGAAATAGGAGAAGCTTTTCAGTGGGGATCAGGTGGTTGGTCCCAGAAGCCAGCACACCACCAGTAGTATTGATCAGATATTTTGGGGGGTTGTGTTTAATGTCTCGCCTTATCTATAAAAGAAAAGAACTCCGCAGGCAGTGAAAACCACTCCCCACATTGATTAAGGAAAAGTAAGCCACTTTGGTATCGAATACCGTAAAATTCCTCCACCGCAAAAAGGAAAGGAAAAATCAGTGAGGATCAAGAGGGTTGCAGGCTTGGCCTGAAACCGGTTCCTGATGAGAGTTGACAATAGTACTGGAAAGGGCACGTCTGATATGGACAAGTTTAGCAGCAAAGTTCACAGAGTGCACATGGAGTTTGGAGGCAAGCTTCTTAACTCTTTGAGAATCAAGACCCAGTTCCTTGAAAGGTTTCAGAGTGTGAGTGTTGTAGATGGTGCCACCCACACCTAAAAGGATGATGTGGAGAGTAACGCACGGAGGCTCCTTGGAGAGTGCGTAGAGATCTTTGTGCTGTTCCTTTGCGGCGTTTAGCTGGTTCTGAGGTCTGGTGTCTTCACAATACTTGATCTTGACGAGGTGGATGTCACGCCGATGTTTGTTGAGGTGATTAGGTCGGTGCTGTCTGCTGGGGTTGGTGGCTCTATTGGTGGCTGGCGGTGCTGCTGAGGTGCTCCCAGTCTCCCTCAATTGCTCCCTACCACTTCGAAAAACCCACCCCCCTACATTAGTTTGTTGTTTTTGTGTTTTTGCAGCAATGGGAGTAACCAGCACAGAATCTGGACGGCTGGAGGTAATTCTGTCTTTATCTGGTAAGCGGGGTGGGAAGAGCCATTTGGGAACAATTCTACTAGAAGTAGTACTTTCAGCTGTTTCAGGAATCTGGAGATTTTGCATGATCATCTGTTTGTTGCTGCCTATGTCTATGGAGACAACGCATGATCATAAGGAGCCTGTTTTGCTGATAGCCCTCAAGATCATGCGGCATGCTAAGTTGTGTCTTTCGGTGATCATGTTCCTTATTTGCGTGTGTTGGCACCCAGAAAGAATGTGCAGGGCACTGTCTACTTGTGGGCAGAGGGGGCAAGTTTGACTTGTTGAGAATTTGAACAATACCGCATGTTTTGATTATTATAGGGTGCCTGTTCTGTATTTCATAATGACTAATGACACATTTGGTCTTAAAGGGGACATAGGATGATGTTAGGTAAGCATTGCTAGTGGTTCCATTGGCAGTGCCGTCCTTTATGAGGGTTTGGTAGTATGCATGGTAGTTCGCTTCAGTTTTGGCATTTCCCAGTTTATGGAGAAAATGCATGTGTGCTTGAAGGGCGTCACGGTGGTTTGGTAGGTATCAAAGCTTCAGCCAGTTTCAACTATATCGCAATCAGTTTCTGATCCATCCAATATCTTTTGCTCTGATGGGGTCATTAGGATTGAGCTTTGATGCTGAAGAGGATGAAACAATCATAGTTATTTGATAAGCACATGAACTTACACCATGCTGCGATCCATGCTTTAAGGCCTTTCAATGCAGCTTTACGTAGAGTGAAAGAGTTTGGTATTAAAAAGAGGATTTCTGACAGGCCTCATGCGATGTTGTAGCTTTTCAAGACATACCTATGCATTGTCAGCTGGCATGTATGCCAGTCAGATTTGGTCTACGCATTTTCTGAAGCATGACAATGGTTTCAGCAACCCTTTGCAGGCCGCACACATGGCGTTTTTTAAGAGAATTTTGGGAATTAAATCTACTTCTGCAAACTGGTGTGTGCTTCGAGAATGCGCGCAGGAACCCTTGCAATTTTACTGGTTCAGGTCAGCTATCAAATTTTGGAACAGGATGGTTGATTCATACAGCAATACTTTACGCGGTGTTATGAAAGCAGATATTGCCCTTGAAAATTCTGGTGCTTCTAATTGTTGGACTAGACAGATGAAGGATGCTTTTGGTAAATTGCAGAATGGCACTGTATACATAAGTGACTTATTCCAATGCAGGAAGCTGATTATTTCTAATTTGCGCATAGACTTGAGATTCATCAGGCAGTTTGGAGAGAGGCACATGGTCAAGATCCTTGCTCTTGTTTAAAAAAGCCTGTGGCTTATCACAACTGGTTTGCTCTGCCTGAGAGACCGGTTTCTGATGCACGTGCACCATTTGTCTTGCCGGAGTATTTGAAGATGGCTCTGAGCAAAAGGTCATGAGGAACGTAGCTCGGTTCTGGATTCGAGGACATGGGTTGAAGTGTGAAACTGGTTTATATGGCAGGAGATATAGCTGTGTAACCCCTTACCCATATATGGCAGGAGTCCGGACAGGAGTGCACGTGTTTGCAATTTGTGTGAAAACGGGGATTATATTCAAGATGAGAAGCACGTCATTTTTCATGTATCGGTACCGAACATTTACGGCACCAGTTCATCCACTTATTTGATAATATTTCTGAAGATGATATCAAAGGTTTTGTTTTTCAACATAACTCAGAAGTTTACAAATTTATTAGTGCAGCTGTCGAACTTTTTGATTGATTTATTTGTTGGGACCTATAGGTTGAGCAGCCATGCCAGGCTGGAGGCCTTTGTAATCCAAACTAAACTAAACAATCATAGTTACATTGTAGGATGGCAACGAGTGTGGAAAAAAAGACAGAAAAATCGCCTTCCATGGATAAATTAATTCCATAAAATATACTGACAGCTCCAACCTGAGTTATACCATCCGTCCAGACCAAATAAATGAATTTGTAGGATCAACAACACCTGCTCAACTACAACAAGTATAATCTGACGGGCTGGGAATAAATAAGCCACCTTTTAAACGGCCCTACCTATCCAGTTGCTTACAACCTAGTTTCCTACTCAGCTATCTGCTCGGCTGCTCCTGCAGTATATGTACCTGACTATGTACAGGAGAGGGCTGGCAATAAGCATACACGTATTTACTTAAAAAATGGGCAGTGAGGCATGTGAGGCAACCATCACGCAGCATCACGGCAAGATTCTTGACTACCACCACGGAGACTAGCCTGTTGTTCTGGAACTACGGTCTAAGGGAGCAGGCAGATCTTGAAGGCCAGGATTGGGACTACCATTCGATCAGTTGTCACCGCATTCCTAACCGCTCAACAGCACAGACGTCTCCCCAGCATTCTCAGCGGGGGAGCACGACACAACTCCTGAACAACTACCGAACTCGGCATACAAGTATTGTGGCAAAGATCTGCTGTTCATTATACACCCATTTCAGGGTTCCCTACAGCTACTAGCTAAAACGTTCATCGGCTGCAAGCTAATACATGACTCCGCACATGCTTTTGAAGCGGCAAGCTATCATTGTTTGGACTAAGACATGCGACGGGTCAGACAAAACCTTGATTATAATAAACCACAAGCAAAGTAGCCTACATACGTGAGATCTCAACAAATAAAAACACCGCCACAACTATCCAACAATCTCTAGATCTGCTTAATACAACCTTCAATTCGTCCTATCCTTGCTCGCAGTTTATAGCTAGTTGCATGAATTGAGGGTAGACAGCCAAATTGCAGTGTGCACGAACGCATTGCACCCCAAATAAACAAGCTTTCACCCCAATAATCACAAACGCGCGTGTTCGACACACTTCCACCCTGCACAAAAATCAAACGAGCAAGACCATGCGCACGCCTACAGTTCAGCAGATCAATACGGAGCTGGTAGCTACGCGATCTCTACCTCAAGAGTTCCCTATCTGTGCCCCGGTGAGCTTAAAACTGCAATTAGTGTGACAGCGTACTGGGTTCTGACGTCTTGCGCTAAGTAGTCAAAAGCATGAAATACGCTCACCTTGCCGTGCGTTCAAAAATGTAAGGCTTGTGTTCTTGGAGAGCCAAAGGCTACTGACACGCACTCAAGAGGAGGGGGAGGAAGAGTAACCTGATTAAGTCAGGTGCACCAAAGGTGCATGCAAGCGCAGACATACGTGCGGGTGAGTGCGTGCTACACGTACAGGTCTGGAGTCATTTGGCTCCCTTTATAGCTGTTGCCCCCTCCCTGGCCCTCCATTAAGCAGTCATAGTCTGATTGCTGCGACTCGTGCATGGTTGACGAATCTAAGGTGCCCCTGTGTGTGTGTGTGTGTGTGCGTGCGCATACGTGTGTGTATGCTTGTTGCCTGTCCTACCTGCATGATGGGGGGAAAGCGCACATGTGGAATAATCAAGAAGGCTTAACAGAACTCTGTCTACTACGGCACTGCACATGATTGATAAAATTCCCCCTCAAATTTGTGTGTTAATTCCACATATTTAAGGTTCTGGCCAATCCTAGCAATCAGCGTCACGAACAACGGACATGTGCAGCATTAAGGAATGCATGGTGTGGCACCTCCAGCTCGGTTGCCACTCACCCACTCCCGTCCCTACTCAGCTGGTACGCCTGCTGTAGCTGTTGCTGCTGCAAGAGTGTCCCTCCATACTTTTGCTGCTGCTGCTGGTAGGCTTTGCTTGCAACGTTGCCCATGCCCGCCGCCATGCCGTGCTGCCGTATGTAGTTGGCGGCAGACAGGGCTTGATGCTGCAGCTCCTCCGCCTGGTGGTGGGCTGCAAAGGACAGCTGCTTGGCATCTGAAGCCTGCATAATTTGGCTGCTGAGGTCTACCTGCTGCTGGTGGCTGTGGCCCTGCAGGGGGGCGTGTGCAGGAAGGTACCCTCCTCCGTGCATTAGACCCTGGGGGTGCGGGTGCACCTGCTGCTGCTGCTGTTGCATTGGTGTCGTCAATTGGGGGGTGCTGCTGTGGGGCATGCCAGGTAGTCCCGCGGCAGCCAGCCAATGCGGGTTGGGGCTCATCGCATGGTGGTGCTGCTGCTGCTGTTGTTGCTGCTGGAGAAGGAGAGCCTGCTGCAGTGCAGCTTGCTGGCAGCAGCCGCCTGCGCGGCTGCTGCGGCCCTGCTGGCTTGCTGGGCCTCTTCTGTTGCAGCGTGCAGGGTCTCAGCCTGCAGGGTCCCAGGACAAAATTTTGTCGTGAGTTCCAGGTGCATGCATTGGAACGTCTTTGCGTGCGCGCATATGAGCTTGCGAGTACGTGTGCATTTCCTGTACGATTTTCTGTCACTCTCGCCTTTTGTAACTCTTGACCAGGTGATGCAGAGTACCTGTTGCCACGACCCCCCGTACTCTCACCCACACCCTAACATCCGCCCTCCCCTTTATCTCACACACACACACACACACCATGAGGAACTGATGCCTGAGGCTGGAGTCACTGCCAGGTGCCGAGACAGGGGCATACACGCCCTGCTGCAGTGACGCACGCACGACGTTGGCTTGGTAGAATGCACACACCGCGGGGTGATAGTGCAGGATCTGCAGGTAGGGAAAGGGTAGGGATAGGTTCTGGCCAGGACTGCGTAGATATTGCTCTACTGGCTGCCCGGCAAGAAAGCCACACAAATGAGGATCAGAAGAGGCTCATTTTATAGAATTCATCCATGCACAGTGGCGTGCTCTTCTTCAAGCAGACATGAATAAGAGAAGGTTGGTAGATTCACTTGTTTAAGCGCGAGCAGGCTCTGATACAGGGTAGTTGGTAGATCCACTTGTTTCAGCGCAAGCAGGCTCTGACGCAGGGCAGGCCTGCTTCTCCTTGTTCTAGCCCTACCCCTTGCTCCTCCCTTCTGCCCTTTTCAAGGTATTTTTGAACCAAACCTTTCTTGCACAGCTCAACAGTGTTTTAGCTGCAAAAAAACAGAGGCACGGCCTGGTCATTTAGCAGGCTACTGCGTGGTCTAGCTTAAGACCCCCAAGCTCTACGTCAGGTCCAGAATTTGACAACAACCTTAAAAAGACAGCCGTCCTTTCAGTGCTGGTTTGAACAATCAGATAGTGCATGCACAGAGGGAATGGGTCAAGATATCCCTCACCTCTTGGTATATTAGGTTCCTCACAGTCGCTTCTTCTAGTTTGTGGAGCTCAAAATCGAAGTGGTCTTGGGAGATGGGCGTAGCTTCCTATGATGGAGCAACAGAAGAGGTACGGAAGGTTAGAGCTTGGCTTTTACAAAGGGGGAAATTTTGGGTCAACACAACAAGAACAAAGCTAAATTTAACCGGCATTCCCGTAAAATCGTCAAAATGCAGTCTTAGGCACCGTATTGTGACCTGTATACTCGGTTCTAGCCAACCCCAATCACAGAGTTGTTCAGTTCGATTTTTTGAGAGCAAGGGTGCGATAAAGTTCGTGAACGTTCTAGAACCCTCCAACTGTTCAAGCAGTTTTGATGTGCAATTTCGAAAATGGAGGATTTTGCTGGTTTCTGAGGTCATACTCGTCCAAAACATGCTTGAATCGTCCTAAATACATAAAATATATTATATTAAACCCATACACAGAAAATCAGAACGTTAGACGGCCATCTAAGGCATTTTCCTGCATTTTTGACTACAATTTTGGACCCAAAAATTCGAAAAAAGGGCTTAAAGTTTGACGAGCTTTTAATAGCTCTCGAACGGCATTGTTAGGCTTTGTCAAAGTACGTGGAAGTTCGCGAACCCAAACTTTTGACCGAACCCCGAACTGAACAACCCTGCCCAATCATATACTTGTGTCAGGGAAGCTTTTACACCAAAGCAACGGCTGGCAGGCCTCAAGGGTAAAGCAGCTCACCGAGTGACATACAAAAGAGCCTCAAGCTGAGGGTAACCAGATCAAGCACACATCCCATGAATGAACCACAAGCAACAAGGAAAGAGAGGCATGCATCGACACCAACACACAGCTACGCATGCACGCACATGAAGACACGCACACACACGCACACCTGGGTGGTGCCAGGCAGGCCTGTGAAGTAGGGATCACACAGAGCCTCAGCTGCTGTGGGCCGGTCCACTGGGTCAAACGAAATGAGTCGCTGCAGCAGCGCGAGGGCACCTTTGTCGGCATTTGGAAATTTCTGCTCCAACGGTACGGGGGGCTTGTTGGGCATGGCAGCGAGGAACGTCCGTGCCTGAGTGTGTTTGTGTATGTGCATTCAAATGTGCATGTGGGCCAGTGGAAAAAGAAAAACCTGGGAGCGTGCAACTGCCTGAGGGGCCTTGAATCATCAATTGAAGAAATAAGAACTTTGTATCTTAACATCGTGCATATAGTACAGCAACAAAGGCCTGGCAATCACAAGCACGCACAAATGTCGAAGGCCCTAGACTTTCTTCTAGCTCGTATTATATAAGAGGGAAGCCTGGTATAAACATATTGCCTGGATTTGAGCCAGCACAGGTTGCAAGCAACCTGGAAACAAACACCTTCTGGTTGCTGATGCGTTCTATCACAGCAGGCGGGGGCTTGCCCAGGAGGTTGGTTATGATCTGCAAGTAGGGTCGGCCAACATCACACAATATAAGTATGTACAGTGTGTACTTGCGTATAAATACAGATCTGGACAACCTGTCTGCAAGGGGGGGGCGGGGCCAAAGGGAGCAAAGCAGGCCAAGAGCATTTGGGCTCTGTAGGTCAAAGGCAAGAGCACTGCTATGGCACAATCTACCAGCATGTACTACTCAGGGCTGACCATCTTGCAACAAGAAAATGCCTCCAATTGCACAATATTGTGTGGACGGTCTCCTCATGGACCGCCCTGGGTTTTTGTGTGGAGTGCTACCTGAACTAGGGTACCACTCCACTAGACTACTGCAGGCAGACTAGGTAGTGCATTGGAAAGGAAAGTTTTATCGAGCCTACCTCTGGAATTTCAGTCTATGCCGACAGGCAGGTAGTGGAGTGCTACCTGACCTAGCAGTCCAGTAGGAGGCTTTTTAGGTTGCAGGGCCAGCACGACCAGGTTGCAAAAAGCGCATGCAGATGAAACGCAAGACTGTGCCCCCACCTGCAGCTGGCTCACAGCATCCCGGCCAGGGAACAGGGGACGCCCCAGCAGCACCTCTGCAAAGATACAGCCAATACTCCAAATGTCCACTGCCTGCGTGTAGCGCCCGTAGAAGCAGCCACACAGCTCCGGGGCACGGTACCAACGTGTTGCAACGTAGTCAGTCCAGAAAATGGGAGACGTAGCAGGGTCTGTGATGAATGGTCGCGCTAGTCCAAAGTCTGCATGGAGCAAATGTGTGTTATGTGTATTGTGTGAGTGGGTAGTTGATGCGTGTTCTTCAAGTGTTCAAGAAAGGGGATGGGAGGAGGTCTGACATGACAGACACGACATGGGTCTAATGTGTGGGTGTGCGTGGGTGTGCACGCGCGTGAATGCGTGTGCGCCTGATCTATGAAACAGGGAAGGGAAGGCCTAGCAAATAAGTGAAGATAAGCTGGAGACGGCGCGCAACCCTGAAGCTACACCCTCCTTCTCACCACAAATTTTCAGCTTGCAATTCGAGTTGGCTAAAATGTTCTTGGGCTTGAGGTCTCTATGCAGTACTCCTGAGGAGTGGATGAAGTCTAGTCCACGTAGAAGCTGGTACAGGAAAACCTGTGAATAATACAGGTTAAAAGGCAGCAATACTGGGTGTTAGACAGCTGGATGGAGCAGGCAGGTGCAAAAGAGCGGGTGTGCTTCAGTCCAAGAGGCAGGAATACACAAGGACCTTTACCTTATGATGGTCGTGCGTGAGATCGTCGTTAGCTTCAATCACGGTGTGCAGATCCGACTCCATCAGTTCAAACACTACATAGATATCCTTGAAGGTCCTTGGATCAGGGGGCAATAGGACGTGCTTAATTTCTACCACATCTGCAAACAGCAAAAGAGAAAGGTGTTAATTCTTTAACGCAATGATTTTTAAATTAAGGACGACAGCTGACAGGTGGGCAAAAAAACAGATTAGCAAAGAGACTTTCACCTTTATGAATCAATAGCAGCGTGTTCTATTCTCTTCTGTACTGCGTGGTTATTTGAATTCCCAAAAGTCACATGGGTTGCCTGTTACGCGATGCAAGCTCGAAATTCTGGCTGCACAGCGAAACTCTTACCACTCTAAAGGCGTACCTGGGTGTTTCAGAAGGCGCAGCAGCTTGATCTCGCGCAGGATCCGGGTGGCATCGGCTACGTTGTCGAACACGCCTTGTATCTTCTTGATGGCCACGCGCGCGCCTGTCGTTGTGTCTATTGCCGCGAACACCACTCCGTAGCTGCCCTTGCCGATGACCTCCTGCACTTGGTAGCGCTTGCTCTCGCACCAGCCCAGGCAAAACCCGGGAAGTACGGGTTCGAAGGAGCTTACTGGCCCTTGGTCTGCTTGTTGCTGCTGCTGCTGCTGCTGCTGCTGCTGCTGGCCCTGGACGCCGTCGCGGGCAAGCTGCACGTCTTCCTGATGATATGGTGACTCGCTCATTTCCGTGCCTGCAAGCTAAGAGAGTGAGGAAAGGAGGAGGCTTGTTTGGTGAGCAAGTCCCCAAAATGGCCTGCATTCCAACTTGTGTGCTTTTCATGGCCGTGCCCGGCCCATTGCAGTGGAAGGACGTTGAAGGAAAGGCAATGGGGTGAAGGGGGGAGGGATTTACACATCGAGTGGGGCGGCAGGCCGGAATTTTGCACTTTGGAAAACTGAAGCGAAGGGCCTTCAGCTGTTGCAAGGCCCAGAGGGACGTCCAAACCAGGGCAATAAAGACAGCAATACGAGAGTGTAGCAGCAGGCAGGAGGCGGGACGACGAAGGCGGGAGAATGGAAGGAGGGGGGGGGAAGCGAAGGGAGCAAGGAGTGTGCCAGTAATATGGTGGATGCAAGCACACACGATTTGATGATATCCATGATTGCAGGAGTGTGCAAAGCAGCATGTTGCAACAGGAAGCATCAGTCAGGGCTGGAGGCGGGCAGGCACGACAGAGAAGCGAGCTTCAAAAAGGAAGCGGGCGAGGCCCTTCGCTCCCTGCCATTTCTCCTGCTGCCCCTGGCCGTGCAGACCACACTGGGCGACCAACAGCACGACTACAACGCACCTGTTCAATGCCGTGGAGGGCGGGAAGCGGGAGGAGGAAGGGACCTCTCTCTCAGGTGCAAGCGGGCAGGCTTGATTCTTGCTCTCTTAATGGACTTGCGCTCGTGTCAGTCAACACAACTTGCCTTCTAGTTACAAGCTGATGGCCCTGCCAATGGTTGTCATGCTTCGCTGCTTCCGGCCCATCAACTTGTCACAACAAACAATCTACCCCTTCTAGACGAGCATCGTAAATTCTACCTACACTACAAATACATAAATTTATTGGAGAAGGAGTCGGTGCCGAAAAAGTCTAAAAAGTACTTGTTCAACCAACCAAACCGAAACTGAAAATTGTACCGTGACAGGTAGAGCCCTTCACTTCCACACTCAAATCCACACGTGCAGTGCTTTGACAGAGGTTCGTAAGCTAGGGCAGATGCTAGGAAATGAATGGCTACTGCGAAGAAATAAGCAACCCTAGCATGGCAAGGTGGCAGGGGAGAGTCTACAGGAGAGCCCCTGCACTCCACTAGGGAGTATAAATATCAGTCTTACTCCTCCGTGTTAGAGCGTATTAATTTGAATTGTTCCCACCAGGGAAGACCAGGATCTTCCTTCCTCAATGTGCATTCTGCAACGTTGCACATTCTGTGCAATGCTAAACTTATCCACATGACGTGTCCTTTCCAATACCAACTCTCATCAGGAGCCGGTTTCAGGCCAAGCCTGAATCGTCCTGACTTTCTTTGATATGTTCTACATATGCTCTTATGCTTGTCCATGGTGAAGGAGTTTCACGGAGCTCGGTACCTAAATGGCTCCTCTTCCATAAATTTATGTGCAGTGTTTTTCCACTGCCTGCGTCGTATTTTCCAGGTCAGCAGCCAAACTCTGCTGTACAAATTGGCTCATCAGCTCACATTTTGTGGGTCCCTTTGTCTTGTAAATTAGCCTGCACATATTCACGAAGTAGATACGAGACGTCGAGTCAAGCAGTATTTGAGGACCAACGGGGCACAGACTGCATGGATGATCATGCAAACCCTTGGACTATCACACATGCCCCGCTCATAGAGCTTTCTTATCCACCCCGCGCTGAGCTTCTTCCTCTTCACTGCAAGGATTTATGGTGTAAGCCGCGTAAGTTAGAGTTATTTGCCCCTTATTTTTGTATGACAAATTATGTAACGACTGGGTGGCAAAAATGAGAAAGGGAGTTGTTTATATTCTGCAATATTGGATGGATGCAGAGCTACACCATATTTCATGCGGCCACATTCCATGTGAAAATATGAACGTAAGGCAGGCTGAAATAAGGCTGTGAAATGGAGATCAGGTAGTCAAATGGCAAAGGAGGAGGCCTACACACCACTACTAGGAGTGGTTCTTTATACTAGCAAGGGGTGCGTTTATGTATCGTCAAAAGCTTACGATTTCTGTTGTGGATGTGACGCGTCTGAGCTATTTTGCGTCTAAGGCAAAACATAAAAATAAAAGAACGCAGATAGTGTAAACACCATCGGCATGAAATAGATAAAGATGTTGCTTAGTGTCCTACAAAAAACGGCTGGTCAAATTACCCCCTATGTAAACATTGTCACCATTGCATTTTCAGACTTCTCAGTCTCTTCTTGCTTTACCTTGTATCATTAATCCCCTTTTCAGCTGTCAACTTATTGGCTTGTACTTCGTATCATTGGATTGTACTTTACTTATGCATGTTACATTCGCCCCACCCTCAAGTGCTTGCGTCCTCGTAAGCATATCACAACCCCTTAAACCTGTACGGTTTTTACATGATAGTGGCTTTCGATTTAAGACCACTCGGAGGTTATGCGGCGAAGTGTAAAGCGTGCGCAAAAACACCGTTTTTGTGGGCCGGAGGACTCGAACCAAGAACCTCGGCTTCGATGCCAAATGTAGCGCAGTGGCCCAAAATGGTTAACCGGATGAATTAGCGATAAGTAGATTGTACTTTTCTTATGCATGTTACAATTGGGAAAGGGTGTTGTTTTGTGTTGTGCACCACCCAATGGATGCAGAGACACACAACATCTCACCTGGAGAACAGGAGAGGAAAGGCTTTCAGTGGGGATCAGGTGGTTGGCAGGCAGAAGCCTGCACACCACCAGGAGTATTGCTCTGATATTTTGGGGGGTTGTGTTCATTGTCTCGTCTCGTATGTATGACTTTTGTTGCGGATTTAATTGCATGTAGGCTTGTTTGTTTCATGAGTGCTGTGGCATGCAAGTAACTCTGAGGCTTGGAGTGTGGTTTTTTGAGTGGCTGCTGTAAATGGTGCCTGTTGCTCCTAGCAGGCAGGATGGTGTGAAGGGTTTTGCGGTATCTGAGTAAGCGAGGCATTAGCAGCTTATGTTTTTCTCGTGCCTTTTCTGCTTGTTGAGTAGGGGAAGTGCCAACACAGTGCTTAATTTCGATCAAGTGTATATCACGTTTGGTTGTGTCTCTCTTGGTTTCACAGCCAGGGGGTATGGATTGGCAGCGCCTTCTATAAGGTTATTATGGGTAGCTCTTCTTGCATTAATGGCAGAACTAATTTGGTACGTGTGTGTTGGGTTTCGTTTGGGGCGTGAATGTTGGGTCGGAGCAACTATGATTGCATCTGGCTTACGATATTCCCGCCGCTGTTGTGCCTTGAGATTGGAAGGTAAAAGCCAGGCTGGAATTACCCCTATTTGTGTCTCCTTAGAAGGACGTGTAATGCTTTGTTGTACCATTGTTGCACATCTGCCTACGTTTCATTGTGCCTGTTGATAATCATTTTATTTATAATTGGATGAATGCAGCCTGACAGCATGTGGTAGGTGCCGTCTAGCGTATGGCAGATGAGGCAGATTGGTGGGCCCGGTAAAAAAAACTATAACGGCACAGCGGCGCTGGGTGAGGTGCTGCAACATGAAGTATTTTACTCACGAGATGGATTTCTAGTTTGCTGCGTATGCATTTGACGTGCTTACAGAAACCCAGTCCTGAGTAGCTGAAGGCCTATCCCCATTGCAATCCTATCCCCATTTCAATTCTATCCCCATTTCAATCCTATCCCCATTTCAATCCTTTCTTCCAACCTCAACCATTCCAGCAGCAGCAGCAGCAGCAGCAGCAGCAGCCATCATCCCCAGTCACACCACTCATCAAAGAGCATATCAAATTTTGCAGTTTCGCACTGGCACCTATCACTCCACTCCATACAAAACTTGAAAAAGAAAAGGCTCAGCTGGTAGTGATGACACAGCCAGCATAATTATGAGAGGGGGTTACTGAGGTGCCCGCACCAGGCAACCCCCCACCGCGCAAACAATGAATGGAAATTAATGTGGATCAAAGGGGTTGTGTGCTGTAGCAACCGGACCCAATCCTTGACTGTAGTTGCTTGCATGTGTTCTATTGCAATGCATACCTTGGTTTTAATACTACCTTAGCAATGCCTGATGGTTTGTTCATGCAGTTTGTGTGTCAGGTTTTCTATCTTATGGTAATCCAGATCAAAGTGTGCCAGAGTCCTCTCTGTATAGTTTTTGTAATTAGTCCCCATAGCTCCAACGAGGATCACGTGAAGCTTGACTTCCCTATATCCTTGCCTGTTTAGTTTGGCCATAAGCATGCTGTGCTGTGCTTTTGCTTTCTCCATACTCCATACAACATAGTTTCCGTGACATTCAAACCGGTGACTATAGCACAGGCGATTTGATTCAGATGTCATGCATAGTAGCAAGAGATGCGCTTTGGATTTTGGATATTTGCATCGGCGTGCACTGTCCCTATGAAGGGGCGCTTTAGAGGCGCTTTCCTTGGAAAGCGCCAAAAGACATCGATTTGCACGTGCAACAGATGGCATAATAGCAAGGGATGCTTTGCATTTCGGAAATTTGCATCGGCATACAACAGATTTCATGGAAGATACTAATGTGTGTTAGAAAAAGTCACCCCACCCCCTTCCCCCGGCACGTACACACGCACGCGCATACCTGGCAGTGCGTTT
>Ga0307974_1000820_pt1 | contig 20178 bp, 27 predicted proteins | sample OrgLakmetagen784_FD_201812 | JGI IMG/M metagenome (GOLD analysis project Ga0307974, IMG submission 201812) | Saline water microbial communities from Organic Lake, Antarctica - #784 | ecosystem: Environmental > Aquatic > Non-marine Saline and Alkaline > Saline | place: Antarctica: Organic Lake... | reverse complement strand
AGGGGGGGGACACAACTAACTTGCGCAGCCTAGCACAGCAGGTGTTCAAGGAGGCAAGCAGCAGGGGAGCCCCTAAATTCACAGTGGGGAACGACCTGGGTAAGCTGGCCAGTGCCCACTGGGAGGCTCAGCACGTGGGCTTGCCTGGGGGTGGGTTGAGCGACAGCAAGCTGTTGCAAGCTGCAGAGGAGCATCAAGCAGAAAGAATGAAAAGTATCAGTGAAGAGCGCAGCAGCATAACCAGAGAGGTAGCAGAAGCACTGCAGGGGTACTATGAAGTGCAAGCAGCAATGGTGCATGGGTACCATGTGCTACAAGTGCCACACCCCAGCTGCCCCCGCGGCGTTGTGCTCGCAGTCACGCAGCGTGACCGTGACTACCTTCGCCATCCAGCAAGACAGATGTACGGCAAGGCTGCATTGCGGATGGCACAAGTCAAGCGGCGCTGTGATGTGCTGGTGCTGTGTGATGAGTCTGAGCTGTCGGGAAGCATTGAGCAACAGCGTGGTGTACTGCTGGACAGGCTGAAAGAGGCAATGCTTGAATTATAAGTTGTAATCACCGTCACATCATGGTGTGCGTAGTTTGTTTTGTTATAATTAGGTCAACACCACATACAGAGAGATGGGCACATCTTGGTTGTCACTCAATAATGTACGCCCCTTTTCTAAGAGATAGCCTGGGCTGGCTGTGTGTCGTGGTGCCTTTGCTTGCTGTGAGTTGCACCTCTAGGGTGAAAAAACGCTGTGGTATTTGTTGGCTAGCTTGCTGTGGCTTGAACATCACGGGAGTGTGGACTGAGATGGTTGAGTTTCTATGTATGTGCAGCAACCAGCTAGGCCAGGATGGGGCTCAAACAACCTAGCAACTTGAGGCAAAGCTTTTTCCCTTCAACACTTTTCTTGTGCTTTTCTTAGAACGTACATGCTGGTGCACTGTTGTAAGTCAAATGTTATATTTGAACTCAGCTTCCAATTTGTTTGCATGAACAGTCATGGGTCTATAATGTGGCGCTCCCTTCCTCCCCTTGGGTTTTACATTCTGGTGTTCAGTTAACACGCCTGAACTGCTTGTCGTGGCTTTCCATCGGGCTCTTTTTATTGCCTCAGGTTTTGCCTTTCATCATTCATTCATTCATCACTTCTTACTTATCACTTCCTTAGAGAACAATATGGCACTGGCTGAGACCATTTCTTTTACAACCTTACGTTTACTTTACGCTGGCTGATTTAACAATGCCTATCAGCCCAACATGTGGCTGCCGGTTACCCCCCTATGTAAACCCTTGTAAACCCTCTCAATAATGTACAAAGCTGAATTATTGCGCTTGCCTGAAGAAGTGCCGAATGGCTCGATGAGACATACTGTCTTTTCCTGCATCGTTTCAACCGATGTTGCTAAAATTTGTGTAGCGTTTCAATCATGCTGGTATGTCACGACGAATCATGGTGCCAGCTTAAGGTTAAGGTTACATCACTATATATGCCTCAGAGGGTATCTCAGCGGAAGCTTAGAAAAAAGCCAAACCTATCTAAACAAAAGGGGAAGCGTCTGTAAAAGATAAGAGGGAACGTCTGTCTGCAGAAGAGCCTAAGCGGACCGCAATAGAGCAGAGAGCAGAATACTAACAGAAGAAAGCTTGTTCAAGAAAACCCGTTTGTGTGTGTGCATGAAATTGTCAGTGAGCGTGTGAGAGGCTGAGAGAGCCTCGTGAAACCAGGAGCGCCAAGAAAACAAAGTGCAGCGGAACAGAAGAGAGAACAAAGGACACAAGCAGCTCCAAAACCCAAGCCACGCACCACACCCGGGCCACGCACCACACCCAGGCCACGCACCACACCCAGCAGATTAAGCATGGATTGCAAGTATGAGCCATATCCCCCCCATTTAACATGAAAGTGAGGAATCTTGAGTGTTCAATGTAAGTACCAATGTAAGTACCAATGTAAGGTAAGTATTAAAATCTCTCTCAAGTTTTAACGTAGCGGGGAAACCTGCCTAACCCGCACTCAAAAAGACCATAAAGGTGTGTTTAACGTCTCCTCCCTCTCCACGCGAGAAGGAATCGACGGCTCAAGCAACGCACAAGAGGAGATGGTAGTCTGAGGAAAGAGCGAGTTTGTTACAAGAGGGCCATCTAAACTGGCCAAACAACCAAATAACCGCAAAACCGTTGCTCACATTAAATCCCAGGGGAACAACCGAATAACCGTAAAATTGTTGCCCACATTAAATCCCAGGGGATAAATCACACGATTCGTCCATGCCACTGCCTGACCTAATAGCATGACAGGTACCTGTAGTTTCAAATGTTCCTTTTCTATGACCTGTGACGGAAATGATGGGTTATACTTACGAAAGCAGCCTCTTATTCTGAGCTTTTTCAAAAAGCAATGTTTTTCCTGCGGACCCATGGACAGTCCTTAGTTATGGCAAACATGGTACGCTATACAGTGCATACAATTTTTTGAGCCTCACGCTACCTCAAAATGAGGGACGGCAGTAATTCCCGTGCGCTTTTTGTGATGTCACAGTGTTGCTTTTCTTGCATGGTGTTCAAAGTTTTAAAGGGTTTACAGGGTTTACAGATAAAGCCATCAGTCAAAACGTGCGACTGCGAGGCTGCGTATGTAAGACATGCAAAAATTGTGATTGTTGTTGTTGTAGTACCAAACTTGTAGCAACTACAAAAAAACCTTGGAAGGGAAAAAAGGCACAACACTGTTTAAGAAGAAAGAAAAGAAAAGAAAAGACTCCGCTGGTAGTGATGACACAGCCAGCATGATTAAGGGAGGGGGTTACTTAGGTGCCCGCACCAGGCAAACAATTACAAAGAATTAATGTGGGTCAGGGATGGGTTTTGTGTCGTAGCACCCAGACCCAGTCCTTGAATGTTGTTGCTTGTGTTATATTGCAGTGCATACCTTGTTTTTAGAGTGCAGATGCATGTCTGATGGAGTGTTCGTTCAGTTTGTGTGTCAATTTTTAATCTTATGGTAATCCAGATTAAGGTCTGCCAGAGGTTTGTCTGTATAGTCTATGTAGATAGTCCCCATGGCTCCAACGAGAATCACGTGAAGCTTGACTTCCTTATATCCTTGTCTGTTTAGGTTGGCAATAAGCATGCTGTGCTGTGCTTTTGCTTTTTGGAGTTGGGGATCAGGCCTAGTGTCTTCACAGAATTTAAACTCAACCAGGTAAACCTCCCACTGGTTTGGATTCAATTTCTTGTCTTTAGCAAGCTGTTGGAAGTTTGGGTTGCGGGTCGTTAAGGGAAGGTAAGGTAAGGTTACATCACTATATATGCCTCTAGGGGGCATCCGAGCGGAAGCTTGGAAAAAGCCTGAAACCAAACCAAAAAGATATCGGAACAAATCAAGGGAAAAGGGCTAGGCACTCAGCCACAAAAGAAGCTACACCATATATATTAGATTGGTTCAAAAAAGTCCTCAAACGAGTTGGGCTATCCTCATACCAAGGTGGGAAGACCAGCTGGCGGTGCTGTGTGCTGATAGCTAACAAGATGCTCATGCGGGCAGTCCAGCAAAATGTGTTCCTCATCCTGAACAGAGTGCCAGCCACATTTGTCACAGATCCTGAGCTCATATGGCTTTCTATTCCTGACGCATTCTTTGGACCAGAAAGTTATGGCCAGAAAGGCGAAGGCAAGAAAGTGCACGGCTGAGAACGTTGGAAATATCCATGCGAAGGTAGATAGGTAGCGGGTTGGTAAGCGAGAGGAGCACACAGTGCTAGGTAGAATTAGGATGGCGTCAGGACGAGAAGAGGCTTTTTAAGCATGTTCTGTTAGTTTTGGAAGCAACCAAGAGGGCAGTGTTATGTTGGCAGTGTTTCTCAGATCTAGGCCTCGCTCTGATAGTTTATCTGTGCTGCCTACGTCAGTGTAGGCAATTTGGTTGACACCGCATGGTCCCTTTTGTAGTGCTTGGACAATCAGCACGCTTGCCGTATAATGGGGTTTTATAATCATGTTCCTCATTTTAGTGTGTTGGCAACCTGAGAGTATGTGAAGCGCACTATCAGTAGTGCAAGGGCAGATGGGGCAGTTTGCATTGGGAGAGAAGCCGTGCCAGTAGCGTGTTTTTGATTAAATATTGTACCAGTGCGGTACCTCATAACATTACGCCTTTCGTAGAATTTAAGTATTATTGTTCCAGAAAGCATTTGTGATTTGTTTATTGACCAAAGGTCTAAGGTCCTTCCAGTAGTTGTAACACCCTGTGTTTGTTTTGGCACTCCCCAGTCTGTGTGATTTGCACATTTCTGTTTTCAGCTTGGCCTTTAGATCAGAGAGTGCACGAAGCCTAGGTGTAGTTGTCCCTCTTCCGCTGGGATTCTCACCGGTGCCTTTAGCCACAAGCCAGTAAAGGTGTGTGTATGCATTACCGTCTGGAGCTGGAGGCTGAAAGTGCATGTCATGACCTCCATCATGTAAGGCAGAGTGTTTGGCAATTGCATCTGCACATTCATTTCCGGCAATGCCACTATGGGCTTTCACTTTATAGAGGCAGATAGGTTCTGGTGAAGCATAAATCATAGATACAACTTGTTCTAGCAGATTTGAGTGTATATGGTCTCGTTGCATTTCAGGGAAGAGTAACTGTTTTTCTAATCTAGTATGTGTTTCTTGTTGCTCCACAGAGAGGTGCCGTTCTTCTGATTGGTGGTTTGTACTTGGATAAGATCTGCCATTGCGTAAGCCGTTACCATGATTTGTTGTGACATAGTAATAGTTGTGATTTTGCCTGGTTTGTTAACTTGCTCGAAGTGAGGACTAACAAATCTTAAAAACCGTGTGATTGGCTGAAAGAAAAATGAGCATCAAGCTTATAAGTTTTACTTATGATTAAGCATCTGTTGAAGCGGTTGAAGCCATTACTGTGGTTGAATTCAACTTGCAGTTCTCAGGAGGCCTCAGATAATTTCTTTGCCTGCTAGATGCAAATCATGGCATGCATATTGGCGTCAGTTTAATCCTGCATTATGAGACACATTCCACACCCACATCCACATACTCACCTTTATTGGCTGGATTCTTTGTATTATGGGCCTTATTTTCTTTGTTTTTTCTCAGTATTAATCAGATTCAGTTTCAAAATCTTCAACGAAAGACAGGATCAACACTACAAGAAAGACGCCCCAATCATAAGAGGCAGAAGAAAAAATTGCAAGTGCAGAAGTCTAGGTAAGTGGTGAAGCATCACAAGACGTGCTGCCATACGGATGAGTTCATGAGGCAATACTACCTTTTCCAGTAGTGAAAGTGTCTGGTCACGCTGCTCAAATAACACATCAACTCTCTGATCAATAACATATAATAAAGACCAAACATAGCCTCACACTCACACAGCATCTTCCTTGCTTCCGCACAATGGCATGCGTTTGTAAGCAGGAATCTTCACAACTGCGCGGCAAGCAGCGCACAGCTTATTGCCATACAAAGCTGCTGCTGAGCACCAAGGCCATACACTACTGCCTGACGGTTAGACTGTGCCCTGCACAGTACCACCCATCACCGCCACACCCCTGCGTCCTAAGTACAGGGAACACTGCTACTGCTATATATTCACACTAGCAGGCAAGCAAAAGGCACATGACGGAAATCGCCCCAGGGTTGCAGGTGCCGTGTGTGTTTGTTGAGGCAACACTACCCTCATTGTCACACCAGCTCTCACACAGATCGAATCAAGCTCAAACAGATCAAATCAAGCTCAAACAGATCGAGTCAAGCCCTTACACGCCGGGCATGGGGAAGCCAGCGGCCAAGGCCTCAACTTCCTGCCTGAGAGCGGCAATGTCTGCTCGGGCATTGCCCTCAGTTGCCATGTACTCCTTGAACTCCTTGAGCTTGGCGGGAGCAGGGGTCTTGCTGGCACAGTCCTTGGCGATCTGCAGATATAAGTGTGTTTGCATGTGTGTGCGTGCGTGCGTGTGTGTGTGTAAGTGTGTGTGTGTGTTTGTTTGTCTGTGTGTGTGTGTGTGTGTGTTGCCCTCTCATGCCTGCACTCTTGCAAAAGAATTCAATATGCGCTGAAGACCCAATACACCCTTCCACAAAAACAGTTACATCAAATTATACCTAACCACACATTTACATGCTCATCACATCATACCCAATCACGCGTTTACATGCACATTACATCATACCTAACCGCACATTCACGTGCACATCAAATCATACCTAACCGCACATTCACGTGCACATCAAATCATACCTAACCACACATTCACATGCACATCAAATCATACCTAACCACACATTTACATGCACATTATATCATGACTAACCACACCTAAATCCACGTCTGGCTATTACAGTTGACCAAGCCCATCCTTGCAGCGAACCCTCCTGCATTCGCGCGGACATGCGCACCAGCATACCATCAACCATACACCTCACACGCACCTTGCACGCGCGGTCGATGAAGTTAGCGATCTGCAGGAACTCGGCCTCCTTAAAGCCGCGAGTGGTCAGAGCAGGGGTGCCGATGCGGATGCCGCCGGGGATGATGGCACTCTTGTCTCCTGGCACGCTGTTCTTGTTTAGCGTGATGGACACCTCATCAAGCACAGTCTGCAGAGGTGCACACGTGTGTGTGTGTGTGTGTGTTTGTGTGTGTGTGTGTGAGCGCGCGCGTGCGTGCAAGTACGGCAGGACAGGACTACACCACTGAGGATGCAGCGACACTCAGCGCTGCAAGAGCACACAGACCACCTGCACACACCTGCGCAAGTGCACCGTCAACACCTGCACACGTGCACCGTCAACACATGCACACACCTGCACACGTGCACCGTCAACGCCCATGGGCTTGAGGTCCACAAGGATGAGGTGGTTGTCTGTGCCTCTGGACACAACACCATAGCCCATCTCCATCATGCGCTTGGCCATGGCTTGGCAGTTGGAGATGACCTAAGGAAGGAAAAGAGCGCAAGTGAGTGAGTGAGTGAGTGAGTGAGTGAGTGAGTGAGTGAGTGAGTGTTTGTGTGTGTGTGTGTGTTTTTGTGTGTGTCTCTGTGTGTGTGTGTATGTGTATGTGTGTGTATGTATATGTGTGCGTGTATTTGTGTGTATGTGTGCGCGCATACCTACCAAAACTTTTGCGTTAGTTCAAAGATGCCAAATGGAAGCTGAAAGTTGCAATAAAAGCTTGCAATAGGCATCCCATAGTTGCTGCTGAATACCTGAATGAAGGCTCCAAGCAAGCTTTCAAAATCATTTTCATATACAATGTATATTACAAAAGGACGGAAATTAAGTATCAAGTACAATCTGTGTACACACAGTTGTGACCCAAACTAAGATGTACAGACATTCGTGACCCACTACCCTTGTCTAACAATAAGTGTTAATAGCTGGTTTCTTTTAGCGAGCCAATTGATTGTACATGTTCTAGAGGGCTGCGTGCATTGGCCAAGTTGGGAGCCTCAACCACCCAACGTGCCCCATAATTATGATGAAAGTGACACTGAGCCACTTCAACAGAATAATTGACGACACACACCAGAATCAAGTAGTTTGCGTGTGCACCCTCCCGGCCTCAAGGGCACCACATATTTACGTTTGGCCTGGTAGTTCTTAGCTACCACTACACTGTTATTTGCAGGACATATTTTAGCAGGTTCACACACACACACACACACCCACACACCCACACACCCACACCCACCCACACCCACACCCACACCCACACCCACACCCCCCCACACACAACCCCCCGCCCACACACACTCGCACACACAAAACACACGCACACACACGCTGAGCCCCAAATGATTAACGATAGTAAGACAGCAAGGACACGCTCACGCCTCATCGCCTGTTCAAAGTGTGCATGATAGCAAGCACCGCTACTAGTTTCGTCACAGCCACAGGTTGTTGTCATTACTCCAACATGACCCGTGCAGACTAGCCCTGTTCTTTTAATTTTGTTTCTAGCGCCTCCTCGGTTTAATTACAGGCTTTCCCGTAGCTCCTACTCAGACGCCCCCCAGGGGCACCATAAATAGCGATGCAGCCTTACCTTCAACATGATCAGACAGACTGCTTCGACGACCATAAATAACCTTACCTTACCTTACCTTAACATGATCAGAACAGACTTCTTCAACCACCACCACCTGTGACCCGGTCATCACACGTGCATCGTCGCTGCCACCTGAGAGAGGTGAGTGACTCTGTCACAGCCTGGCCTACCTGCTTCTGGTACTGCTTAAACTCGGGGGTGTTGGCCATCTTCAGCGCAACTGCCAGCGCACTGATGGTGTGGTTGTGGGGCCCTCCTTGTAATCCCTGTGCACCATGGAGGGTTGCGGTTGTAAACAGATGTGTGTGTGTGTGTGTGTGTGTGCGCGCGCGCGTGTGTGTGTGAGCCTGTGTGTCGCTCTACCAGGACCTAGTAGGCATGTGCCTGAGTACAAAGGTCAGGCAGTGCTGCTGTGCACCCAGAAAACATTATTGGCACTGAAGGTCTGGACACAAATCGACAAACCACTGGTCAGATGCTATAGGTGGATTTGTTTGCTGAGAGTACGTATGCACAGCAAAGGTGAACAGGACACCTATGAGGCTCAATGCCAGCACACTCACAGGGAGAGCACAGCCTCGTCCACGACGGCTTCAGTTTCTTCGCGACATCTTCTGACTGTACGACTTTATATACTCCAGCAAACCCGCTACTTCCTTGAAGTAACACAGCCTAGCCTTTAGCTTGTTTCAACTGTTTGGGGCATGTCTGACTAAAGTCCAACTGGAGCTCCAGCAAACTCACAGAGGGGGAACACAGCCCAATAAGTGGTAATGGCATCTTCAAACTCTTCAAAGCGTGCCTTGACTGTATACAACTAGGGTTGGCCAGAACCGTATATATACACCGTCATACGACCGTACATTTGGTGATTTCCCCGCCAAAAACACTGTATGTACATCGTAAACTGTGTGCATATATATGGTCTTGGCCAACCCTATATACAGGCACAGAGGACACAGCCTTATCAATGGCGTCTATTAACTCTTTACAGACAAGACATAGCGTTAAGTGTCTACAGGAGTCTACAGGACACAGCCTACAGGACACAGCCTGATCAATGGCGTCTATGAACTCTTTACAGCACGTCTTGTCAGGGGAGCCGCCTCATGTCACTCCAGCAAACTCACAGGAAACACAGCCTTATCAATGGCGTCTATATACTCTTTTCAGCACGTCTTGTCAGGTTAGCTGCCTAATCGGACTCCAGCGTACTCACAGGGAACACAGCCTGGTCAATGGCATCCTTGAATTCCCGGCGGTAGAAGATCATACCCCCACGAGGCCCACGCAAGCTCTTATGTGTGGTGGTGGTCACGATGTGGGAGTCCTGGAAAGGGCCGGGCACGGCACCACCAGCCACCAGACCTATAAGAGAAGAGGAATGATGAGGAGCAGTTGGGATTTGAAGAGGGACACTTGTGTGTGGTGGTCATGATGTGGGAGTCCTGGAAGGGGCTGCGGCACCTGCACCCCCTGCCACCAGAGCTAGTGGTGGAGAGGGAAAAGGAAGATCGGTATAAAATAGCTTAGCCTGTTTTGTGTGTGTGTGTGTGTGTGTATGCGTGCACACGTTCATGTGCAAGTGTGTATGTTTGAATGTGTACGCGTGTGTGTGTGCATGTGTGTGTATGTTTTGAGTGTGTGCGCGTGCATGCATGTGTATATATACCTATGTATGTGTAAATGCACTTCTATGTGCGTGTATGTATGGGTGCGTGTCTGTTTGCGCGATTTGGTAGTCACGTCTTGGGAGTTGTGGGAGCGCACCAGGCTGGGCAAAGTTTGAACATTTTCAATTACACTAACATTGATGCTAACAATTCAATCATACTAGCATTTCTAATTGTGGAGCAGAGAGGGAAATGGCGATGTGGCAAGCATGTGGGAGGAGAAGAGGGTCAACTTAGGATATGCCTTGTATATTAGAAAATGCATTGTACATTAGAATATGCATTGTATGCTTGAGACTGCGTGTGTCAATGCAGCGGACTGAGGCAAGGCTGCAAGCACGTCTCTAACAAAGCAGTACAACCTAAAAAGTAGTGTCCGTAGTTATATGGGCATTTGCACGCCCACGTGCTTTCGAAAGCCTGATCAGAAAGCCTGATCAGAAAGCCTAACGTAATAGGAAAGCGAGTACCAGCAGCTGTCAGCAACAAGCGCACAACAAGCAAGATCATAGGACACGCACACATACACATGAAGACGAAGCACGTATGCTCAAAGACTTTTTTGCACGCCAAGAGCACGCACTCACTCACATAAAGCATGCACACACATACGCACACACCAACCTGAGATGTGGGCCATATCGGACAGCAGGTAAGCGCCGTGCTGGTCGCAGATAGCACGCATACGCTTGTAGTCAATGTTCCTGTGTGTGTGTATGTGTGTGTGTGTGTGTGTGTGTGTGTGTGCAAGTGCGTGTTTGGGTGTGCCTGAGAGAGAAGCACTGGGAGGTGCGGGTGGCAACTGCAGCAGCAAAGTTGAGCAGCAGCGCATTTCCAACGCACTAGAAACTGCTCCCTGCAAAGTACTAAAACACACAACAACGGCAGACGCACCCATGTCTTGAAAACCATCACAACAAAGCCAGCCTTCAGAGCACACTCCTGTGTCCAGGCCATCGAACCCCTTCTTTTCCCATTAAGGTATCCAGCCTTATTGTCGTGAGGTGGCAGAAATGAACCCACGACTTGATCCCCTCTGTACACTTGTACGTGATGTGTATTGCCACGTCGATGTCACCAATTGTTTAAAGGTATCACTGAAGGTCACATCACTCAGGTAAGATCTTCCAAGGGTATCACTTAAGGTCAGATCACTCAGGTCAGATTACTCAAGGTTATTTCACATGACTCGCTCAAGCAGTCACTGCCAAGTTGGTGTCACTAACCCTTTGAAGGTACCATGCATCATTGCAAAGTGGTGGCTCTCAAACGCTGAAGGCCCACGGACTCACACTTCCACATGCACGCACGCACATGCACTCACGCTTCCACATGCACGCACGCACATGCACTCACGCTTCCACATGCACGCACGCACATGCACTCACGCTTCCACATGCACTCACGCTTCCACATGCACTCACGCTTCCACATGCACGCACGAGCACATGCACACCAACAACATAACACACAAGTCAACAGCACACACACACACATTCACACCCCCCCTCAAATACACACACAGCACAGCAAAGAACCACCAGCATAAATGTGACACACACCTGGAGTATGCGGAGGCACCGGCAATGATCATGCGAGGGCGGAACAGCTGCGCGCTCTTCTCAAGGCCGTCGTAGTCAATGATGCCCTCCTGTGTGTTTGCATGTGTGTTTGCATGTGTGTGTTTGCATGTGTGTATGCGTGCGTGTGTGTGTGCGTGTGTGTGTGTATGCGTGTGTGTGTGTGTGTGTTTGTGTGTGTGTGTGTGTGTGTGTGAGAGCTCTGTGGCTTTATGGATTTCTGAGAAAGGGAAGGTTAAATAAACTGTACTAATCCCTCAAGGCCAGAGGTCATTTAAACCCTTTCACATGGCGCTGGTGCAGACGCCAGCTTACATTTGAATCACCTTGAACATGGGCTATGGGAAAAAAGGCGAGTGTGAATCTCCTTTCTTTTTACACCTCCCAACTTTCCCGGCCTCCTTTTTGAGCACAGACAAACGAGTTGCCTTGAACCCAAGCAATGAGCCTGTATGCACTGTCGTTCAGAGCCTGTACGAACTTGCACATGTGCCTGTACGTTTATGAGCCTGTATGCACTGTCGCTCATGAGCCTGTATGAGTGTCGTCCAGTAACGGACTGTCATCCAGTAACGAAAACATTACGAAACGACTCCATGGTCGTGCATTTCCTTACGAGTTAGGCTCTCTCAGCTCAATTCTTTTTGCAGCTAGAGTCCATAGAGAAGCGCTTCTTAGTCCTGCTGTAGAGTAGTCCAAGAATACCCTTTCACCCCAAAGGTTGCGCGTCTCCCCAGTATTAATTCCCGGACGTGTCCTAGTAGCAAATGCGGCCATCCTGCCTTGACTTCTTCCCGTTCCTTCAACAGATTTTGACACCGCGAACTCCCCGGACGTGTGTCCTTGGCTCCTTTTTTGTTCAGGAACATATCTAGGGTTGGCCAGAGCCATATAAGTATAATTATAAATATTATACGGTACGGTACACACGCCGTGTGATACAGGGGGGGAACATCTATGTACCGTATTTTCCGTATTAGAAATCGATAGGTATTATATGGCGTATATACGCCATATTTCCGTATACAACTACGGTGCAAAACCGTATTTTAAATTGTACACCCCAGACTCAGGTTCGAATCCCAGCAGGAACAGTCCTTTTGGCTTTTAGGGGCCAATTGTTATTCTTTGCGACTGCTCTAATTAAGCACTCCCTTTGCTTCCCACTTCTATTAATGCTCGTTTTTGCATCAATCACAATGTTGTATGCACTGTCAGCGCTGGTACAGACAGCTGATACAGACTGCGTCAGCGCTGATACAGACAGCTGATACAGACTGCGTCAGCGCACCTGAATACATGCCCTCAAAAACACCTGTGCCCACCACCCACTTACCCTGTCTGCATGACCACCATGCTGACAGACACCAGCAGGTGGTGGAGGCCCGCTCAGCAGGTATCAAACCGTTGAGGTAGCAGACAGACGCCTTGCACAACTGCTTTCCTGACTGTGCTGTACGAGTTTCCCGTACAGCACAGTCAGAGGTTCATGACAACCATTCCTCATTGCCTCACATTTCAAGCAAGAATGGACTCAAAAGTAGATAAGAGGTGGCGGCCATGCATCTGCACTCAAACCCATTCCTAATCTGTACAGCCGCCCACAACTGCTGCACAAACTCACCTCCTCGTTCAGGCGGTAGGACATGGACTCAAAAATAGATAAGAGGTGGCGGCCACACATCTGCACTCAAACCCATTCCTAATCTGTACAGCCGCCCACAACTGCTGCACAATCTCACCTCCTCGTTCAGGCGGTAGGGCATGGACTCATAAATAGAGGTAGCGGCCACGCATCTGCACTCAAACCCATCCCTATCCTCTGTACAGCCGCCCACGACTGCTGCTCAATCTCACCTCCTCGTTCAGGCGGTAGGGCATGGACTCAAAGTAGATGGAGGTGGCAGACACCCTGCGCTTGGCAGTCATGAATCCGTGGGTCAGGTGACCACCGTGGGGCAGGTCCAAGCCCATGATGCGGTCGTGGGGCTGTAGGAGGGCGGTGTACACCTGTAAGTGCAAGTGGGTGCACGCATGGCGTGTGTTTCAGTGCATGCAAATCCCATGATGCGGTCGTGGGGCTGTAGGAGGGCGGTGTACACTTGTATGTGCAGGTGCGTGCACGCATGGCGTGTGTGTGTCGGTGCATGCATATGGATTCATGTGCACGAATGCACATGCTTTTGCACAAGCAACTTCCATCTCACACGAAAGGCCTGATGTCTGCGTACCTTGGAGGCAAGTTACAACACCATCAGTAGCGGTACAGCTACAGCACCACAACACAAAAGCCAGCGAGCAACTACATGCACGACAGACATGCCCAACATACGGTCGCACACACACACACACACGCGCACACACACACACACAAAACACGTGCGCATAAACGCTTACAAACACACACACATACACGCACCTGAAAGTTAGCTGGAGAGCCAGACAGGGGCTGTACGTTAACACCCCACTCGGCAGGGTCCAAATTGAAAAGCTCCAAGGCACGCTTCTGCAGAGCGTTATAATTTTGAGGTCAAATGTTTGAAATCACGTCAGTTGCCACGTAATTGACACACCGAAAATCTCCCTTTTAACATTCTGCAACACCACAGAGATAGAATTGCAACACGACAGCAGCTGTGAAGCTCTGTAGGAAGCTCTGCCAAACGACGCGCTCTTTCTAATGACTGCTAGGCAACTGGCACTGAAGACAGGGAATAATATGGCACCTAATTTTGCCCGGCAACCTGATCAACAACGCAGACAACCTCAGACCACATAAGGCGAGCATCTACAGCAAAGCTTGTAAGTGGTGCATTACATTTGCCTTAATCTTGTAGGCTCTGTAGCAGGCTAAAGATCTTGCAGGCCAAACAAAGCTGTGGCCACTCATTACAGCAAACACATCATGCTGCTAGACAGACATCTTGCACAGCAGCTCAAAATTGTCGGAGAAATTGTAACCTCTGTTGCAGCTTGCGTTGAACACACATACACTCTTCCACAAGCACCTCCTTGGGCACCTGAAAAGCTGTGCTTTGACAACGGACTCGTTGCTCTATAGCAGCATGAGCATTGAACACACCCCCACACACCTCACACAGCAGCTCGGCCTTGTCGATGAACTCATTGCCTCCGTAGTAGCGAGCATTAGGACGTCCCTCAGAGTACTTGTTCGTCATGCAAGACCCCAAAGTTTGCATCACCTAAAAGACAAGCAGCACGGGAAAAGGAAGCACGTTAAGTGCTTGAGGGCACTCGCTAAAAACCATGGATTTGCACGACATTGTGCTTTAGGAGAAGAGCGTGTGCAGTGCGTGTTAGCGAGCATGTGAGCGTGCGTGCGGAAAAAGGGATACATTACGTTGTCAAAACTGAACAAAAATTATATCACCAGGAGCGCTAGCTGTGGACGTGTTGAGCATTTTTTTATGCGCGGATGTGTGCAAATATGAGTGTGTTTTGCGTGTGTAAAATGTGAGTGAGTGTGTGTATGCATGCATGTATTGTGTGTGTTTGCGTCTAAATTCGTGTCCGCATGTATGTGTGTCTGTGTCTCTGAATGTGCGTGCGTTTGCGTGTGCATGTGTGTGTGTTTGAGTGTGTATATGTGTTTTACATGTGTGTCAGTGTATGTATTTGTGTGTTGTGTGCGTATGTTTATCCGCGTGCGTGTGTTGTATGTGTGTTTGAATGTATGTGCGTAAGTGTGTGTGTGTGTGTGTGTGTGTGTGTGTGTGTGTGTGTGTGTGTGTGCGCGGTCGCACTCGTGGCAGCGCCTACTCACCGCCTTTGAGGTGAAATTCTCTGAAGCAATCAGCTCCAAGCCACGCCTCTGTGTGCATGGAGGAAGAAGGAGGAGTTAAAGGTGAGGATGGGTGGCCAGGACTGGTGGTGGAGTGCTGAGTACCCACACGAAAAAACACATGTGTCTGTCACATCTCCCTCACCTGGCGTGCCTTCTCGTTGGCGACGATGCCGGCCACCTCGGGATCCACCTCTTCAAGCGTGCCATCCGGCTGAAAGAGCACACCGGTGGCCTGGGGAGCTGCACACGTGCACGGGGGAAGTGCAGGCGTGAAAAATTGTGTCTGGTGGAAAATTTCGGAGCTGCACAAGTGACACGTTTTCCCCGTCCATATCCACGGCCTCCCTTCAATTTTATGTGTTCTCTGCTGCGTGTGCTGTGCTTGTCTTTGCCGGGGCGAGCACCAGGGTTTTGCACTGCTCCGTTGCTAAAAAAGAACCCGGCCCACGCACCTGCAACAGGGCTCTCGGGCGCTGCGATGCGCGAAACGACACGGGTCCTGGGGGCCTTGACAGGGACTGACTTTGTAGCCAGCTTGCTGTTGCCCAACTGCATCTTCCCGGCTAGCATTCTTTTAGCGATGTTCGAGCAAAAAAGAAAATAACAATTTCTACTTTACAAGAGGCTTTGTTCAGGTTTACGAAAGCAAAGTACCGGTGTTGTTTCAATTCTATTTAAACGTTCTGTTCAAATACACACCACAGGACACGCTTTCGCACTCTCCGTCTCTGTCAATTCTTAATCGTAAACGTCTCGTCCTTTGCTCTCAAGCCACCACCTTGTGACTCTGATAACTCATATACACATTCCAAATGAGGGCCGTCACGTTCACGGCCAGCACCTGGTCGAAAAGAAGGGCAGGTATGGATGTTTGGATTCCGTTTGGCATTTTTGTAGCATGCATGGTGCAGAATGAACTGGAGGGGGAGATTCTTATAATCCGCTTCTCTTTCAGCTTACTTTAGGGCTACTAAATTATTGCAACTCCTACTTGTAATGGGGTGCCTAAACGATTATTCGGTAGCTGACAAGCCGTGGGATGGGGAGGGACAAAATGTGTGTGCTCTGAGCATTTTTAGGCAGGGTGATGGGGGAGTGGGTGGGGCAGAGCGAGCAAGCAGTTACGCGCAATGAAATGAGCAAAAGCAAAATATTCAAACGACGGAACCACAGAGGGAATCCAGCATGTCAAATTTGTGTTTTCATTATTATGCGAGCATGCCGATTTCCGCGCTGGAGTGGCAGACTCACACATAGCAGTCGTCAGCAACGCGGCCATGCAATAAATTATGTCATCTAGGCACTTCCCAGTGCGTCTTCCACGCGTGAACAGTGAAGTACTGCCAGCACGCTGCATGTTGGGTGCCCGCGCCATGGCAGACTTACTTCTGAGGAACTAAGGATTCTGATTGGGCCGGTTTGTGTCTCGCTGGAGCGGATCTGAGATGAGCTGAGGAGCCTCAAAATGCAAGTTGTTCCGCCGGACTTGGCTTAACGGAATTGCTAAACACGATGCTTATTTAAATTCATCATCAGAGAGGGCGGAAGCTGCGCGAACCTAAAAATAGCGCTGTCAGGCCTGTGCACTTAAGCCGTAATGTTGAATTTTGGACCGTAATTACGGTATTGACCAATTACCCCATACAGTACGGTCCAAATTACGGTCGGCAAAAATTACGGTGTCAGACCGTACAAGACGGTGCCACCGTACAGTACGATTTTGACCATATATGGGCCCAAAACATTTTTTTCTTTTTGCAACAGATGATTATGAAAAACACAAATTATCACCCAGGAATCAAGTACTGCGTCGATTTTGAGTTTCCATGCAAGCCACTGCTGGGCCCCTCCCCCGAGCTGACGCAGCCCCAATCCAGCCTCAGGGTCGTTCAGGGAAGCATTGTGTGGCATCAGCACGTAAGAGGAGCGTGCTCGAGGTTGAAATGGGAGGTGTTGGGGTGGAGAGGCCTTTCTGAGGCCATTTTTGCACTGGCAGTGCCAGCTTGGCATCGTACAGTAAATTACCGTAATTACGGTAAATTACGATCCTCCCAAATCGTAACTACGCCGTGATGCCGTGACGCCGTGACGCCCTGGCGGGCTTACAACCAGCGGCTTGTGATGAGCAAAATATATTTGCAAGGCCAGCCAGGTCAATACAAAATTTGCAAGCTTTTGCGAGGGTTTGGCCACCTTTATATGCTCTGCTATCTGTTAAAACCTTCACTCTCAAGATGGTTGTGTTTCCTTGGGTCGCCCACAATTGCTACGGCAAAAAGTTCCGGACATTTAGCAATAATATGCATTTAATTTTGGCAGGGATTTCAAGGGAATCCAAGACCTGCAAATTCCAGCCATATTGAGGCCCAATTAAACCATGTTTTGCGTGGCCCGGAGTTTCTTTATTAATTTGCATATTAAACGTTACAACGCTAAAATAATTTGTTGATTACTTCAAGTAAGTTACTTGCTACCATTGGGAGCCTTACGATTGTAGGATAAGTAAAAAATATGACAGTCGTCAGGCCAACCATTCCTGTGTGAGGTCTTGCCCTAAAGCAGAAAAGTACATTTATGTAGGAACCACAATTAGATATATGTAAGCACCCCTGCACATTAAGTTTGTGGCGGAAGGTGCCCAGGTGGGCAGGGTGGAATCCCTGCCAGAAAGTGGATTTCCAAAAGCTCCTCCCTGGTACCATCAACTTACCAGGGGTGTTTGCAATAATATTGGGGGCATTTTGGTGAAGGTCCGGGGTCTGGGGTGAAGGTCCGGTTCTGGAACCCCCTTTGGCAGGAAAACTACAAAATGCAAAGGCTTTTACCACAATTGACGGATCCCGAACGTGTCTTTTGCAATGAATTTGACAATTCCATTGTTTAAAAAAGTAAACTTTGATTGGCGCTGGAACAGCTCTGGCTTGTGCCCAACCCCAGCATTCCAGACCATTATATTTGACAGGGCATATGCCTTGGGAGCATACTGAAGGGATCCTGACACTCAGGTGGTGGCCAGAAAGCGTGTTTCCAGGGTTTCCAGCAGGGATGTGTCATACAGCGTATTCGTAAAAAACGCCTTATCGTATTTAACGCGTATTTTACCGTATTGAACGTCCCAAATGACTGTACGACACATCCCTGGTTTCCAGATATGCACCATTTTTGTGCCCAGCAAACATGCCCACGCACTTAGTCCTTCGGGGGGAAATTCTCAACCCCCATTTGTTTGCTCTGATGGGTATGGTTTGGCCCTAAACCTATCTGGGAACAAAACAATAGGTGAAATTTGGACCAAAACCCGCATTTCTACACCCATGCCACCTTTCTGGCAGGGAAACGGCACAAACCCAGCCCCCCACTCACACCCTTGACCCCAAACTCATGACTTGTATGCCGAAGTGTTATATTTATGTAACAAAACCATTGTGCGGCCTCAGATGTGCATTTCGGGAAAGGGGCATTAATTCCCTCTTTTTGAATAGGGCTTGGCTGGGCTGACTCAAGAGTTATAGGGCAAAAACTGGTTTGCGCACGCTCTTGCACTGACCATATGTTTAGTGCACAGATCCAGCCAAAACCTTTGCCAAAGCATTTTTTTACTTTATTCATGCAACTTATGTTTGATGCAGTACGTGAACTGCAAGCTTGGTATTCATTGCTGGTAATTTGCCTGGACCACCCCCACGGCCTACTTGGGGGCATTCCATGCATTCCTGTAACCAGGCACCCATACCCCCCCCCTTAAATCATATCACCCAACAAGGGTGCCAATCGAATGGGCTGAGGCATCCAAAAATATATTTATTATTTGCCGGAAGTGGCCCAGAAAGATTCTGGAGACCTCCCCCCAAACTTCTGAGCCCCCCCAAATGACCACCCACCAACCGACCCCTCAGGATCGGCTCATTTATATACCAATTGATAGCTTTCAACATCAGGATTCCGAACATGCAATTTATATTTCAATCAACACGTGACGCCAAGAAGTTATAATAACTATAGCCTCCTGGTAGGATACTGTTTAGGTATACGCCTGCACAAATGCTGGCAAATCAACGGTCTTTATAAGTCATACCATGATCCAAAGGTTTTCCATTTCCCATGGTTTTTTGTTTAATAAAAGGTAGAAGCCTATATTGGTGGTTAACAAGCTTGACTTTCAATCAAACGCGCGCAGCAAAAACAAAGCACGATCGACTTACCCTCAAATTGGGAGGGACAAACTTGAAGTTGATGAATTGGGCAGGGATCCATAGCACCCAGTTGACTTTGATGGTCTCAGGCCAGTCCTGTTTGAGCTTTGGCACAATCTGGTCTGCCTTACCCTGTGTGAAGTAAATTGACGATTTTGGTAACGACAAGTCCAAGAGCTGAATTCCTGTATGAGGGCAAGGTGGTCATCAAGTTATGGGCAGGTCTTGATTTCAGAGCTTTTTCACCAACGTTTTCCAAAACCTGCTTGTTTATGGGGTCATTGAGTTGGAACTTGGTACCTGATGTCATGCATGCACAGGTGTGGAGCAAGAGTGATGGAGGCTGAGAGTAGAAGCGAGCACTGACACAGTTCACTTACGTGTCTGTATATCGCATGGAATTGACTACGATCATTTTTTCGGTGCTCATAAGGAGCAACGATGAAAGTAAGGCAACATAAGTGCCCTAAGGAATCACTTGATGCATTTCAACACCCCCTCTTTACTCTTTCATCTTGAGTGCTAGTGCGTCTCAGGTTCACAGTGTTGCAGACTCAGGGTAACCAATTGTTATCGTTGTATCCTTACCTCCGCAGCAGTGATGGCGGACATGAAGGCCGCGATGAATGTTGGGGCAAACACAAACTGGTCAAGACCAAGGCTGATCAAGGTTCCTGTGGAAAAGGCACGCAAGACCGAAGTGCACCTAGCTGTGAGGATCCCATTGGGTTGCTAATGTTATTGGTAGCAAACAGGGATGGGTCATACGGCGTAGGCGTATTATACGTCGTATCGTATTTATCACGTATTTAACCGTATTTTTCAAATTGCTCCGTATAATACGATTTTGGGCACTAAACGAATTTTGCAGCCACAAGC
>Ga0307974_1000817_pt1 | contig 20219 bp, 13 predicted proteins | sample OrgLakmetagen784_FD_201812 | JGI IMG/M metagenome (GOLD analysis project Ga0307974, IMG submission 201812) | Saline water microbial communities from Organic Lake, Antarctica - #784 | ecosystem: Environmental > Aquatic > Non-marine Saline and Alkaline > Saline | place: Antarctica: Organic Lake... | reverse complement strand
CGAGCGAGAGAGAGACAGAGACAGAGAGAGAGAGAGAGAGAGAGAGAGAGAGAGAGAGAGACAGAGACAGAGAGAGAGAGAGAGAGAGAGAGAGAGAGAGAGAGGGAGGGAGGGAGAGAGAGGGAGAGGCACTTGGTAATTATGTGGCTTTACCTTTCTTATAATGCGTGATGCTTTCTTTTAATAATATTTACGTAAGTACGCTCATACAAATGTGCAGGCCACAGGTAGTACGCAAGACTCCCTCAAGCCAGTCCACAAATCTGCGCCATGTAATGCAACCGACCAAAAAATTGATGAAGCATCTATTGGGTTCTTAGACGAAGAGTTGCAGCAGAAGTCCCATGATCAGAAAGGTGGGTGTTGCACGTTTATGCTTTTTCTTACAAGTAAGTGCTTAGACAAAGCTGCTTATTGTAGCAAAGGAGGCTAAAGGAGGGAGGTACTACGTTAGTTGCATCCCTGTGCAGTATGATCTGGTGTCAACCTGGACTCGTGTCATTTGCTTCAATTGACTTGGCCATACAGCAGAAGCTTGGGAAAGATGTCAAAACGAGTCATGGTCTTGGGAAGATGATGCATTATACAAATCTAAGCAGCACTCATGGGAGAGAATGCGAGCAGGTTTGCCAATAAGTACCTTCTATCTATTGGTCCATGTGATTCAACTGCATATCACTCAGGAAGCCCAGAGACCTCGGCCAAAGCCAAGCAAACTCCTTCTGCGTTAACCTCTTACTCACTACAAATTTCACAGTTTTACACATTTGGATGCACATTTGCAGCATTGCCTGATATTCATTCCATTGAGCTTCCAGAACCCCAGTTCCCAGCTCGTGACAGTCTAGACCGAAAGGCATGCAGCCAAGCCATGAAAACCCTGAGGTCTTTTGACATCACGGTCTTAGCACTGGAGCCCTCAATGGGCAAAAGGTGAGGGCTGTGATGAACTTTGGAACTTGCTGTTAAGCAAGTTCTTCGGCTCCAAGCACCTAGCCTTTTGGTATGATGACTATAGGTATGTGTGTCGGATTCCACCTTATAACAGTTTGATACAAATGACTGATGAACGTTGACTTATGCACACCTTGCGCACTCATGTAGGAGTCCTCTTCTAATCGTCATCTACAACTCAACGGCGCACACGTAAGTGGACTTAGCCTGAAGGCTCATCCCTGCAACTGGAATCAATGCTCGACTTGTGCTTGTGTGATTTGCTTGCTACCTTTCATATCGTCACAAGGACCACAAAGTAAAGCTGACGTGCTGTACAATATGTCTGGCCCTGTAGGGAAGTAGTGTCGACCCTGTCCAGTTTGGCAGAGAGCCAGTTGGAGCTGCTGTCCTCAACTATGCCACAGCACGCCATCCAGGTACACAACAGTGGCTGTCGCTGATTGCCAACAAGCTTCTGGTGCCATGATTCAGTGAAATGCACTTTCCGTGTGCCACAACACGCCAATGAAGGTGCCACGACTGAATTGCTGCTGTCCTCTAGCGCGCCAACACATGTCATCCTTGATGCGCAACATATTTAGCTGCTGTCTCATGTGCAAGCCTCAGCTCGCCCTGTTTGTACCACTATGACGCTTGCTGCTGTCTTGGCACTTGTCGTATGTCACGGTATGTGCATTTCCTTCCGCTTGTACCAAAAATATGGTGACAGTGCCTTTTTGTTGCCTATCGTCTTTTAATCCTTCTGGTCTAGTGCTGCCTCATAGGTAGGGTTGGCCAGAACCATACATTTATAGGTATACACGGTGCATATACAGTATTTTTGGCAGGGAAATTACCATACATACGGTCATATACGGTGTGTACATACGGTTCTGGCCAGCCCTACTCATACGGCAAAGACTCTGAAAGTCATCCATTATATTACACGCACACAGTTCTTGCTCACCGAGAGCCAAGGAGCAGTTACAAAGAATGTGGGCAAGCTGGCGAGGCACCACGCACAAGTAACTCTCATGTTCATGGACATTCAAGGCTTTACTGCAATGTCAAAGGTGGGGAAAGAGGGGAACAGGCGCTCGTTAAAACGGAGCCGATGTCATATGTTTGGGGCAGTGATTGGCATGTGTCTGCGTGTGTTTCGTGTGTAGAGTTGACCAGAACCACATGTTTCGCACGGCTTTGACCAACCACATTCATGAGCATCTAAATATATTTATCACTTAGCCAGCACTACAGCACTGATATTTATATCCAAGCGATTGAGTAAGCCTTGTCTGCATTGAATGGCAAAGTAATTGCTGCCCTATCACAGTTGCTATCGCAGCCTGGTTAAACTAACCAACCACAACTCGCCTGCAGCGCGTGGAGCCTGAGGAGGTCATGGTGTTTTTGAATACCCTTTTTTCTCTGTTTGACAAGCTGACAGACGTCCACAGAGTGCACAAGGTGAGGGATATGGCTTGCGTACTAATACCCTACCTCATCCTAGCGCAGGCTCTTGCTTTTAGGAGTAGTCTTGACAGTAGCTACGTTGCTTACAACTGATGCTGACAAGGTGCATATATAATAATAATAATTGACCTACTCAATACCTCACATACACTGCCTTCCTGTGTTGCAGGTTGAGACGGCAGGTATGCTATGTTCAAGTTGTGAGACATGGTTCAAGACAGCAAACACGCTGGGTAACAACAGATTAAGAAAAAAGGGGCAGCCCGACTATACCTCGCCTCAAGAGGCTTTAGCGTTAGTGTTAGAAGGATGCTTTACACAAGCATCAAGTATTTGCTAGGTTCTTTTAATGGGTAAGCTGTTCATATTTTGTGCTTCCCTGCTCCTGGACAATGTGCGTATCACATATCTGTCAACCTGCAATGCCGTGTATGCCATCAAAGCATGCTCTTAATATCACTTCGTCATTGCCCCTCCTCTTTTCTGTCGTCACCGACGGCAAATGTGAGTGCGTCTTTGCACTGGAGAACTTTTTTTGAACACCTAGCTCTAACAGTGCTACTTCATAGTGTGTGCTCAGAAATGCCTTGTCGGTCTGCTCCCCTATGACTTCAAGCAAATTTGATCACACATCCAACACACGGCACACAGTTGACAACATCACACATGCACGTGCCAACTCCAGGGGACTGCTATATTGTTTGCGGTGGCATTATGGAACCTGAGCCATCTAAGGGTGGTTTTGGTATCACCTTAGCTTTAAACGATGACCCTGCCAGCTCTGCACGGTGCGTAAGAGCTAAGTCAGGAGGTTTGTGTGCAATAAATAAGACTTGACTCTTCTACATAATCATGCCTACAAACCTTCATTCTCTTGACAACCATGCCTGTGCTGCATCTTGGATTCGGGGGCTGAAAAGTCAATTTGTCTTTCCTTGCCTAAGACTGTGGGTTGTATGGTTGTGGACTGTCATTCCGTTGCCTCGTGCTTCAGGGCTTCCAACATTTAGTCAACTTGCTCCTCGTGCTTTTGCCCACTGTGCATGCGCAATTCTACAAATTGTGCTGAAAATTATGCTTTCCGTGCGTGTGCGTGACAGGCGCGTGATGGACTTTTCTAAAGACCTCATAAAAGTGGCAAAGGAGGTTAAAATGCCCCGCTTTAGCGACCCGGTTCAAGTTAGAGTCGGTTTACACACAGGTGTGCATTGCAAGTGTCTGAATGACACCATGCAACAGTGTAATATGTTTGGTGTATTTTGCTGGTGTAATATGTTTGGTGTATTTTGCTGGTGTATATGTTTGGTATATTTGGGGTATTTTGCTGGTGTATATGTTTGGTATATTTTGCTGGTGTAATATGTTTGGTGTATTTTGCAACAATACTTGCAGTTCCGCTTAACCCTCCTCCTCCTCCTCCTCCTCCTCCTCCTCCTCCTCTTTTGCCACAGGTGACGTCGTGTCCGGCCTGATTGGGTCAAAGCTGCCAAAGTAAGGGTCGAACGCACGTGTACTTGGGTTTTAGAACGATAAAATGAAATGGAATACGTAAAGTATTGCTCTGTTCTTTGACCCCGCACACTTCTGCATCAGAAGCTATCCAGTTCTTGCGCGTGTTTTGCACATTTGCATAGAGTGTATTTTTTCTGAACTTATGAGTTCAGTGTGAAACACCTGAACTCAGTTTCTTGAAGTGTAGCATAAAGTGAGATGTTCTCACTTTCTGGTTTTCTCCGGTTTCTGCTTCCCTTCTCCATTCTTTTTATTTTTTGGAGAACACAACTCTCTCTGTAGCATACTTGCCCCCCTCCCTCACCTCTTTTCTATATTTTACTCTTTAGTTTCTCCCGTTTCTTGGGTTTCTCTGAGTTGTTGTGTTCTCCTTGGTAATAATGATGGAGCCCTATGCATCTCACAATGCAAGCAAATAGAACTGTACTTTATCAGGGACGATTTATTTTGCCCTCATACCTTCATTTGCCAATGCCCACGTCTACTTCGTTAAATCACAATTGTTATTTTTACTGGTCTGCTGGTGCTGTGTTTTGTTTGTTTTATTGCTTTATGCCCCTAACTCAAATGCCAAGGCGATGAGCTGCATTCAAAATGGCTTCCTGCACACCTTTTGTCAGTTTGTACTGGCACACATCTTTCACTCATTCTTATGTGCATTTCAGGATGCGGCCGCTTGCTTTCTACAGTCCAGTTCCATGTTTAAGCCTAGCCTTAGTAAAGCAAATACCTTAATACCTTAAGAGCAGAGTTTGCTTCACTACAGGAGGACTATCATTTATTCACCTATCGTCCCAACTAAAGCGCACAAAGGAGAGTCTTTAAAAATTGTAATGTGCCGGTACCATTATATCAAAAGACCCTACCCTACCCATAGATCTCCCTTGCACAACCTGAGCATCACCAACGGGATTTCTCTGACGTATGGTTGCAGGTTCAGCATATTTGGTGACCCCATGAACACCGCGAGCAGGATGGAAAGCACAGGTGGGTGCATAAGAGGGTGGTGCAGGTTGATTTAGTCTGCAGGTACATGAGGAAAGTGTGGGTGTGCGCATAGGAGGGTGGTGTAGTTGCTATTGTCTGCAAGTACATGAGGAAAGTGTGGGTGCGCGCATGGGAGGGGCGTGTAGATGTGCTCCTGCCAAGCACACAAGAAAGGAGAAATGATGCACACGTATAAGCTTGCTTACTCATTCAATCTTCACTTATTTATTGGCAACCACCTGAATAATCGTAAGCACATCTTGAGCCATGGATGTCGTGAGTGAATATGTCTAAATTTGATGTACCATCGCCCTTTCTGAAGTGTACAGGGAGGTACTTGTGGGCTTGCTACGTGCTTATGATGAGATTCATCCATCCTTTCTCACAAACTGCCCTGAACACCTTGTCGTCTTTTTAGGCCAGCTTTTTGGAGTCGTGGTTTCAAATTTTAACGCAATACCATGAATTTGCAGGTGTGGCTGGTCGCATCCATGTGTCCGAAGCCACCTGCAAGCTTCTCCCCCAGGAGCAATGGGAACCAACAGGGGGTGTGGAGGTCAAAGGCAAGGTGCGGAAGGATTTGCATGATTGTCCACTGAACAGGCACTGATCACGATCCAATTACATGGTCCACAGCACTAGGGTTGGTTGGAATTGTTTCAGTAAAAGCCAGGGGTGGTTTCCCTGCGTTCGACTTCGCATCCAAAATAACCCAGAAAAGGAACAGGAAAGAGCAACACTGACAACAAACTGTCAGGTAGTCACAGGGTTTTACGGTGCTGGCCAATTCTACAAGTTACAAGTAATAATCAGCGTTTCGGGTTGCCTGCATTGGGATGCAGCAGGTTGACTTGCTGGCTCCTTTTGTTGGTGCTGATTCTGCACCTTTTAACGCATGCTTTGCCTTTTTGTTTCATTTACTGGAATGTAGGGCCAGATGCAAACATACCTGTGGGTTCAGCCAGTTGACAAGAACTCTGGTACGCTCTCCCTTGACCTTGAACGTGTTGCATCGTTTGAAGAACTTGCAGCAAAACCGGTTTCCAGCCCATTTGTGGAGCACACACGCCAGCTTTACAAGCATGCACATCAAGTTATTCACACGTCCGTGCACCATGTGGTCACACAGCAAGAGAGCGCACTTCCTAGCTAAGGCCTTCTTCTGCCCCTTATGCTTGTGAAGATGAAGGTGTGAGTGATCAAAGGGTTAGAGCCTGTTGCTCGTCACAAAAAGAAAGATGTTTGAAGGTTGAGGATGTGGCGATCATTGCAATATGCCGAGATATCACAAGCGCATGTGCAATAATAATAATATAATCTTGAACGTGAAAAGTTTCGCCAATCTAATCGTATGCCACATTCTCGTCAAGTCAATTGCTTTATTTCAACATGCAATTGTTCGCTTGTGTTGATGGATGTGTACACAAGCTAGAGTTTAGAGTGTTTTATTCAAATCATATTCAGGCACGCTTCATTAATTCAAGCACATTAGCAGTTCTTGGTTGCTGAAAATTAATAGAAATGTGGTGCATGTGCTGGCCTTGAGGAGTCAAATCGAATTACACTGTTGCCTTTTACATCCAGCAATCGTTGCTTCATCCTTCCTATGTGTCCTCACGAGTTCATGATGTGAGTTTCGTGCTTATTAAATGAGGGTTGGTGGATGCTTTGTTCGTTACAAAGTTAACGGTGATATTCGTGAATTACCCATATGCCGATTCCAAATGGTGCTGGCGCATAGAACAAATTGCAAAAACCATATGGTGCGGAAGTGCACCAGATCAGGTGTATATCACCCTCATTAAAAGATAGTTGTTATGATAAACCCAAGAGACATGGTCGCACACCAAATGATTGGCAGCGACGAATCGTGATAGCTGATGTTTTGGTTAACAATTGAGAGTTTCTGTTGTCACGCCCATCAGTGGCAGCGGGGTATTGTGTGACAAGCAGTTAGTTGGTTGGCAGTTGAGAGTTTCTGTTTGTCTCGTCCTATATGCTGGATGTGCCATCCTTATTGATGTGTTGTCTTGTTCAACAACCTGGTTGTGCCAGTCTTGTGATCTCTTAATAGTACTGATTGATAACATGTGAACATTCTAGGAGGTACCATTAGAGGGGAGGAGGCCCTTTACCGTGTAAAGTTTCTGGTTCTTTTCGTTTGATGGTCATATTATGTGTAGTACGACGCGACCAAGCTCCTGCCTGAGTGAACATTCCCAGCTCCGGGAAGGAGCAGTGGTGTGGGAGCCAATCAAATATGAGTAGCATTAGAGTTACAGAGTTACAGATAAATCCATCAGTCAAAACGTGTGACTGCTAGCGGCTGCATATGTAAAACGTGTATAAACTGGGATAGTTGTCGTTGTAGCACCAGACTTGTAGCACTTACAAAAGTAAATCTGGAAAGGGAAAAAAGGCACAACGTTGTTTGTGACATTGTGGCACTGAATAAAAATCAGTAAACAATCAAGCATCTGCCAGGACCAACCGATCGCAATAAATTAAAGAGGGGGATTTATCTGTAAGAAACAATGGTTACAAGGGGGGTGGGGTGACCTTCAATGGTTACAAAGGTTACAATGGGGGGTGACCTTCAGCCAGGTTGTTTGGCTGGCTGATCGGCTGCTGACTGTCACGGCCAGCCACAAATAAATCCATAAGTTCAGAAAGAAAAGGAAAAAGTTTAGTGTCTAGTGTTCTGCTGCGAGAGGAAACTATGAACAAGTTGGTTGTTGACCTGTTGCAGCAAATAGGGGCGAGCTGTTGAAAAGTCCTCAAAAAAAGGTGTAGTAAATAAATCGCCAACATTGGCAGCAGCAGCCCCAAGGTAAGGTAAGGTTAGGTTACATCGCTATATATGCCTCTGGGGGGCATCTGAGCGGAAGCTTGGAAAAAGCCTGAGACCAAACCAAAAATATATCAGAACAATCAAGGGAAAAGGGCTAGGCACTCAGCCACAAAAGAGGCTACACCACAAATATCTGGTTGGATCAAAAAAGTCCTCAAACGAGTTGGGCTATTCTCATACTGAGGTGGGAAGATCAGCTGGCGGTGCTGTGTGCGAATGCTAACAAGATGTTCATGCGGACAGTCCAGCAAAATGTGTTCCTCATCCTGAACGGAGTGCCAGTCACATTTGTCACAGATCCTGAGCTCATAAGGCCTTCTATTCCTGTTATGACGCATTCTTTGGACCAGAAAGTTATGACCAGAAAGGCGAAGGCATGAAAGTGCACGGCTGAGAACGTGCGTTGGAAATATCCAAGCGAAGGTAGATAGGTAACACAGGCTTGTGATTTCTTTTTCTGTCATCCCACCAGCCAAGAGCAATCCCCAAAGGTTCACCAAAATGTGTGTGATAAGTCCTCATATTTCTGCTGGAATGGTGATTATCATGTGGTGTCAAATTGCCAAGCTCTCTTCAGCTCCCAATGATACGTTCGCGCAAAGTGAGCTCAAAGTGTTTTATATTGATAGCTTCTCTAGATCGTATGGCATTCAAAAGTTGCTGAGATGTAGGGAAATCTTGTAGTGCGTGCAGAACCTGATAAGTCCATGTATCGCTTCTATTTGCAATAAGAAGGTCAGCCTGCACAACTTTCTCAAGAAGAGGATAGTTTGAAGAGGGTAAACTGTTCCAGAATCGTATGATGGATCTGAACCAATAGAAAAAGATGGGCATCTGACCTGTTTTGCGGAGCACGCAGTATCAGTGCTTTTCTTGACACCCAGGAGTCTTTTCAGGAAGCCAAGATGAAGGACATGTGTGGGGGTGATTTTTGAGGAATCATATGTCAGAGAAGAAGTGACCCATACTTGACAACCGTAAAGACCAGCTGTCAGAGCAAAGACCTGGAAAAGCCATAGCATGGCATGTTTTTTGTGCTTGATACCCTTGCTGTCACCAATTCTGTAAACTCTGGCAATGGCAGACCTGAAGTTGCCTACCATCTTCTTAGCAGCTGTGAGCATGCTTCCATCACGAGTAAGAGTGATTCCAAGGTACTTGAATTCAGTGACAAGTTTCAGAGGTGTGCCGTCGTACGTGAACGTGGAAATCGCAGAGTTACCCCTGCTGAAGAAGACCATGACTTCTATTTTGTCAGTGTTGAGCTTTAGCCCTTTGAAACGTGTATAGTCACAGAATTTGTTCAGTTGGAGTTGTAGATTTTCAGCCGTGTTTGAAGTGAGAGCAATGTCGTCAGCATAAGTTTAGTTTAGTTTGGATTACAAAGGCATTCAACCTGGAATGGCTGCTCAACCTATGAGAACGAGGTAAACCTCAAAACAAACCAAGTAAAAAAAGGGCTGTGACGCAACTGGAAAATGCTCACCTTAAAGACACGAGAAGAAGTAGGTAAAAACACATTAAAGTGTAGACATTGGCTCACGAGAATAGACGCATACTGAAACATAGTTAAGAACTTTCAAATGGGCAAAACCCACGCACATTGCACACACATAAATAAGTTGGACAAGTTGGAAACGCAGGGACAACTGGAGTTTGAACACAAGTGTGAAACTACTGAAACTGGTCTGTACAACCGACTGGTCTGCTGGTCTGTATAACCTACTGCACTGGTACTGAAACTGAGCATGGAACAGCAACTGCTGCTACTGCTGAATCGTGGTGCCACCATCTCCTCACATACTGTGTCGACCGAGGTCTGGTAGATGGGGCACCTGCAGGTAAAGAATAAGAGCAAATAATCACTTTGAACTGAGTCGGTGTCAAAACTTCGAACATGTTGGTGGCGTCTAGTGTTCAAGTGCAGGGCAGCAGCTGGAAATGTAGTGTTGATATAGCGCTATAGATGCTGTTCCTCTGTGAGGCTAGGTGCTGATGTGTGCAAGTGCTGTTTCCATGGTTTCCATCCATCCCCATTCAGCATAATCAGCGTGAGGGATTTTAACTGAATCCAGGGCAGTGGCGTCAGCATAATCACAGTGAGGGAATTTAACTGAATCCAGGGCAGTGGCAGCACCTCTCTGTACAGTCAAGAATCTGTCTATGTCATTGTTATAAAGGGAGTACAGAAGGGGACTCAGAGGGCAGTCCTGTTTCAAGCCTCTGTTGGGCGCAACCTCCTCAGAAATTTTGTCGCCATCAATAAGAAGGTAGAGGCATCCTGTGTACATGGTTTGAATGATATCTCTCAAATATTGTGGAGTCTTAATTTTTTTGCGTCTCCAAAGTTTCTCTCTTGGAATACTGTCGTAGGCAGCAAGGAGGTCCAGAAAAGCAGTGAACACCTTCATTTTTTTCTTTTTAGCAGTCGTGAGAAGAATAAAAAGGGGTTGGTGTTCCTTGTGGGGCAGAAACCAAATTGAGAGTCTGGTATTTGATGTTCAACAAGAGCCCAGTCTGTCAGCAAGTCCCTGACCACGTTGCAAAAAGTCTGTAGATACAGCCATTGATAGCCAGCAGACGATAATTTTTTGGGGACGTAGTTGGCCCTTTTTTGTGTAAAGGCGTAATTTTGACTCTGTTCCAAAGATGTGGGGTGACACCTTCTGACAGGAACAGATGGAACAAGTCAGTAAGAAGGGGAAGCAAAACGTGTTCTGTGTGTCTCTTACCACGATCATCCTGAATTGTTTTCTCTGTGTGCTTGATGAAAGAATTAGAGAACGGATCAAAACCTGGGCTGGACTGCACGTTCATGTTTGAAATATTTTTCTGGACATGGGGGGTAGCTCGTATACAGGTGCTTGCTCATTGCTACGTTGAAAGGTAGTGTTCATGTTTCTGTACCTTCCACCAGGACCGGGTGGGACTGCAATGTCAGAAGGAAGAATTTGTCCAGACCGCAATTGGCCACTGATTAACTGATGCCGTGTAGGTAAATTAAATTGTCCAGGTATTAAGTCAGGAGCACTTTCCTGGGGTTGCACAAAATGTGATTGAAGGTGCTCAGTCCATGACTCAGCGGAAATGGGAGAGATGTTAGTACGTTTAATTGCAGTCATCAGTTCGTACACCTTTGGGCTGCGATTGTCAATGAGTCCAACCATCTCATCTGCCTTCTCTTCTTTGAATTGTTTTTTCCTCAACCTGCAGTAGGTGGCGTATTGTTGTTGCAGCTCAGCAAAAGGTTGGTTGTGTTGTCTTTTCCATCTGATACGTCTTTTGTAATCACGGCACGTTGCGTCATACCAAGGAGCCATGGGAAGGCCCAGCTGCATTCTGCGCGACATTTGTCTTGCTGTCATACCAGTGGCATCAGCAGCATGAGTGATGAGGTCCAAGAAGAGTTGGTAGCAAGATTGATGCTCTTGATTGCGTACAGAGTCCCGAAAAGATTGTAGGACAGTCTCGTTTTCAAGCATGTGTGTAACAAATGCGGCTTTGTGTTCACTCCTCCAAACCATATGTTTTCCTTTCCCTCTCCTCACAATCTGGCCTGGAAGTCGTAGATCAATGTGTGGTAACGAACGCTGGCATGAGAAGCGGCAAAGAAGTGGCCTGTGGTCTGCTGAGTCAAAATCATGTAACACGCTGATTTGTTTGCAGCAGGAAAAAAGGGAGACAGTTTAAGGATTGAGAGATTAAAGTAACGTGTGCCCCCTTTACTCGGTACCTGCTGCTGCAGGTTAAACAGTTTTTGGAGCGTCACTCAGACTACGTGCACGAGCCCATAACCTGCCCATCCAATCTAGCCCAACAGAATGGTAACTCTTCCCTCCAAGGAGTATTTACTGCAGAGGGCAGCATAGCCACTTTTCCGCACTTGCATGGCGTGGTGGATGGCAGTTTTGCTGCAAGGCTTCGTCGGACCTGAGAACGTCGGATCACTTTTTACTTATTTTCCAATTTTTGGGGGCAGGCCAGACGAACTTCAACGGAAATGATGAAGTCCAGTCAGGAATAGGCTGGGATTTATTACCACATGTTTTCAAAGAGGCCTGTTGCCTTCTTGCTTTAACCAGCATCACGCTCAACTCTACCCTAACATGAGTTATAAGTTATTATAGAAAAGCTTTAAGTTCGAGCAAAATCTAGCTAGCCAAAGCAAAATGATGTGAAATGTGAGCGGATTGCTTTGTTCTCAGTAATTCAACCATACAAACGTTAACACAATTCTTTGTCATTAGGGTTGGAAGCTAGCGTCTATAAAATAATAATGGCTCTACCAACACATTAAACTATATCCATCAAACAATGCCAGCCTTTCTACTGCCACGCTTGAAATCAAAAAACTTTTATACATCACGTGGAAAAGCGAGGCGTTATTTATTATCAATGCAAGCGAGAGTGACACAACTCTTGTGCCTGCTTCACCACTTTGTGATACTCGCTGTATTTTGATTGCCAGCCATCTGGAAACACAGGTGCACCTCCTCCTCTTTCCATGCCAGCACAAGCACCCAGCAAAGCCCCCACAAATAACGCCCTGCTCGCGCAGCAACCGCCTTCACCAATCGCAAGGCGCACGCCCTCTGCACACAAACAGAGGAGTGCACTATAATCACAAAAATGTGATATCAAGTAGCAGCACACATTAGTCCTCCCTAGCCATGGAGCTAATTGAACCAGTTTTAGTAACACTGGAAGTCTCGGGAGTTCCTTGTCAATCAATGTAATTGAGGAGGAGGCTTCCTTGTCACGCACATGCAATTGGTGGCAGTGACAACCTGTGAGACTAGCATCAGGAGCGGGTTTTGGGGTAAGCGTGGAACCCTCCTAATTTCCATCTTTCTCTTATTCTTTTTGGTGGAGGAGTTTTACGGTGCCCGATACCAAAGTGGCTCCTTTTCCTTGATTTGTATGGGGAATGGCTTGCGTAATTTCTCTTTCTTTCAGCAGCCAATGAGGTAGTTTTGATCAGACTTGTTCAAGAACCTGGTGGAGCCGATTTATTGAAGATCGCATTTTCTGGTTTTGATATTTCAGTAAGCTACACATTTCTCAGCCAAATAGTTGAGTAAACCTTTCAGCCCTGGAGGAGAGGCGTCAGCCAACTAGCGTGTGTGTGGCTGTGGCTGTGTGTGTGTGCGTGTGTAGCTGGAGTGAGCGCACTGGTTGCTTTGCTGAGTCTTGTACTTTGTTGTGACAGTGGTACAACCCAATATACTTGCCATCCAAGTCGTCTAGGAAGAACTGGCGTTACAAGTTTGATCTATAAGAAAACAAGAGGCGTAGACAGTATCTGAAACACAGCCAGGCACCCCCCAGGCAGACAGCACTCTTTCATAACGTCAAGGTTGAAACCTTACAACCTCATCAAAAAAATACATCCTACCTGCGTACTCTTCTCCCAAAGATGCTGACGTGCACCAGGGAGTTTGTCCTTTTCTGAGCTCCAGGTACACGACCACATGTAAGGGTGTCTGTGATGATAAGGATGTAGATGTGCATGCATGGGAAGAAAGGGATACTACTAATACAAGAGGACTTGATCGTGCATGCTGTGAATGAGACATGAAGAAGTCCATGCTAGTAGCTACACCAACGGCATGAATCATGCAAAGAAAACCACAATGCGCACAAGAGCACACTACATGCATTGCTCAAAACATTGAGTGCAACACACATAACAAATACCTGCAAAGCATTAGGCATGTGGCAATTACGCCCAAGCTCCATGACCGCCTCACATGGAGGCAAATGTGCCAATTGGATGACACGACGCAGGTGGCACGCTGTTTGAGCACCGAGGCTATGTGCAAACCCAAACCTGCAACAAAACAAGCAAGATATTGATGATCGAGCATGCTCCTTTTTTTGTTACAGGCTGTGTCCTTCCTTACGAGCCTTTTCTGTGACAGATGCTGAACTAAATGTTGAAGCACACCTACAAGCTGACGTACATACACAGGAATTCCAAATGCATGGTTTGACCAGTTTACCTGTTGGCGGGATCAGCGCTTGCTTGCTCTACCTCTGCTGCTACTGCCTCAATTGCCTGAGGAATAAGGGGGAAAATTATAGGTTGTTGTAGCGAATACAGAGGTTTCCTGTTCCTTTTTTAAATCGCACAAAGAGAGAGTAAGTTAAGATGCAAGTTTCAGCATTTCAGGAACAATGCAATGCATCAACATTAATAAGTGTGGATAATTGATCGCAAATTTAAACAACAGTGCAAAAACCAGTCAGCCGCATTCTTCAAGGCTTTGACACCTTAGCATTGACACCTAACCATTGGCACCTTACCATTGACATCCCCTGTAAGAGAGCATGCAACTTCCCCACAAATGCCACAATCAATTGCTTACCAAATCTGCATATTAACCACCGGTCAAATCTTCCTTCCCACACATCCTGCCTTTCAAGTCGCTTAAGAAAATCCTGACAATCCCATTGAGTCTGTCCACAGGCCTGGGGAGGCGCCCTGTGCCTGATGGGGAAGCGCGGCTATGCACCTGGGGGAGCTCTGGCCCTGATTTTATTAGTGACCCTGGTTCCCCTCGTCCACAGGCCTGGGAGCGAGGCTCAAGGGTTTCCCAAGAACGCTGTTCGAGAGTTAACACAAGTAAAATTGTTTCCTCTCATAAAAGGCAGGGGGGGGGGATTTTCAGAAGCGGCTGACTGATAAGGGAGCGGCTTTGCTGCCTTTTGGTGAGCACGTGAGCACACGTATGTCCACAAGAGCGGAGTCGTACCTGAGAAGGTGAGTGGTTAAGGGTCAAAACCATCTCGAGGATGGCTGCAGCTGCACATGCCCACACACAAGCCTCCAGTGTGTTCTGTGTGACTCGTGTCGCTCGGCACACCATTTGCATGAGGTCAGGGGAGCCTGTTGTAAAAGTGTAAGGGCTGTTTATTTGTGTAAGGAATCGCATGGGCTGGAGCGTTCATTGTTGGTTCCCTTCATACTGAAGGTGGACGCAAGTTCGATGCCAAGCCTCGTGTGCAGACTTGAATGCCCGACAACTTCAATAAAGTCTGTTGTACTTAAGGCTATTGTACTGAAGACTCTGCTTGAACGTGTGGTATTTTATTTTTCCTTGCCTGAAACTAAATTAAAAACTATGTCAAAGACTGCAGTAGCCTTCAATTTGTGTTGGTAATGCTTACTGGCATCCCATTTTCTTGTGAGCAGGATTTGATGGTCCAAATATATGCAGTTACACATATTGCCTTATGTTATATTCATTTATTTTTCAACACAGCCTAAAAGCACAGTCAAAGAAAGAGCCAGGACGAAGCAAACCGGGCACATCATCCTTTCTAAGAAAGTGGGGCATATGATTAAATTGCTGACCTGCCCATGCAGCGACCAGAAGTGGGACTCGGCATATGCAATTAGCCTGTGCGTCTCGAGCGCCCGTTGAAGGGGGAAGCAGCCCTCTAGCATAGTTAATGAGGAATCCCTGTGAGCATGCAAAACAGAGCTGTGAAAAGCCATCTTTTCCTCCTTTATGCCCAGTTCAGAGATGACTTCAGTGACCGCAACGTTTAGGACTCAGTGCTTTGGGTTCACCTTGGTGCTTACATCCCGATAAAAGTTTGGTTCATGAGCAAGGCGGTTAAAACTGTCTGCATAGTGGCGACAGTTTAAACCTGCAGAGACACACGCGACGGCCAGAACAACGAATCTTAGCCTATCATTTTACATCTTAATCTTTTCGTTCTAATCAATCTATATCTTGATTTTAGCCTTATTATCTTGTTTCTGATTCTTACCACCTCTTACCCTTTTTACGGCATAAGGGTGGCAAATTATCATGCGCAGCAGCAAGCGTCCAAATAATCCATGATCTAGTCTCAAGCAACAGCCAACACACACCTTGATTGGCAGCCAAGCTCTCAAGTAAAACTAGCACCTGCTCACCGTACCTGTTACATAGGAGAAAGCGAGATGTGTTTTGTAAGCTTGCCATGTTGGAGGCACAAGCACTAAGGAGAAGGGACACAGCTGCCAAGAAGAAAGGAGAAAGCGCTTTAACCCCTAAAAAGGGAATAGATAGGAACATAATACCGTGTGTTGCTGATGTGAGCAAGCCAGTTCCTCTGCCAGCAGGGTTGAGGCGTTCCATCGACTTTACAGCGCCTGAAACTTCTAGAGAACAACGTTGCACTCACGGACTGTTTCGACCCGACGGATATGAATAGAAGGGGCATAAGGGAGGCTCCGTAAACTCAAGAGGAGCAGCAGAATGTTGTTGGGTGCCGGCAGCCTTTTTAGCTTGTTGCTTGAGGTCTCGCAATGCCTCCAAATCATACACCCTGCAAAGAAAGGGCACGGCTTGTTCTTTAAGCGTGTAAACAAAAGGGCAAGATAAAAATTTCCCTTTAAAGAAAGCACTCAGCCAATACCCACAAGACCTCCAGCACCACCGCTCAATGTTTTTTAACACCTTGTTTCCTTGACACCCGAGAAAATGATGACCCCACATGACAAAAGAAACCCCAGTTCATCCCCCAACAATTTACCAGTGCACTCCCATGGCAGCAGCATCTGCGCACAACGCCCCTACCACCGACCTGACGGCACGATCCTGTACGGCTTGCCCATCTGCTGCATTTGGGGTGGTTTAAATGACGGAAATAAGTGGCTGAGCTTGTTTTATTGTGTATATGTGTAAATAAAGTAGAAAGGACAGCACCATACTTTTCTACTTGAAGCACATTTGTAGTACCGGTAAGTACGGTATATCAAAAGTACCGTAGCCATGTCCAAGAGCCCTGAGCTTTGTGAGCTTTTGCTAATAATGTGGGCTTTTACTAATAATGTGGGTTTTTACTAAAAACTAGCAGGTGAAGGAAAGTGGTGCACACCTGAACTTAATGGTGCAGGTGCTGTAGGCCAAAGGACGCGAAAATCTTCTTGCTCGTCTGTCCCATCCGCCTCGTTACATGGCGTGCAGCTGGCAGGATCGCCCAGAACACAAGAGGCACACCCAATCTGTGTACGTGCACATGAATACGACAAAGAAAACAGGAAGCAGGTGAACCTCCGACTGAACTGCTACACGGCTGGTGATGATGTCTGCAATTTTCCTTACGTCCACTGCTGACACTGCTTCGTCCAAAGCAGCGTGCATTCGTGCGTACGCTGTGGCAGCTTCGGCACATCGACCCTGTTTATTGAGCTCCTGAGCCTGTCCGTGAAGGCTCTCAGCGAGCTGCTGTAACACTTCCCATTGTTGGGCAGTCTGCTGCATTTCATGCATGCCAACAGCTTATAAGACTTGCAAACAGTGTGATTGGAATTGATTCAATTGAGGCTACATGCAGTGTTTAAAATCTCGTGGTCATTTCAAGGTTTAAAAAGTTCAAGTTATTTTGCCGAGTGCAGGGGATTGTCGAGTATGATCATGAATTAAAGTCAGATTAGATAATAAATTAGCAATTCCAGGGGGATTTGGGTTTGAACGTTTGAACTGAAAGCATGAGCCAGGCAGGCTCAGCTCAACCAATCCCTTCAGGAGTGAGTTCTGGCTATGAGGGGATGTCTACACTAGGTTTGATGAAGGGCTCATTTAAGACGTGCAATAGGACAGTAAACAATCGAATGCAAGCACGGTTGTCAGCTCAGCAGGCTCAGCAATTACCCTACCACTTTATGCTGGGGACATTTACTATTGTGTTTGTGAACCATACATGCTGTGTCACCTGAAGGCCCTTGCGTTTTTCCACGTGCACACCTCGTCACACACGTGTAGTGCACGCATTGAGAAACAATGTGTTTCATCTGCACTGCATCGTGTCACGCTAGCAAAGCAAATGCAGGTTGTAGGAACTTGATTCCCCTCCCAACCGCAAGAATACGGACGTGCAACGATGCATGCAAATGCGTGGAACATTGCAAAAACACTTTAAATATGTGCGGCGCAATCTTATCAATCCCAAGTTCTTTAAGGCAGCTCCTCAAAGTAAAGACATCATCAATCATTAACAGTTCTATATGTGTTGCTGCTGCAGGACTCGCCAAGTGGCAGGAAAAAGCCCGAGAGCCCGTTATTTGGAGGTGGTTCTATTTTCAGTGTTCTTGAAGGCAGCTTCTTTGGCGCTTTCAGAAAGGCGGTGCTGCCAATAAAGTGAGTTGGACAGCGTGTCAAAGTTTGTCCCATCTAGGAAAACAACTGTTTACCAATTCTCCTAAGACGGGAGTACACCAGAGGTGGACAACTCCCCCCAAAATGGGCATGTTTTTAAATGTTCCCTGCGTATGGGCCCCCAAATCTGGTAACTTCAAACTAGGCTTTCCAGAGCACTTCTGCTTAAGGCTGACTAAATGGGGGGCACCTGGAAAGCCGCGGCGTGCACCCCATTTTTTACCACAAATTCTTCATACCAGGGCACCCACTGCACCAATCTAGAATATTTTCATTGGTATAGAATCCTTATTAGAAATATTATTGCAACAAAAATGAAAGAAGACGGCTGAGTGGTTGGTGTTTTATGAGGATTTGATCCATATTCCCATGGAAACCACCACATTAGGGTTTACATGCACCATGTGTGCTTATTCCAGTCTATCTCAGCACGCAAAGCGATTCACATCAAGCTTGGCACATGCTCGGGTAGCTCTCAATTCCAGCTACAATTTGGTACTATTAAGTAGTGTCGATCGGATGAAGTGGCTGTGAGTGGCTGCCTTCTGAATGCATAAATGCACATTTTCAGGCATTTCCTCCGTTGACCCCCTCTGGGAGTACACGTTGTCATCGTCGTTTAGCAAGCGAATATTAGAATAGAAAGTGTCCTCCTTTTCTTGTAATTATTGACAGTCCAGTAAATATGCCCCACAGATGTATTCGCATGGAAGAATTTGCTTGCCCGAGAGTTGTGGTCGTGGGAGGAGAATCGACAGGTGATCGGGAAGAGCTGTTGCTTTATTCTTGCCGTTGTCGTTGGCTATTCTTGGCGGTCATAGATAGAACTGTAAACCGTAAAGAATGCTTGCTTTCATGGAGCTCGAGAAAGAATGTTTTGCCAAGCCGTTTCTATCGCTGAACAGCACTGTCTCTGACATGACTCATCAAGCCACGAAGCAGTTTGTAAAAGGCCAAACTCCTCTATAAACAACCCTATCCCTTCAATTCATTTTTTGTGCCTTAACAACCCTATCCCTTTGATTCATATCTTGGGGCCACACACCTTTTGTCTATAAAGCCACGGTCGCGAGGGAAGGTTACCAATCATGTCGGATAGAATGTTATACGCACGATGCACGCAAATTCTAGCTAATTGTCACGCACGCAGGCAAATCAAGTCTGCTAGAGAACATCACAAAGTGTGCAGTCTTCCCTCGCGACCGTGACATTTGCACGCGCATGCCCATTCGTCTGGTGCTCACTCAACTTGAAAATGCTGACGAAGCGGGTGCTGTGGAAGTGCAATTTGGGACACAGCCTGTGGTCAAGCTCAAAGACGGTAGTGAGGTCCTGAGTGCCGTGCAGGTGTGTATGTGTCGTGTGTCTCCAGCATTTATCGGATTGAATGGTAGGAAGACATGCTGGGAACCTTTCAAGTATCCAGCTGGCGATCTATCCTGTAGATAAACATGCAGCTTTTTGGTTAAGACCTTTCGTGATATGAGCTTAGGAATATCACGCTTAAACCCTTGCAAGGCTATTCCGTGGCTTTCCCTGTCCAAACAAAAAACTCCGTTGAGTCTCAGCCGTGAGTATTTCTGACCATCTATCTCATGTTGCTGTTTACAGCATTGCGCTTTTAAAATCCCACGGCTTCAGCACACATGCAGGCACACATACAAACAAGTATACAGCCTGCAAAATTATTACACCTTCCCTTCTCGGCTCAAACCAAAACCCATTCTCCTTGTAGGGGGTCCAGCAGATCACTGACAGCCACGCGCCTGCAAGATTGTTTTCACCTATTTCTCAATTTTGATAAAGAGCAATGGTATGCCCAGGTTTCTACCCCCTGCCATGCTGGTATATGCAGGCGGCCATGGACTTGCTCCCAGCTAATGACATTTGCGAAACAGAGATGGTGGTGCGTATCCGAGAGCATGGGATCCCAACTTTTGAGTACGTAGATCTTCCAGGTATGCGCCCTATGACTCATGCTAGGGCACCTTTTTTCTTGTTAGGTCAGCTTTACTTGAATTGTCACGCCTTAAGTCTGGCAGAGGCACGCGTTTGGTTCAGGGTAGTTTGGTCGGTTGGCGGTTGAGTACTATTCCGTGATTTCAACTGGCGTAGCCAGTTAATGGCACTATCTGTCTTGTACTTTGACTGGTACAGATGCTGGTAATGACAGAACGGCACTTGAACAGAAGTGTATTTCAAATTTGCCAGTGCTCTTCTCATTTTTTCTCATCCCGTCTTTGCTGCTTGACCTAGCATCACTGCTTCAATTCAGTAAATCCGTTCACCACACATCTTTCCCTCAA
>Ga0307974_1000812_pt1 | contig 20248 bp, 22 predicted proteins | sample OrgLakmetagen784_FD_201812 | JGI IMG/M metagenome (GOLD analysis project Ga0307974, IMG submission 201812) | Saline water microbial communities from Organic Lake, Antarctica - #784 | ecosystem: Environmental > Aquatic > Non-marine Saline and Alkaline > Saline | place: Antarctica: Organic Lake... | reverse complement strand
GGGAAGCATCAAAGTGCATGTATAAATCATGCAAAATGGTTGAGTAGGATCGCTATCTCGTTTTTGCTGCTTGTGACCAAGACGCCGATGCTGGGAGCCTCATCTCCCCTTTTGCCCTTTCAAGTGGCTCTCATTACATTCCGCATTTTCTGATACATTCTACCTCTCCTGTTTGCACCTTAACACCAAATGGCAGCCTTCAATCGAATGGTTTTCCTTAAACTTCCTGCACCTGCTCTCATCTGTGTTACCCCAACCACCCGTCTTTAAATCTTGCAGTTTCATATCAGGCCTTCCATACTTGGCAAGGTCAAGCAAAGGACAGCCTAAAAGTGTCCTGGACATCTTGATTGCGCTGTTCATTAAACAAGTCCTGGCAGAAGCTTGTGTATTAGTTCCAGAATGCCAACCCTTGCTTCAGCTGTGTGATTCCTCTGTACTTCCTCCAAGGAACTTACCATCCACACACCCTGACATGCAATCCCCTGTGCCGCAAATGTCTCCATCTGTCCTCCGTCCACACACAGGTACGGCGATCTCACTCCCAGATCATGGCCCAGCTGGCATCTGCCCACCCCCAGATGTCATCAGCCGTGCCCCAGCACCATGTGACCGAGCACACTGCCTTAGATCGTGTTGCTGCTGCCAATACCCTTGCTGCCACCGTCCTCATAAGGTTGGTTGACCAGCTTTCTCACAGACCAACAAGATAAGCCAGAGTCGTATCGTGTCATTGCTAATGTATTTAGAGCGTAGGTCCGTTTTCGCATCTAAAAAGGTGTTATAGCTCATGCATGTATGCATGCAGCCTTGCATCGTGTCGCTGCTGCCACTGCTCATGTGAGCTTTGTGAGCTTCAGCATTGTCACAAAAATAATTTTGGCCCGCTTTTGCAAATATACAAGGTGCTTACACTCAACATGCGCATCTACAACAAATATCTGGATCAATTGTGTTAGGCCTGAGATGTGTGTATAGGCAGGATATTATCGTAATACAGGAAGATATGCTTCTAGTCAAACTGCGTAGGTGCCCCATCCCTGTAAACCCCGCTTTGTGTACGTTCGTTTCATGCTGGCACTTACTTTTAAGTCTGATCATTTGCAGGTCCTCGTCAAGTGCTGAAGCTATGTTGCCTGCTTTGCTTTCTGCCTGATCAAACTCCCGTAACCTTTGCCTCCCGTAACCTCACATTTCAACAGTGATTACATGCGCAGCCTAGCAGTCGCACTTTTTGACTGACGGCTTAACCTGTAACCATTGTATCCAGCTCACACACACAGCGCACACACACATGCTTCAGGGCCTTGTCTAATGCTGCCACATCTAATGAAGACCAGAAGCAGCCAAAGCCCAAGCTTGGTGTGTGCGTTACGTACGGCTGGTCATCTCACCCTTTTTTTCCCATACTTGGTGTCAAAAGCCAAAAATGACGCGCCTTGAATTTCCTGAGGATGTGAACAGTTCCATTTTTAGTGCCTGACAGCGCGGAGTTGTATTGCAGTATACGAACCTAAATGGACTTTGCCGACAGACACTTTCACGGCTGCACTGCCCATTACAACAAAACTTCCCAGACATCAAAGCCGTCCAGATGGTGTGTTAATCATGCCCGTTGAAGGAAGAGGCAGGTATTTGGACCCCAAACATCTTGAGAAAAAATACTACTCAGACATAAACTCGAACAAGGTTTACAAGGTTTACAAAAAAGGGCCTTCAGTAAGAATTGCGACTGCTGGCCTGCTCATAAAAAGCGATTAGTTCATGGAGAAGAAATAAAGCTGTTATTGTTTTGGCTTTTTAAAAAAGTACACACATCGTGGGCTCCTGTTATGGGGGTAACAGAGATGTATATTTTCTGCGGAGAGAAATCACGTGGGGTTTGGAAAAGAACATGCTGCTCATCTTGGACATCATCAGTGTCACACAGGTCACAGATGGTGGAATTACTTTGATTCCGTGTCGCTGTCTCAAAACGTAGGGTGTGAACACGAAATGAAATTTAGTGTGAATGAACGACATCACGAGGCAGGTTGAGAAACATGTATGGAAAGGATGTCAGGCGAATGAGTGGCCAGAGCCCTTTTTGTAGGAAGAGCACACCATTGGTGATAAGTAGAGCGTTTGCTGTTGTGTTCTCTCGGATGCGTGTCAGAATACGGTGTCCAGTACTCCAAAGGTCTCTCCCTGAGGTCTACAACAAAACGGCTGAGATCAATGGGCTCACAAATTTGCAGCTTCTGTTTGATGATAAACGATTGTGTCAGACCATCCATGGCAGAAAGAATTCGGGTTGACCAGCAATCATTGGAACGTGTGCTCTGCTGCATGTCAGCATGTAAGACCTTTTTCATTGTGTAGCTGTTGGATTTAGTCAAAGAAATGTACAGCCGCATTGCCACGCAAAACCAAATGTACCGTAGAGGTTTCAATCCACACTCGCGCGTGACACACCATGAAGGCTTTTTTCTCTGACCCCCTACATCCTTTTCAACACTGCCAACAGCCATTCCTGTAGGGGACTGTCCATCTCTTTGCCTTGTTGTAAGTAAGGAGTGGCCCAAATCTGACTCGCATACATACCAGCAGGAATTGCGTAAGTCTTGAGAAGCCATATGTGCACGTGCAACCTGTTAGAAGGTTATGTTTCTGAACAAACTCTTTTGACTCTGAACGTGCCTGCCGTGAATGGGTGAACCGTTGCGTCAGCCGCGGTTCAGATTGATCTGCTTGTCGCGCACCATGCCCAAATATTTGAATGAGTCTGTGTAGGGGAGCAGTACACCGTCAAAGCACAGAGGAGGCAGATTTTCAGAGGTAGAGATGAGGCACATTACCATTGACTTCTGTGTGTTGACAGTGAGAGACTTCCTTTCAACGAAAACCCTCAGCTTGTTTAGCATGGTTTGCAAATCCGCATGTTCATTGGAAGGGAGGGAAAGGTCATCAGCAAACAGCATGTTTTTCAGTTTCTGATTCATCCCCATCCACTAGCGTGTTTGCATCAGCATCATACAAGTTTTTGAGGATGGACAGGATGTGGATGGGCATTTGGTTCTTACGGAGGTGGTCCCACAGTTTGCTTCTGGGAATGGAGTCATATGCTTGTTTGACATTTAATGAAGGCTGTGTACAGCCGAGATGAGCCCCTCTGCATCTTATCTGCTGCATCTTTGAAGTGTCGCAGGATAAACAGCAGGTGCAGCGTGCTTCTGCCAGGATAAAACCAAATTGTGTGTCCGGGATCTTGTTGTGGGTACATACGTCCTGGACCAAGGAACGTAGCAAATTGGCATAATGTCTGTACAGTGTCCCACTCACCGCAATCATTCTTAAATTCTCTGGGATTGTCAGGGAAGCATAACTAACCGACGATCTCAAATTCTATAATTTCTTGACAGATTGTATAGTTCATATGGATGCTGGCAGCACTATCGTTTTGCCCAACAAAACCTTCAAACTCCCGAGCACGCTAGTAATAGGACATTACCCACTTGGCTGTTTGATGCTCGTTAATCTGTCAGAGACAGGCTTAATTCCAGTCGCCCTGATGCTATTTTGATTACTCCCTTACCTACGAAATATAAACCACCTTCCACTCCCCACTTGCAACAGGCAGGTGCAGTATGCTATATCTCATGGACAACTGCGCAGAGCTCACGAACTTTACGCTAATAAGAGCGAAACACACCATAGAAGTGAAGTATTGTGAGGACACTAGGCCTGGACACCAGCTGGAGGCCTCTAACAAACAGCACGGGAGTTTACGCAAACGCTTAAAAGCTAAAAAGGTTACACTTCACACCATCCTTCTTGGTGTGGGAGGATCAATCTGTACCTCTAACGCTTTGCATCATCTAAAAGAGCTTGGCCTCAATTCACAGAAAGCCCACAAGACTGCCCTTAATTTGCATGCTAACTGTGCATTATGCGCACAAACTGACTACAAGACGCGCACTTGAAGAAACTAACTGTTCTCAAGGTCTGGGTCTGGAGCAGGGGGCTGCCGGCCACCCTCCAGTTCCCCACTAGTTTTCTTTTTCCTTTGGTGGGGGAGACTCACGGCACTTCGGGCCAATATGTTTCCTTTTCCTTTCAAGCTTGATTGATGCAGGGAGTGTTTTGCTGCCTGCATAGTTTTTCTTTTCCTTTCTTATTCAGTGCTGCAATTCCACTGTCACGTCCAGATAAAAGACAGTGGCAGCGACGAATCATGTGACAGAGCAGTTGGTTGGTTGACAGTTGAGAGTTTCTGCATGTTGTTATTTATATGGCATCCTAGGCAGCCCCTTCTTGTGTATATATAGGAGCGAGCTTAGGAAATAACCTGCAACAGACATTAGATAAAGCGTACAACCAACATCTACCTTTCATCCAGCGTCTACAAACTAGGAGCCTCCGAGGCATCTCACAAAACAACAAATTTGCACTTGATGTTGTACTCCTTGGAGTCGGAGGCACAATTAAAAATCATTGCACCATAACTCCTTTACTTAACCTGGGCATCCCTCTGCACAAAGTGCACCAATTAGCTACTGCACTACACTGCCATGCAATAAAAAGATTCAACAAGATCACAAAACACAATTCAACAATGACAACACTGATAATAGGGGATCTGATGGGGGGGTTACTGGTACAGGCTGGCTTCAGGAGGGCTAGACGCAGGCCGGATTGCATGGCTAACAACGCGCTGGATCCTCATTAGTCTCTGTTGTTTCTCTTGCCTTTCCTGATTGCACGCTGGTGTTTATCAGCGTAGACTTTTACTTTTTTCACTGCTTAGCCATTCACAAAAAAAGAAAGGAACTGCAGCAAATCTCCACTCTAAGTAAGGGTAAAGAGATAGAAGACCAGAGTACCGTAAGACTCCTCCGCTATAGCAGTCACACTTCTTGACTGAAGGCCTTTTGTAAAACCTTGTAAGACTCCTCCACTAGTAAGTGAAAAGCCCCATAATTGATACAAACTATAAAATTATACTAAATTATCCCTCAACACCATCATCACTGCTTCCTCTTGTAGACCGATCACGGCCATCGCGGCTATCACAATTCTCTCTCTCCTCTTCCTCCCAAACCCTAAGCTGGTCAGATTCAGCCAAAGTTCTAAGCGCTTGCACAGCATCTGCATCTGAGCTTGCGTCCCACAGCTTCTCTGCAATCTCGCTATGTGCCGTTTCGTTTGCACACCTGCATACAAGAGATGTAAAAGCATTTCCTCACTCAGGCCTTTTTCTCTGCTATATTGATTGTGCTTTAGATTTCTTTCCTCACTCGATATGGCAAGTGACTATCACTGCCTTCAACAAATTAAATGCTTAACACAGCTGAACCTCTTTACTGCATACCTCAGCAATCGCTCCAGGGGGACGATCTCGTCTAAGACCTCGTTGACCCCTGCTGTATCTTTCCTTGTAATCATCAAAGGGTACTCCAAAGAGGCTGCGCCATACACGTCCTTGGGTAAGGGTCTGTACCTGTGTGCGCAAAATGCATGCAGGCAAAAACATCGTGAAGATGTTACACACATTTGCACGTCTGTAACGATGTAAAGATAGATGTGAAGCAAAAGGGTGCAAAATGTTCATGCATGTTCTACGGACAGGTGGGAAGTAGGAGCACTCCATTTAAATGCCAGCACCTTCCTTCCCACTAGAACAAGGCTTGCGTGTTTTGGTTAGCACACACTTTGTGATGCATGCACAGCCGCTGATTGCATTGCAACACACATCACTGCATGCAGGTACACAGACACACAACAGGCGCACCGGTGAAAAAAGGAGAAGTGCCATGGCAGGAAGTACCAGGCCTTCCTTTTGCCCCTGCAAATACGTGCAAAGCAAAGCAAGAAGTAAAATGTATGGAGATAACATCATTCTCCTACCTTTCTCAATTTTTAGCTATGATTCTTCAAAGCAATGTACACCTTACAATATGTGGTGATGTCATTGACTCATGCACATTCCCAAGCACATACACACCATGCATCATCTCCAAATTGATCCTTCATTAATACCACTAGACGCCTGCGAATGAGGAGAGTACGCGGTGTGTGTGTATGTGTGTATGTGTGCACGCATGTATGTGTGTGCGTGTGTGTATGTGCATGCGTGTGACATGCTTGCACGTATTAAAAAGCGTGTTATTTGGTGTCAAGATAGAACAAGAGTGTTCATGGCAACAGGGTTTTTATTTGACGAGAGGAATGCAAACGAATGAGCAATAAGAGGGTCTGGACTTGAAGCTGCTCGCCTGTATATTCCCACTCGATCTTCAGCACTCAGAAGAAGCTCCCTGCCCTGAAGGGCAAAGAAGGGAATACTTATATATATAAGAAGGTTCACAGGGCTCTCACTCATTTCCTTAATCCAATGTGGGGAGTGTTTTTCACTGCCTGCGTAGTTTTTTTGGTCCACAAGGTTCTCACTGAATAGACTGTGAAAAGCCCGAACTACGCTCACATGCACTATGTTTTCTTCCCTGTTATAAAGTGTGTGCACTGCAATTTTACCATCCATGCTCTTACACACAGTTGGCGAGGGTAAGCATCTAATTCAAAACAATTGTCTGAGGGCAGCAATTGCCCGAAACATAGAGCAAACAACGCAACAAGTACCTGCTGGAACTCTTCAAATATCCAAGGCCTAATTAGGGCACCCCTTCCCGTCAAAATGGCGTGGCACCTAGATTACGATGACGGGAGGTTATATGTGTGCTGAGTGGTAATGCTGTTGGAGCTTGACTTTGTGATTTAGTGTGGCACAAAAAAGGCATATATCGTGTGAGCAACGTTACTGCACCTATCAATTACCATTAGCTCTCGTTCAGATTATTAGACAGGTCACCCACCCACTCTCTTTCAGCCGCCTAGTTGCTTCATAGTGTGTGAGGATGTCCCCGTTCCCTGCATACAGGGATGCGAAGTACAGCTAGCTCTCTTGGGTGCGTCCCTGCGGAATTACAGTGCTCTGTAATATGCTACCGTTTGCAAGCGTTGCTAGCAAAAACGCCTCACAATCATTACAAAATCAAAATCGTGGCAAAGTAAAGCCGTGCACGAGAAAATTTCCTCCTCTTTTCCTCCCTTTTGTTTCAACACACGACATACATTCTTGAGTGCCCTTTGTGCATGAGCAAATATCTCTGATCCCTTTCTTCTCTCATTTCTAATTCAAACCCACGACACATGTGGCAGGGAATTATGGCAGGGACACATACCTACAATAGGAAGCTCTGGATTTGCTGCTACCACCTCCTGTACAACGCCCCAATCAGAGGGCTTGCGATACCTGAGAACACGAACGATTACAGTGAACTTCCACCCGTCATGCGTCAATACAAATTTGAGGCATTCACTCTAGCCAGAGTTTCACTGATGGATGATGCAAAAGGTGAGGGGCAATTTTAAGGTCGATGGGCCTTGAGCCCATGACTGCAACTGTTGTTCAGCGCTGTGTGTGTACGCATGTTTATGTGCAAGCACATGTGTCAGAGTGCACCTCCTGAAATTCCTAGTGATCAGAGGAATTGTCCACCTATTACCCATCAGCATTGAGGACTGCATTGGGGAAACGTCCCAGTTGCAAATATTCTCCCCATTTTGATGCTTCAAATGACAATTGAGTGACGATTGGCAAGGGCCCACCTCTTGCCGAAATTGACACTGCTTCCTCCCTCTCTACATCCTCTCACACAAGCAAAAAACGACAAGACGAGAAAAAAAGGAAAGGCCAGACAACTTGGCCGTGGAGTCAATTCTCGACAAGCTTCCCCCTTGCAGAACACACGCGTGTGGCCTTACTAAAACCTTGTCTGGTTCTACACGGACACACTTGATGATATTCAGGGTTGTCCTGTCCACCACTTCTACTAACTCTGTATCAAGGGCTAGGGATGGAAAAGGATGGTCTCATGGCATTGTTCAGGATTAAGAAGAACACAGATGGAAACATGGTCTCACGACAGAGTCAAGAGGTGCTAATGCATAGGAGGAATTCATGGCCTCACGACAGAGTCAAGGGTTAGGGACACGTAAAGAGATTTATTCTGTATATCTATTCCACAAACCTCACAGCAAAACCTATCAATCTTTTACCATATAGACGATCCGCCACTGGCCCATGATACCGTTACAGTGCATTGCAATGCCATCATAATCGAAACCAGTCTCCAGGATAAAGGCGCATTGCGATGCCATGAAATCAAGATTAGTCTCCACAGTAGGTACCTTCTGCTGTTCCATGTACGGCTGTCACATACAGAATCCTTTGATCAACAACTCATATAGCAAGCCACCTACCGCTGCTCCATTGTACGGCCATGGATTGTGACAGCAGCTGCCCCAGTACGTGCAAGAAGAGCAGCAACACGGTGCACGTTCACCTGGCACGTTCAAACGACACATCATAGTCAGTATCAGTATGTGCAAGAAAAGCAGCAACACGGTGCACGTTCGCCTGGCACGTTAGAGTGAAACACCTTTGTCAGCATCGTCATAACTCAGGGTTGTTCAGTTCAGGGTTCGGTCAAAAGTTCGAGTTCACGCATTTTAACGAACCCTAAAAATGCCGTTCGAGAGCTATTTTAAGTTCGTCAAACTTTATGCCCTTTCTCGAAAGTTTCAGTAAAAAATTGTAGTCAAAAATGCAGGAAACAGCCTTAGATGGCCGTCAAACGTTCTAATTTTTGTGTACGGATTAAATACAATATATTATATGTAATCAAGACATTTCAAGCATGTTTTGGACGTGTATGACCTCAAAATGGTACAGCAAAATCCTCCATTTTCAAAATTGCACGTTGAACTGCTCGAACAGTTCGAGTGTCCTAGAACTTTCACGAACTTTATCAAACCCTTGCTCCCAAAAAATCAAACTGAACAACCTTGAATGACATTACTGTACTGCTACTACTGTATTGCGTGTATCATTTTTGTGAGGTGCCCTAATGATTAGCACAATTTCTGAGTTTTTGGGTTTTGCAAGATCAGCCAAATAATTATAGTTTGCAGGCTTTTGTAATTTTTGGGCATTTCTGAGTGCGCTGCTCTCTGTTTGAACTTTCATCATGTTTTTTCCATGATTTTTGATTGCTCTACACCTCTTTTGAAAAATAGCTTTGTTTTATAATATTTCTATTGGAATCAGCCCATACCCATACCTTGGTTCAGAGGCCTGTGAGCAGCCAATGATTTGCAGCACCTTGAAAAACAGCCACACTTCAAGGGAGCCTTTTCGGCAGCAATTTCCATGCTACTAACAGACACTCACTTTATCTGTGCCAGTGCGGATCTTCACAGTCACAGGGAGCTCACTTTCTTTCACAAGACCATTCACAAGCTTCGCCAGGGAGCGAGGCTTGCGAAGTAAGATGGCACCCATCCCCCGCCTTGAAGCCTCTGTACAGATGGACAATGCGGCACAGTGTTTGTGCTTGCCTAGATAATTTGGTGAGGTGGGCTAGCTGAGAATTAAGTGTGCACTACACAAGTATGCATATTAATTAAGCAGAGGTTGTGAGGATGAATGGGTGCAAAGACGATGGAAACAGCCGCGCATCAACCTTGTGACAAAGAAAGAGACACGAGGGTGAGGAAAGATACACGCTGCAAAACATGCAATTTTTGTGCTACTATCAGATGAATACCACGGCTTGAAAGAAAACAACGTCAATTCATTGCTACACTCCGCATCTGTTGCATTTTGCACGGCTATCAGAAAGGGGAAGACAAAGCCTCTCTGGTTTCTGCAGTGAAATGCGTAGCATCCATTCGGATGTAAATTGATCTGCCGTCCCTGAAATCCTGGCTGACCACTGATGATGGGTTAGGCAGGGAACGATGTTGGACGGTTGACACAATCACACACACACACTTTTGGGAGTCATGCATACACATTTTGGGAGGCAGGGAACGATGTTGGACGGTTGACACGATCACACACACGCACACTTTTGGGAGCCATGCATACACATTTTGGGAGGCAGGGGACAATGTTGGACGGTTGACACAATCACACACACACACTTTTGGGAGGGTGTGTCATTTAACAGTGCAGCTTTCTGGTCTGCAAACAGTGGACTGCCACACATCGCAGAGGAAGGTCACAGAGCGAGCTAACTGCTCTGCTTCTTATTTCAAACCTGCAACTGAGGGCACGCAAGGAGCCTCAGATTGATGTTTGTAAACCATGGCCTATTCTTGGCAGGGATTCTCAGAGTGTCCGGCGATTTTTGGATGCTAGGACCTAGGAGCTGGATTGACCGTTTGCGTCCCAAAACGCATGCAACTTGACCTAGCTTAAACCACTCTGGGCTTACAAATTGTGGTTGGAGCAGGCAAGGGATCAATACCCTAAATCAGAGTAAGAGCCTCATGTCGATTAGGATGGTGCTTGTTGATAGTCAAACATCGGGCCGCATTGCATGCTCCAGATTTGGCATGCAAAAAACAAGTTGACAAACAGAAGTATGCTTGCAAATTGGATCTGCGGAAGAAAATGAGCTCATTAGGACTTGCTTAAGTCCTTAATGTCTCTGATTCAGACCAAACTTTTTATGCTGGTTCTTATGTCATACTTAGGCTCCCTTTTGGCTTCCTACTTCTCGCCTTACTCCCCAAACTTTTCTTGTACCATTCCATCTCTTTCTCTTGTTTCCCTTGACGTTGGTCCATTTCCTGCTTGTGGTGTTGATGTTGATGGTCCTCCTAGTCCTGCTTCACCAGGTGCTGTCGGCGGTGTATGTGTACGCCTTACCTTCTCCCCTTTTGTCTAGCTAGATGTGGTTACAGGCTTTCTTTAAGCTTCCGCTCAGATGCCCCCTGAGGCATATATAGCGTTGTAACCTTACCTTACCCTAGGACTTGCCCAAGTACTGGAGGAGCTCTATAGGTGCCGGTACCTGGTATTAAAGTTGCAGATGAGGATGCCGACAACACGTCCCCTCAGCCAAAGTGGCTCCTTTACCTTGATTGGGGTGTAAAGTTTCTCTGCCCAAGCACTTATATTAAAAATTGGTAAAGGGAAACGTTTCAAGCCACACATTTCCCAGCAGTCTCTTTTGCTCCAAGCGACTAAGGTCACCAGGTCACCCCACCTTTTATCGGACATCCTACATTAAGATCCACCCATGTCGCTCCAGCCTCCTGCGTTCAATTACGGAGATCAAAGTAGGATGCATCCAATGAGATCAAAATGAGAGACCAACATAAGGAGTGACTGATATTAGGAGCATCCTCATGATCTCATTTCCAGCCCTTTGCTTCCACCACCATGCATGTGTTCTTTGTCGATACCACCCCGCAATGGCTTACGGGCTTTGTCTTTGTTGCTCCTGTGCTAAGAGAGTAATGGATTTTTGTTCATACCACGCAAACAATTAAAGGCCCCTGTCCTTAGTGCTCCTGTGCTGAGAGAGTCTTAAATCTTTGTTCATACCACCACGCAAAGGGTCTTGAACGCTCATGTCAAAAGTGCTCTTTCATCGTAACACTTGGATGTTTATCAAACAGAAATTGCAGTCAAAAATTAAATAGCTTGTGTGTGCTTCCAATATCAGTACAGTCAGGAGGTTGCAGGTATCATAACTTTCTGGCGCCACATGTGTTGAACCGAGTAAAGCTGTGTGTTCAAAAACCTGACGTTAAGAGCTATTGATTGGTTACATTTCAGTCGAAACTGAGGGGGATGTTGAAAGAGGGGGGGCCAGGGGGGTCAAAGGATTTTTGGGGGCTGCTCCAGACTTTTCTGGGGCAATTTCACATAATTTGTGTATAATCGGTATTCTGAGCTTGAGCCCTGTCAATTGGCACCCTTGTTGAGAATTTTATAAAAGGGGGGGGCATCTTAAAGTGGAGGCCCAAAATTTACACGTGGCTGTCAAATTTGTTTTTGGCGCAGTCATGACAAGTAAGGAGGGAGGGTCGCTAGCGACGCTGAAAAATTGGCAAAGCCCATCATGATGCACAACGAGTGCGTGCATATGTATGCGTACGTGTGTGTGTGTCTGTGTGTGCGTGTGTGTCTGTGTGTGTGCACGTGCGCCTGTATGTATGTGTGTGCATGTGCGCAAGCGCCTGTATGTGTTTGTGTGCGTGCGCTTGTATGTGTCTGAGCGCGCCTGTATGTATTCGTGCGTATTTGTGTGTGTATGTGTGTGCGCATGTGCATGTGTGTCTGTGTGTGTGCGTGCGCATGTGTGTGTGCGCGCATGCCTGTGTGTTGCCTTGCTGCCCCACAGATGCTGCAGTAATGTACTGAAGCAGGCTTGAGGATGTGCTGCTGCTGCTGCTGTTCCCTTTCTGCTATGAGGACAGGGCAGCGGCGGGCCTTATGCCTAGGCTGGCCACAATGCCTAATCCTAAATGCGCTCCTTTCTCATTAATACATTTTCAGTGTTTATGAGGTTCTGGTTGCAGGCTTTTTATTAGTTTCCGCTCAGATGCCCTACAGGCATATATAGCGATGTAACCTTACCTTATGCCTAGGCTGGCCACAATGACTTTAGAGACACCGCTTTATCACACAGGGACACGGAAAGCACCTGCGTCACGCGCTTCATTATTTGGATCTGCACATCCCAGGAGAACACATACAGATCCCTACTCGCAGGGGGTGAATTGCATCACACGTACCAAGATGACGCGAACCACATTCCCAAAGGATCCCATCAAAGCAAACTTTCGCGCGTCGACAGCATGTCATTTGAACTCAGTTAAATAGCCCATCAAAATTAGTATGCAGTGAATTCGAGTTCAGAAAATCATGCTTGCATGGTCAACCGTGAACTTAGCAGCCAGAACACACGTGCACACCCCCCGGCCCCCGACACAGCAATCGCAACCAGGAAAGTGTGCTGATGGAAACTGCACAGCAGGAAGTGGTCTGGGGGCCTGGCTGAGGAACCCTGGGCAACTTCCTGGAGCTTCCAAACACAATGATGTGCTCTAAAACTCTACACACGGCACCCCAGGGCCCACAAACTTTTCTGGCACGATAAGAGTTTTGGTTAGGAGCCTGTTAAGTCTCAGCCCGGAAGGTGCCCTACGTGGGCCTAGCCAGCTTGGTCCCAAATACAATTTTCGTTAAGAATTAGATTTTTCCGCTCCTCACCCTGCCTTCCCCCCCCTGATGACCACACAGGGCTGCCAGAGTACTTTTTTATTAGGGCAGCCAAAGTCTCAGGTCGGGAGGTGCCCTGGGTGGGCCTGGGGAGGCTAGTGCACACTAGGGCACGCTTTATTTGGGGCAACGCTAGGGGCTTAGGTAGTAATCCTTGGTGCACGAAGGTAACCATTGAAGTCGTCTTGAGGATGTCGTATGAGTTACTGATCTGACGCAAAATTGATCTGATTGAGGAGTAATGTAGAGCGACGAAGAGTACATATATGGTGTCATTTGCTGCCTTTTGCAATTACTTTACTAGGCTTGTCAATCTATGTTTCACACAAACACACGACCGCACGTTTGGAGGCTTTCCTGCCAAAAAGTATTGTGCACACCCCGTGTAAGTACATAACATGCGTTAGCTAAAAATGTTGGAATTAGAAAAAGGGAAGGGATAGTGCCTGCACCTTGCAGCATCTGAATCTAGGGTAGGGATATCTAGGGTAGGGATCTAGGGTAGGGGAATCTAGGGTATAAGGTAGGGATCTAGGGTAGGGAAATCTAGGTTAGGGAAAGAGGGCAGCCACAAGAAATGCTTCAAGGAAATCGAGCAAAAGAGTGATTACTCTTTAGATTGCTCTTGGTCTTTCAGGCCTCACAATTGCATTTGGAAACACAACCTGGAACAAAATTTTTGAGGCGGAGGCTGCACTGAGCATTTCAACATTTGCTTATTGTTTAGACCTGCATCGCACCTTTGCTAGCTTGGTGGCTTTCACTCCTTCATCAATCGTTTTGGTGGCAATCTGAAATTGCAAATGAGGAGGGGGGGAGGGGAAGCCTCATTCAGCAGTTCTACAGCAGAGTCTCACAGTGGGCACCATTCGTTTTTACCAAAAGGGCATGATGAAAGCAAATAGGAAGCTGTCTTCAGCACAGCTCATGAAGCTAAACTCATTGACCCGCATGGGGAAGCTGCATCGCTTTAAAAGCTGTTTACTTGCCTGCTACCTATCTGCCAGTTTCATATTGCTGCGTGCACACAACAGCCAGCAAGGACTACCCTTCACATATTCGCAGCACGCGACACACCTGGAACCCAAAGACCTCACACTCAGCAGGTGTCATCCGTGCTCTCTCTATCCTGTCCCCCCTGGAATAGTAAACACAGCACAAAGGATTGTCAGCGCCCTTTGGAGGTCAAAGGAGCTCCCTGGCTTTAACTTCTTCTACGGCTCCTGGCTGACACGATAGGTAATGAACACTAGAAAGCTGGCAATTGTACATTTTATGTGTCACGCCTCCTCAGCAGCTTGGTTGCCCCGGCACGGGGCACACAAGGCCCACTCACTTGACCAGGCCTTTAGCGTAACTCATTTCTGACATGGTAACTTGGCAGCCAAGCTCTGTGGTAAGTTGCCGAAACGCTCTGTTGCCTCCCTTTGTGAGTGGAGCTAGAATCAGCTTGCCCCTGTGTGTGTGTGTGTGTGTGTGTGTGTGTCAGCGCTTACGCGTGAATGTGTATTGTGTGTACGCGTGTGTAAGTGTAAGTGTTTGTGTGTATGCGTTTGTTTGTTTGTGTGAAGTGTGTATGAGTGTATGTATCAGCGCTTACGCGTGAGTGTGTATATGTGTATATGTGAGTGTGTATATGTATGTGTACGTGTGTGTACGTGTAAGTGTGTGTGTATGCGTTTGTTTGTTTGTGTGAAGTGAGTGTGTGTATGTGTGTGTGTTCGTGTGCGCAAGTGCAAGTGCAACGCTTGGGCAAGTGTTTCTGTGCAGGCCCTGGAAACATCATGTTATATCCGACCTTGTGTTCTCTGTGAACGCCCTGTTGCGTTCAACTATGGAAGGAGGCACTTCAAACGTGAGTTCTGCGTCCTCCAATTGAACGTCTGACACGGATGTTGACCGTGTTAAGCAGGAGCCCTCCTGCCTCCTGGATCTCCTGGGGTCCATAGCTCGAGGCACTACCTTTGAGCTGCTGCATTTATGCAGCAACCCCTGCATTTGTAAAGTTTTGTTACAAATATTCCAATCCTGACTTGCAGGTTGATTTGAATTAAAAAGAAAAATATCAGGCCTGTAATATGGCCTCTCTCATGCAACAAGGATTGAAGCAGGGCGCCCTCGCCAGCAGGACCTGCGGGCAACAGCAGCGGGGCTCAGCCCGCCCCCGCGTGTCGCAGAGGATTGCCCGTCCCAGCGCGGCTGCTGCCCCCCAGCAGCATGAGGGTACGTATACAACATTACCCGACAGTTGTGATTTTTGTTGGGTGCCGGGGATGGCTTCCCTTTTGCTGTGGGTTTGTTCCCTGTTCATGTGTGTTTCGCAACATGTGCTGATCATGTTTCGCTTGGGGTGACCGATGATAACTTCACACTCCTGAATTTCACCCTGTTCTGATTCACGGCATTCCCCTCCTCATCGGACACACACCAAAGGCACACGCACGCACGAACGCACAAAACAACAACGTGTGCAGAGGACATCGGACCCGACTACAGCTCTGTGCAGCGCAACTTGGCCCTCGAGATTGTGAGGGTCACTGAGGCAGCTGCCCTTGCCTCAGGCCGCTGGCTGGGGCGAGGCGACAAGGAAGCTGCTGATCAGGTAGGTCTATCCAGCGACAGGTATAACCAACATCGGCGCACGCGTCAGACGGGGCGACACGAATTCGCCTTTCGGAAATTCGTCCGAATTCGAAATCGGAGGAGTCCTCACTCCTCTCTCCCTCTCTCTCCCCTCCCTCTTTCACCACTCGCAGGCTGCCGTGGATATGATGCGCAAGGTGCTGAACGGCGTGCGCACGGATGGCGTGGTCGTCATCGGAGAAGGAGAGAAGGACGAGGTACGAGGGAGTAGGGTTGCGAGGAACAAGAAAGTTACTAAATAAGTACACACACACACACACACAACACACACACTCACACACACACACACACAACACACACACGCAACACACACACACACACATAAACACACGCGCTGTGTTCGTATTTCCCACTGCACTGTGTACAATCCCCCCCATGAAGTTGCACGTGGGGTGGGCATGATACACAGTGCACGTGGGGAGGATTGACACACATAAACACACACACGCACACACACACACACACACCTCAATCTCAGGCACCCATGCTGTACTGTGGGGAGCGCATCGGGCATAGCTCCTTGATGCCCAAAATTGACATCGCTGTGGACCCCCTAGATGGAACCACCCTTACAGCCCAGGTGCGGCTGTGACCTCGCTTTATAGAACAAGGTGGTCGCAGCCCCAGGAGGGGCATAGAGAAATAAGGTCCAGCTGTTGGCAAGGCCAGCCGTGCCATGCGTGATGCTGTGTACCCAACGCTATGCTACGTTAACATCTCTGCCGTGCAGGGCCGTCCTAATGCCATAAGCGTCATTGCCATGGCTGAGCGTGGCTCCATGTTTGACCCAGGACCATGCCTGTAAGTTTCCCCCCTTTGAGCTCAGGGTGGCACAATATAATCTACCAACTATAAATTGGATTAGTGCGCAAAACAGCTGTCAGGCAGGTTGGGTTGAATGGTGCTCTACCCGTTTTCCTCTAAAACAACCCGCTTGTTTTAGATAGAGCTGCACATGCTGTGTATGAGAGCTTGTTCAGACGTCTTCGTCCCTCTACTGACCAAGCAGCCCACAAACATGCTCAGGTACATGGACAAGCTAGCTGTTGGCCCAGAGGTGGACCCAGCTGCAGTGTCTCTGGACAAGAGCGTGGCCGAGAACCTGAACGCTGTGGCTGCGCAGCTACGCAAGCCTGTAAGGTGCGCCAGTCCTCCAACACATTATTGCCGCGTGTTGAACCAGAAGGCTCGTCATGTGCAGTTGTAGGGTGTCATGCAGCTGAGCGCAAGAGAAACACATGTGTAAAGCTCCAGACTTCTTCCGTAAGTGGTGTGAAATTGGCGAACAAGAACCCCAGAGCTCACGGCAAAGATCCTCTCTGGTACCGCTTGAATAAAACCTTCCATGATTTAAGCAAATTTGCAGATTTGATTGATTATGACAAGATGTGTGAAAATATGTTTGCTGTACGCATGGCGTTTGCTTCCAATCTACTTTCTACAAAATCATGTCGAGAGCCCATATTTCCCTTCTCATAATGTTCTTCGTGGCTGAGCTCTCACTCTTAGGGAAGGTAAATTCTGTTTTTACATGTGAATTGTTGCTATTCTCGAGCTACCTCGTATTCTGATACGTCATATACATGTCTTTACTGCGCGCGTGCGTGTGTGTGATTTAACCGGATGGCCTTATAAAGAACTACATGACTCAGAGCGCACGCATGTAGAGTGAGTTGCATTGAAATTTACAACATGGACGTCCAGTTGCAAAACCCAAGTTATTTCCTGTCCTCTATGTTGCAGTGACGTGACGTGTGTCGTGCTGGACCGCCCACGCCACAAGGACCTGATCCGGGAGATCCGTGAGGCCGGCGCTCGCATTTCTCTTATCTCCGATGGTGATGTGGCTGGATCTATCATGGTAAGTGACTGCTGTTGTGGCTGTGGTTTACAAAATCAGCTAACTAGAAGTGCCCAGGGCGTGTTCTTGTGTTGTTGCTCAGTGAGAGGTCAGTAAGAAATGCAACGAGGCTGTGCTTTTTTCTGCTGATTACAAAGAATTGGTGCCTCCTACACACAGAGGATTCCGTGCTCCTGCAGTACTTCTGTCCCATACTTCTGCTCTCCACACAATTTCTCGCAGGTGGCCAAAGCAGGAGGCCCAGTGGACATCCTGCTCGGCATTGGTGGAACCCCTGAGGCCGTCATCACAGCTGCTGCGCTGAAGTGCATGGGCGGCCACTTCCAGGTGGGTGTGGTGTTTGTGCATGTACCTGCAATGATACATTAATGTGGATGCCACAATCTTTTGACCTCGTTACAAGGAAACGTGCCATCCCCCAAATTAAGCAAGATGCAGAATGCCAAGGAAATATTGCATTTCAACCCCCGCAAACACCTTAGCTAAAGTGAATAGATGGAGTTTAACACTGAGTTTTCTTTTTAAACGTGTGGGCAATTGATTGTCCGTTGAAAATAATCTTTGGTCGAAAAAAGTGTATTATGCCACGATCAGCCATAGTTGTGCCATTTTGCCTCATTTTCCACAGGGGGACGACTTTCCCAACAGGCTCATATTTTGAAGCAAATTGCATTATATGACGTATAAGAACGGACTGAAAGTTTGGGGCTGTGAAATCAGCCAATGGGCTGCGGTGTTTTCATTTGTGGCAGGGACGTTCTGTGTTTACTCTCTGATTAATCCTTTCCTTTTCTCTTGCAGGGCAAACTGTGGCCACGCAATGATGACGATCGCACGAGAGCAATCGCTCAAAAATACGACCTAGACAAGATCTACGACCAAGATGACCTCGTCAAAGTAGGTGCTTGCAAATGTTCGTACACCGGCACACTACGACCACAAATGAAGCATTTCTAATTACATCCGCATACTCACATCACTGAACCGTCACTGGATGTTTGTGACATAAACATATACACAGCATTGCCTGTTTCTGGATGCTCTGGCACTAAAGTGCACGCAGTTTATTGTCTGCTGTATGCGCTCACTCTCACACTGGGGACATAAGGTGGTGATATGGCTGGACTCTAAAAGGGTCGTGCCAGCTTGCGCTCTTGCGCTTTGCTCTAGTTTACTCATGTACAAAATGTGCGCACAGGGTGATGATGTGTTCTTTGCCGCCACCGGAGTGTCAGATGGTGACCTCTTGCAAGGCGTGCGCTACTACAGCGGAGGTGCCTCTACTACCTCACTGGTCATGCGTGCCCGCAGTGGAACAAGTGCGTGCCGTTGTACTTGGTTCGCTATGCCCGTGCTGATGTCCGGTGCTAGTTGTAACGAGTGGACAGTGTAACCTGGAAAAGCACAGGAAAGACGCATGGAGATACAAACAAGTAATTCTTCGTGCGATCTGCTTTCTCTCGCCTGCCTCCCCTCCACTCCAACTGTTTTTCACCTACACCCACGCTCGTGTACCCTGCCTCCTCTCTTTTGCAGTCCGCTTCATCCAGACCTACCATCGCTGGGCCAAGCCAGGAGTGACCAACATCCCAGGAGAGGACATGGCCTACAGCAACGCTTTGGGCTATGCCAAAAAAGAAAGGGAGATGAAGGTACCAGGAAGCAACCCTTAAAGGAGGCTTCTGATATAATAAGAGCGTATCCCATGCCCCCATTATGTGAGGACAGCTTATTTTTCAACCTTGTTGTAGTGTTCATTCTAACGTGACCTATGTTCATTTGCAAATCGGGATGTGCTGATGTGGAGTGCACACATTCATATGTATATCAATTAATTTGTAAAAGTTGGTTTTGGCTGAGTGATGGGATTTTGTGTGTTTCATGAACATACGTACATAATTTGTGTAGGTGAGGAGGAGGAAGGAGCTTGATGCTCATTTGTACGTAAATTGAAAAAAGTGTGCACCCACGATTGTAGCAACGCTCGTGTGAGATGGTGTAGCAAGCACTCTTTGTGGTGCGTTTTGATGATGATATTTTGAGACCTGTGATACCGCTCAATCAAACATTCATGCACGTACAGGATTAATGGATTGTTTTTTTGTGGCGCAGTCCCTGTTATTCCTCATTTAGTTCGATGAAAGCAAGCCCGGAGTCTCCTTTTATGTTGGTGCCCAATTGGCGACTGCAAGTTATGATTGCTGTCCCTGTGCTTTGCCAATGGTTACAATGGTTACAATTGGGGGTGACCTTCAGCCAGGTTGTTTGGCTGATCGGCTGCTGACTGGTCTCGGCCAGCCACAAATAAATCCATAAGCTCAGAAAGAAAAAGAAAAAGTCTATTGTTCTGCTGAGAAAGGAAATCATGAACAAGTTGGTTGTTGACCTGTTGCAGCAAAAAGGGTTGGGTTGCTGAAAAGTCCTCAAAAAAAGGCGTAAACAGGAAGGAAAAGTGTTTCCTCAGCTCACAAACTCGATGGTCTTAACAAATTAAAATAGCATGCACCTCGTTCTGAACGTGTTCATCTTCACCAGGACATTGGTCACATACGCAAGAACCATCTTCAAGCCACGCTGCTGCCTCAACTTTCAAAGTATGCGCACGCAAGCGGAATCTACTTATA
>Ga0307974_1000808_pt1 | contig 20291 bp, 30 predicted proteins | sample OrgLakmetagen784_FD_201812 | JGI IMG/M metagenome (GOLD analysis project Ga0307974, IMG submission 201812) | Saline water microbial communities from Organic Lake, Antarctica - #784 | ecosystem: Environmental > Aquatic > Non-marine Saline and Alkaline > Saline | place: Antarctica: Organic Lake... | reverse complement strand
GTGGTGCTGCATGTTGGAGATAACACAGGAAGGGAAGGAGGGGGAAGGCTGGAAACTAATAATTTGTAGTAATGGAAAAGGGCGTGACGGGATGAATGCGTTATGAAACTGAAGAGCCGAGGGAAGAAGAGGAGGGAGGAGAGTGAGAGGTTCAAGATGAAGGGCACTTGATGATAGGGGGTGGTGCTGCAGGTTGGAGATAACACAGGAAGGGAAGGAGGGGGAAGGATGGAAAATAATGAATTGTAGTAATGAATTGTAGTAATAACATGTAGGCTTGCGCGAAAATGTAACGAGACACCTGCACCCTCTGCATCTCTTCCTCCTACCTTCTCAAGTAAGAGGTTGGACCGTTGAACAGCACGCCCATCGCCACAGCCTTCAAAACAGTCTGCACGCACAAGCCGAATCCATAGCATCTAGGAATGGTACAACTTGTCTGCAGCTTTAATGAACAACGTCACGGCCAATATCTTGTCCAGTTACCAATCAGTGAGCGTGCAGCAGCTGCTTGTGCGCTTGCGAAGCAGGAGGAGTGCAGCTTTAATGAACGACGTCACAGCCATTATCATGAACAGTTACCAATCAGTGAGCGTGCAGCAGCTGCTTATGCGCTTGTCGAGCAGGAGGAGTGCAGCTCGGAGTAACGCACCCACCCACCCACCCACCCACCCACCCACACACACACACACACACACACACACACACACCTCCAGCCCAAACACAGCAGTAAACGAGGCATCCAGGTTGCGCAGCACAATGGCTTTGGGAGACCCTCGTACTAGCGAGGCGTCATCCAGGGCCAGGATGACGCTGGAAGCCACGCAGATGATCACAATGATGGATTCGAAGTGTCGATGCGCCACAATCTGCAAGGATGAGGAACATATTGCTTAAACGTGTGTTCAATTCTGCGAGGCGGCCCTTTTGAGAAAGGGGGTTCTGAAGTCTGCGACTTGTTCCAGGACGGCAGATGCCATGAACAAGAAGGGGTGGAACAAGCGCTCCGTAATAACAAGCGCTCCGTAATAAGCGACCTCCCATATATATGATATATGGGAGCGAACCTAAAGTTTTTCAATTCTTCGACTGGTGAGTGCGAAGTAATAATCTACTTTCCAGTTTGGCCCCCATCATAGCCCCATTGATATACTGTTTTTAGGCCATGATGAGCAGGGGAGAGTAGACAGGGTAATCAGTGACGCAGCGACTGAAGCCTGGAATGAACCAGAAGTACAAAAGCAGCATCGTGGCTTGTGTGGGTTGCAGCAAATTAGGTGTAAGGCTGCTCACTTATTCCACGAAACAGTGGGTATCCTGTCAGGCAGTTTTGCTGTAGGCATCAGGATGCACGCCAGTGTTATCTGTGCCATACGCATTACATTTGTGCCATATGCATTACATTTGTGCCATACGCATTACATTTGTGCCATATGCATTACATTTGTGCCATACACATTACATTTGTGCCATACGCATTACATTTGTGCCATACGCATTACATTTGTGCCATACGCATTACATTTGTGCCATACGCATTACATTTGTGCCACACGCATTACATTTGTGCCATACGCATTACATTTGTGCCATACGCATTACATTTGTGCCATAACGCCAGTGTTATTTGTGCCATACGCATTACATTGCGGGCTCTCGTAGCGCAGTCATCATAACTGTCAGTGCCACTCGTACGGTGAACCTACTTGTGGTGCATCCACGCACACAAACGAGCACACCCACACCCAACCACTCACACACGTCCGCACACAAACGAGCACATCCACACCCAACCACCCACACACGTCCGCACCCATACTAAGACGCACACACCCACACCCAACCACCCACACACGTCCGCACCCATACTTAGACGCACACACCCACACCCAACCACCCACCCACCTACATCCTGATCATCTGCGTAGCTTTCAGAACAGCCACCCACCCACACACGTCCGCACCCATACTAAAAACACACACACACCCACATCCTGATCATCTGCGTAGCTTCCAGAACAACCACCCACCCACACAAAAACCTGCATGCATGTACGCTCACACCAACACCCACACGCACCCGTGCACACGTGAAGCGCAGCTTGTTGTTGGGGCCCAAGCAAAAGCATGACGTCCCTGTCAAGATATCTCTGCCCCACTTTGGAATATTTTCCTCCTTCTGCTCTAGGGCTTGCTTCAAGCTCTGACGCCTCATCAGGACCCCCTTCATTGTGCTCTTGGTCCGGTTCAATGCGTGCTGATGGTCCGGGTCTGTTGCTTCAAGACCGGCTCTGTCTCTCCCTGATGCATCTCTTATCTGTGTGTGTGTGTGTGTGTGTGTGTGTGTGTGATGCCACCCCCGTGGCCAGCCGAGATGAACCGTGTGTTTTAAAGTGCTTGCCCCTGGAAAGAATGCCATACAAAAAAACGAAAAGAATCAAGGGTGACTTTTGTGACTTTCAAGATGTTAATGATAATTTCCGGTTGCGTTACAGTCCTTTCTTGCATGGTTTGTTTTGAGGTCAACCTCGTCCTCATAGGTTGAGCAGCCATCCTGGGTTGAATGCCTTTGTACTTCAAACTGAACCTTAAAAGATGTCGACAAGCTGGAGAGGGTACCAAGCCCCAATACAAGCTGCCCCAAAATTTCACAAGCAAGGCTTAGATTCCACTTTAGGTGTTTCTTTTTCTGAGGTTAGAGACACATCAGTTGCATGTTGCGGTGTTGCACCCTAAAAAGGCTGTAACAAGGGGTCATGGTCAAGGCCCAATTGTGCACGACATGTCCTTTGGCTGTAAGAAACACGTACCACTTCCTGCAATGCTCTGCCGCTGCTGAAGCTGTTCAGCTGTGGTATTGCTGCTTGAGAGGGGGGGGCACATGGAACGGGGGCGGTGGAGCGTTGTGAAGAGTCTGAGGACAGCTTCTGGTCAGAGCTTCTGTTGCAAAAAGCAGGGAGTGAGATGTCCCTGCGTAACAGGGAATGTCAGGTACAAGTAAGAATGTGCGGAAACAATCAGGCAGTTTTTGCTGATACTTGCAACAGAAACTGGACTGAAACCATTTGCAACAGAAGCTTTTCAAAAGAGTGGAGTAAGTGAGCCATGGCAGGCTGGACTGCACACAGATTTTGAACTAAACAGCTGTCATTCACTCATAGATCGTGAATCTGTGAGAATAATGTGTAGACATTTTGAGAGAGAGAGAGAGAGAGAGAGAGAGAGAGATGTAGCTGGAGCTGAGAGCACAGTGTGGAATGTTAGGACCAAGACTTGCACAAAATTTTACATTTTTTACAGCTGCATTTTGCATGTTACAGCTGCATTTTACATGTTATACATATTGGGTGGAAGGCATGACACCAATACAATGACTTACTGCTTAGTGCAAAGTGTTTGCCTGTAAAGTGCTACAGATTAAGGCAAGGTGATGTCTAAAATCCAACACAGTGGAGACAGGAGGGATTGAGGGATTGATGGAACACAGAAGAGCACAGTGCTGACGTCATAAGAGAGGAATTGCAGCAGCAAGGAAAATAACCCACTGCTCTCATACACTTTGTGCAGATACATAAGTGTTCGGCATAGCTCTGAGAAGGAGCAGCAACAACAACGAGGGGTTGGCCAAAACCATATACATACGGTGTATATACGATGTTTTTGGCAGGGAAATTACCTAATACTATACGGTCATATTCGGTGCATATATACGGTTCTGGCCTACCCTAATTGCGACCCTGCCTACACCGCAGAGTAGAGAGGAGATGAGGAAAAGGGAAGCAAGCAGCTGTTTCCTGCTTAGCAACCTTCCTTACATCACTTTGCAATTGCACCTTTGAGTGCCAAGGGGGCTGTTCAAGTGGGGGTAGGACTCTTCGATTTCCTTGGGGGCGAGGGCCAGACATGGCACCTGGGTAGGCCAGTACTTCCTGTCAAGGGGCTCAGAGCTCGGGAGAGCGTCTGCTAGACGTGCTTGAAGGCCATTGGCTGCAGAGGCAGCAGCTTGCGAGCCAGACCAGGCTCTTCTGTCCAGCAGGTCTGCACTCTGCAAAGGCCCTGCTAGGTTTGTTAGCAGGTCATGCGAGTGTGATGGGCCCTGGGTGTAAATCTCGTCTTGTGATGTTGGCTGTTGTCCTGAGGATATTAAATCTGCGCTCTGTAGTGCCCCTGCCAGTATGGCTTGTGCGGGAGGTTGGAAGGATGCTGAGGGAGCGAGGGCGGGGGGTGGGTGCTTGACAGAAGAGGGAGAGCTGTGTGAGGATGCAGGAGTGGAATGTGGGCGTTGGGGGTGCTTGGAGGTGAGGTCATGGTTGCTTCTGGAAGAGGAGGAGGATGTGTGGGGGGAATGGTGGTGAGTCTCGTGGAGGTCGCTTGTTAGGCCTTGTGGCTGCTGATGCCGCTGCTGCTGGAAATCTGAGGGGCATGTGCTGTGTCCGCGTTCACTTTGCTGCTGCTGATGCTGCTGCTGCTGCAGACGTGTCAGTGCAATGGTCTGCTCATCTCCCTGCTGCTGAGCATGTCTGTCTGTTTGGCAGGTTGGGGAGGGTGCCAGTGGCTCGCCAAACGAGCCGTGCTGAATCTGAAGGGGCAGAGGATCTGATGCAGTTTGCATGGCCAAGGCTAATGCATTCGCAGGCAAGCCGACTTCTGCATTGTGGGGGCGTGGCATGTGGCAGCAAAGGAGGGTAAATGTGAGTGCTATGCATGCAGTTGCAGGGGCACATGCACCTGAACACACAAGACACGTGCACACACACACACATACACACGCACGCACGAACACACACACACGCACACACACGCACACACACACGCATGTATGAACGTACACAGGCACACACAAATGCATCCACACCTCCGCTTAGCTTGCCGCTGAGAGAAGGCGTGCTGGGTGCATGCACAGAGGCAGAGGACCTGTGCGAGGGCAAAGCTCCATCAGAGCTGCTGGTGGAGGAAGGGGCAGTGCCGGGGCGCGAGGTCACGTGCTGTGCGTGCATGGGGGCAACCCCTGTCGCTTCTTTGGTGCATGCTTGGGGTGCGTTGGACTGAGGGCGGCTAGGCGGCTGCTTTCTGCCCATTGAAGTTGATCCCACACCGTCTCCGCCAAACACAAGACTACTACGTTGGGGCGGCTGCTTCTGCGGGCTGCTCCGGCCGTCAGCTCTTACTCCGCCTCCCCCTGCTGCCAGCGGCTCCCCTTGCTTGGACTTCCCCTCCCATCCTTCCCTTTGCATTACGCCCTTGCCATCTGATATCCCACCTCTCGTGCCGCCCCTCTCCCCCCCGCCCCTACAATCGTGACCCACGCCTGCGCCACCCTCGCCAAAGGCATGTTTTGACACATCACCATGCTGTGCTAGGGAAGAGCTCCCGGGGCTCAAACTACTGGGCAAACGAAGGTCGTTGCCTGAAGTAGGCACCCTGTCCCCCACATCCTCTCCACCTACTGCCCCTTCGTGCAGAGTCGGCAGTTGGTGTGGTGGTGCAGGAGCGTTGCCGGAGTCACAGGAAGGAGGGGGAGAAGGGACCCTTACCAAAGGAGAGGGGGCAGGAACTATGCGGTTGGTGGTGCCCCGCAACATGCTCATCACCGTCATTGGTGGTTTTGGGGGGGGAACCGTAGAGGTGAGGCTTTGGCCCTATGTGTGTTTTTGTGTGTATGTGTGTGTGTGCGTGTGTGTGTGTATGTGTGTGTGTTTGTTTGTGTGTGTGTGTGTGTGTGTTTGTGTGTGTTGTGTGTGCGCGTGTGTGTTTATGCTTTTGTGTGTGCGTGCCAGTGTGTGTGTGCGTGTGTGTATGTCACACACAAAAATTGGGCTGGCAGCCTCAATACCCACCTGCCCTTGCACGTCTTTTTCCTTATCAGAACTGCTCAAGAAACGGCTCCACGCAAAACTGTCTTGGCCTTTGGGCTTCGTGCTGTGTGTCTGATCCAGCTGCTCTGCAAAGCTGTCCGCCGACGATTTATGAGCCAGGCCCTTGCTAGAGCCTTTAATGGAAGGGAGGGCCTTTGAAGAGGGCATGTCACCTGGATGTTTACGGTGGGATTTGTCAGACCTGCGTACGGTACAGCAGTTATGGGTTGATGTCATTCGAGGGAGGTTGGATCACCTAATCTCAAAATTACGCATGCCTGGTGAAGTTCTGAGCCTAATTCATCATTAATGACGGTCACCTGCACCAGGTTCGAGTTGGGATGCATTTCAGTGAATGCATGGCAGTAGTAGGTGCGTGGGTGTGTAAGTTTCTGGGGGGGGAAGAGGAGCAGGCATATCGGAGAACAGATCAAAGCAGCTGCGAGCCGTTGAGGCTTGAAATACTGAAGTATCTGTAATACTGAAGTGTTTGAAATACTGTAGTATCTGAAATACTGAAGTATTTTGAAATACTGAAGTATCTGAAATACTGAAGTGTCTGAAATACTGAAGCATCTAAAATATTGAAGTATTTGAAATGCTGAAGTAATTGAAATATTGTTTTAGAACGGGAGCTCTTCGTACATTGACGTCACGACATCATACACTGACATCACTCCTACATATGTTATGACACACAAACCACGGGAGATGCAATTGGCAGTGCCAGATGGGTCTTTGCGTGCACACAAGAAGGAAAGTGGCGTGCACCCCCTTCTCTTGCGGACTGTCTGTGCATCTTCATTTCTTCACACCCTTCCTTTGCAAACTGTGCTGTGCATCTTCAATAATTAACACCGCCCTCAAGGTTGAGCTGTCCAGAGCGCACACCGAACACACTTTCAGCGCGTGAGGGTTTAGCTCTACCAAACCTTACTTGCAGCTGAAGGGAACAAAACAGGGGAACTGCGCTGGCAAGACGACACAGCCGGTATTATGGAGAGAGAACATTCCCTCTGTCGATACTTGCATGCTTCAGCAGAGCCTAAATGTAGTGTGTGCCACTGAGCTTGTGCGCTGTGTACGCCTGTTGCTTCTGGCTAATTGGCCAGAACCGTATATATACACCGTGTATGACCGTGCATTTGGTAATTTCCCTGCCAAAATTACCGTATGTACACCGTATATATATATGGTTCTAGCTAACCCTACTTTTGGCATGTGTCCCCAACCCAAATACGCGAATTGGGCTCATCACGGAGCCATGAGCACACGTTATCACGGAGCCATGAGCACAAGTTATCACGGAGCCATGAGCACAAGTTATCACGGAGCCATGAGCACAAGTTATCACGGAGCCATGAGCACAAAATTTACCACGGAGCCATGAGCACCAAAGTTATCACAGAGCCCTGAGCACAAGTTATCACGGAGCCATGAGCACACGTTATCACGGAGCCATGAGCACAAGTTATCGTGGAGCCATGAGCACAAGTTATCGCGGAGTCATGAGCACAGGTTACCACGGAGCCATGAGCACAAGTTATCACAGAGCCATGAGCACAAGTTATGGCAGGATTGTGTGTGTATACGCAGGTGAGCAGGTGTTCATATGTATGCACGTAAGTGTGTCTGAGTAGGTGTATGTTAGCAGGTGAATGTATGTTCCCATGTGCAGGTGCGTGGGTGTACATGTGTATTTGCATAGGTGTGTATGTAAGTAATGTATGTACGTGCACATCCATGCCCCTGTGCGGGTGCATTTATGCAGCTGTGTGTAAGTAGGTGTATGTATGTAAGTTGAAGCACATGTGCATGTGTGAATGTGCGCGTGTGCAGGTGTATGTGCATGTGTGTGTGTGTGTGTGTGCGTGTGTGTGTGTGTATATGTGTGTGTGTGTGTGTGAGCAGGCGTAAGCATGTAGGTGCATATACATGCGCGTGTGCAGGTCAACGCGTGCGCAAGCGAACACATAAGCACGAGTGGGATTTGACTCACATGGACATCTGTCTGACTTTTGTCATGAAGTTCCTGGAAGCTTCCCTAGCAGCATGCACCACAGTGGATGCCTCCATCAGCTTTGCCAACGACTTTTCTTGCTGCTCATTCTTCAATTCCTTCTCCAACTGCAGGGTACAAAAGGCTTGGGTGCGTCAGCGTGGGTCGAATGATGTTCAAGCAGTGTCGTGATGTTTTCCATGTACGTTTGGTCAACGGCAGCATACTGTTGGCGTCGTGGTTTGGTCGCATGCTGCGCTTTGAGAAAGCAAGGACAAATTCACTTTGGGGTGGCTGATTTGAGGGCGGCTATGCCCGTAATTGTAAGTGTGTGTATTAGGGTCGTGTATTTCTAGGGTTGGTCAAAACCATACATCTTCATGCGTGTGTGGTATACAGTGTATATACGGTATTTCAAGGAGAGTAATTACCATACATGCGGTCATACACGGTGTGTGTATACAACTCTGAACTACCCTATGTATTATACTTTGGCCGAGCTCCTGCTTTTCCTGTGATGGTATGTCTTTTGAAACCATGTAAAATATTCCAAGTAGCACCAAAACTTTCCCCGGATTATGACAATTGCAAATTTCCAAACACACCTAACCCTGAACTTCAACACATGCACATCCGTCACCCACCCCAGCTAATTTGTGAGAGCGGAGTGTTTCATTGTGCCTGGGGCAGGGGGTTCTGTCATGGATAGGGTTGGCCAGAACCGTATATACACAACGTATATGACCGTATATATGGTGATTCTCCCGCCATAGATACCGTACAAACACCGTATGTACACGGGTCTGGCCAACCGTAGTCATGTCCAATGAAGCCTTACATGGAACCTTACATGCTGTGCTCAACATCATCATCATGATGTGCACGCTTCCAGAAATATGCTGTGCTCAAATCATGCTGTGCTCAAAATCATCATACTGTGCACCCTTTCCAAAAGCCATAATGCTGTACAAACACGCACTCCCAACCTCATACAAGCCTTGTTGCAGTACACCTCTTACAAGCCATGCTGCAGTACACCTCTTACAAGCCATGCTGCAGTATACCTCATACAAGCCATGCTGCAGATCACCCCTTGCAAGCCATGCTGCAGTACAAACATGCACTCCAACGACTTTCAAGCCACACGTGTAGCAGGATGCAAGGACAGCGGCAAAGCACCATGGAAGCACTTGTTACTAGCATTATAAGCGGCACCATGGAGGCGCTTCTTACTAAGATCCAAAGCGGCACCATAGAGGCGTTTTCTACTAGCATCCTAAGCGGCACCATAGAGGCGTTTTTTACTAGCATCCTAAGCAGCACCATGGTGGCGCTTGCTGTAGCATCCTAAGCAGCACCATGGTGGCGCTTGCTATAGCATCCTAAGCAGTACCACAGTGGCTCTTGCTACTAGCATCCTAAGCAGCACCTTAGTAGCGCTTTTCACTAGCATCCTAAGCGGCACCATGGAAGCGATTCCTACTAGCAACCTAAGCAGCACCATAGTGGCGCTTGCTGCTAGCATCCTAAGCAGCACCATAGTGGCGCTTGCTACTAGCATCCTAAGCAGCACCATAGTGGCGCTTGTTACTAGCATCGTAAGTGGCACCATAGTTGTGCATGCTGGTAGCATCACACCAAAGCATCACCCTAAATCGCACCACACACACAGCCTACACTGATTGATAGGAATACATGAATATATGTGCCTTACCTCTTCCAAGCCGCTAAGCAGAATGGCCAGGAACAGCTGCAGCATCATGAACGCCCCAATCACGACGCAGAACACAAAGTAGACTGCCACCCAAGGAGTCAGCCTCTGCAACGTGCAGCAAGGTCAAGGAGTTTGATGAGCGGTAAGGTCTGTTGCCACATATTTAGGGTTGGCCAAAACCGTATATATACACCGTATACGACCGTATATTAGACTATTTTCTGCCAAAAATACCGTATACACACCGTATATATAGGGTTCTGGCCAACCCTACACATGTAGTGAGGAGCAAGGTCAAGGAGCATTATGGTGAGCGCGATAGCATGCAGAGAGGTTAAAGAACTTGTGAGTGACTTTGGGCAGCAAGCAGCAAAGTTGGTTGCTTCCAGTGAATTTTTAACAGAGAGCACAAAGTCTATAGCTTGGTTCAAAAGGCGTTGAGGCGGGAACTTTAATGGTCCGTGCCCCTTGTTTTCCGGGAGAGGCCTTGCTTCCTACGCTTTGTTGTTTGCTCTTGGGGGCATGTTGGAAACCTTGATGACTGCCACCCTGAATGCAGGACTTGGTGGTAATATGTGCATGTCACCATAACATGTGCATGTCACCATAATATGTGCATGCCACCATAATATGTGCATGCCACCATAATATGTGCATGCCACCATAATATGTGCATGCCACCATAATATGTGCATGCCACCATAATATGTGCATGCCACCATATAACGTGCATGCCACCATAATATGTGCATGCCACCATAATACGTGCATGCCACCATAATATGTGCATGCCACCATAATATGTGCATACCACCATAATATGTGCATGCCACCATAATACGTGCATGCCACCATAATATGTGCATGCCACCATAATACGTGCATGCCACCATAATATGTGCATGCCACCATAATATGTGCATGCCACCATAATATGTGCATGCCACTGTAATATGTGCATGCCACCATAATATGTGCATGTCACCATAATATGTGCATGCCACCATAATATGTGCATGTCACCATAAAATGTGCATGCCACCATAATACGTGCATGTCACCATAGAATGTGCATGCCACCATAATATGTGCATGCCACCATAATATGTGCATGCCACCATAATATGTGCATGTCACCATAATATGTGCATGCCACCATAATATGTGCATGCCACCATAATATGTGCATGCCACCTGACGCCACAGAGCATTTTTAGACACGTAACTAAGGGGTGACCCTGCAGGGGTGTCAGGATATGGCACCTCAACACATGCAAACACAAGATCATGCATTCACAAGATATGACTCCACGACACATGCGTACACAATGTCAGCAATGGCCAAAGCCGTTTGCGTGCAATTTACGTGCAGTATGCCTGGCAGGGCAGCAAAAATAAAAGCCCCCATACCATAACAGTGTATCCTACACGATGTTGGTCTACATAATGATGGGACGGACTGCAAGATCAAGATGTGGGTGATTCAGAAAATTGAAGATGTGGGTGATTTTCAGGTGTAGGGAAGACCTGGCTGTTCACTAGGTGCACAGATCCCTGTGGAGGAGGGGGGTGCACATGTTCAGCAGGGGTTCAGGTGCCATAGGTGGCAATACGGGTGGGTCTTAAGTGCTGCGTTCCCTAACTAATTGTCCAGCCGTTTGAAAGAGACAAAAAGTAAAAACTCAGTAGTTGACGCGCAGCTCACGCGTAAAAGACAGTTGCTCCTGATGCTTTGTAGGGCAGCATTCTGACACAACAGGAATCACAGATACGCTTACACATTACACATCAAGATCCACTGACTCCCGGTTCACGCTATTTTCCAAGTGCTGCAAAAGGTGTGTGGCTTGACGGGAGAGGCGCTGAGAGCAGACTCACGCTCATCAACGGGAACATGATGTCCGTCCAGTTGTCGAGGGTGATGATGACAAACACGGTGATGAAAGCGTGGAACATGTCGTCAAAGTGGAAGTCCATCCTTTCAGGCCGCCCAACCTGCGCCACGTACAATGAAGTGATGATGACAAACACGGTGATGAAAGCGTGGAACATGTCGTCAAAGTGGAAGTCCATCCTTTCAGGCCGCCCAACCTGCGCCATGTACAATGAAGTGATGATGACCAAACACGGTGATAAAAGCGTGGAACATGTCTTCAAAGTGGAAGTCCATCTTTTCAGGCCGCCAAACCTGCGCCATGTACAATAATGTGATACAGCTGGAGTCGTGGCAGACGAGGAGAAGAAACGAGGAAACGAAAAGGAAGGGGTCGTGAATGCAAGGCTGACCCCAGTGAGCTGCTGAGCCTGGTATGCTCTGATGTTTGCGACTCAGTGTTTGCAGCATAGGGTGCTCCATTGTATGCAGCTTGGTGCGCAAAAACATACGCAGCCTGGTGTGCTTTTTGAGTGTGCAGCCTGACATGTGCGGCCCACCATGATCGAGCACGCTAAATTGCAAACGGCAAGATTATACATGCTGCTTAACATACACAGTAATGGCTACAGTAATGGCTACAGTAATGGCTACAGTAATGGCTACAGTAATGACTACAGTAATGGCTTCATTGCAAACGGCGGTATTACACATGCTACATTGCACACAGTAGCTTGACACATGCTGCTTAACATACACGGTAATGTTACACATGCTACATTGCACACGATAATATTACACATGACATCACACATGCTGCTTAACATACACGGTAATGTTACACATGCTACATTGCACACAGTAGCTTGACACATGCTGCTTAACAAACACGGTAATGTTACACATGCTACAATGCACACAGTAGCTTGACACATGCTGCTTAACATACACGGTAATGCTACACATGCTTCAATGCACACAGTAGTTTGACACATGCTGCTTAACATACACGGTAATGTTACACATGCTACATTGCACACAGTAGCTTGACGCATGCTGCTTGACATACACGGTAATGTTACACATGCTACAATGCACACAGTAGCTTGACACATGCTGCTTAACATACACGGTAATGCTACATGCAACATTGCACACAGTAGTTTGACACATGCTGCTTAACATACACGGTAATGTTACACATGCCACATTGCACACAGTAGTTTGACACATGCTGCTTAGCATACACGGTAATGCTACACATGCTACATTGCACACAGTAGTTTGACACATGCTGCTTAGCATACACGGTAATGCTACACATGCTACATTGCACACAGTAGCTTAACACATGCTGCTTAACATACACAGTAATGCTACACATGCTACAATGCACACAGTAGCTTGACACATGCTGCTTAACATACACGGTAATGTTACACATGCCACATTGCACACGGCAATATTACACATGACATCACACATGCTGCTTGACATACACGGTTTGGCGTCCCTCACTGTGTGCAGCCTCAGTAGAACAGAGTTGGTTTATGCAGCCAGACCTCCTTCGGTAATTGAAACACACCTTCTTACGCTCGTGTTCAAGGTTAGCATGTTCCAGTTCCTTTTCAGTGCCTTTTTACTTGGTTTGTTTTGAGGTTTACCTCGTTCTCATAGGTTGAGCAGCCATCTCAGGTTGAATGCCTTTGTGTTCCAAACTAACTAAACTAAACACACCTGGGCCCAGAATACGGGCGAGGCTGAGCTGCTGATGTCTCTTGGGAATCGCTCGCAGTATGCCATTCCACCGTAGGGCGAGTCCTCTACCTGTCACACACAAACACATGTACAAGGTACACCCATAAGGCACACAGGCACAAGCTTGCTGCCGATGCCTCTCGGGAATTGCTCGCAGTATGCCATGCCACCATAGGGCGAGTCTTCTACCTGCTCACACACAAACACATGCACTAAGAACACCCATAAGGCACACAGGCACAAGCTTGCTGCTGATGCCTCTCGTGAATTGCTCGCTGTATGCCATGCCACCATAGGGCGGGTCCTCTACCTGTCACACACGAACACATGCACAAAGCACACCCATCAGGCACACAGGCAAAAGCTTGCGGCTGATGCCTCTTGGGAATTGCTCGCAGTATGCCATGTCACCATAGGGCGGGTCCTCTACCTGCTCACACACGAACACATGCAGAAAGAACACCCATCAGGCACACAGGAAGAAGCTTGCAACGACCCAGCCTTTCCTTGCTGCTCAAGGCAAACAAGCATGTGCATACAAATGGCATGCATAGGGCAAGCAGACGCATACATACACAAGGCGGTCTTCTCCTGCGTAGCATAAATATACACACTACAAACATGCGGCACATAAAATTAAGACGCACATAAGACGCACTTAGTTAAGACGCACTTAGTTAAGACGCACATAAGACGCACATAAGACGTACTTAGTTAAGACGCACATACGACGCACATAAGTTAAGACGCACAAAGGGCATATCTTTGCCTGATTGAGGCAAACAAGCGCACAAGCACACGCCTTCAAGGCAAAAGGCACATAGACTGAGATGCTTGAGGGTATGTCCTTACCTGCTAAGGGCAAACAAGCAAACACATGCATATGAGATACAGACACAGACATACAAAGGACATGTTTCCGCCTTGTCAGAGCAAACAGGAACGGACACGCGTGCCTCACGTGGTAGGGCAAATGCGTCTCACGTGTTACGGACACACGTGCCTCACGTTGTACGGACAATGTGTCTCACTTGGTACGGACACACGTGCCTCACGTGGTAGGGCACACGTGTCTCACGTGGTACGGACACACGTGTCTTGCGTGGTAGGGCATGCGTGCTTCACGCGGTAGGGCACACATGCCTTGCGTGGTACGGACACACTTGCCTCACGTGGTAGGGCACACATGTCTCACATGGTACGGACACACGTGCATCACGTGGTATGGACACGCTTGCCTCACATGGTAGGGCATGCGTGCCTCACGTGGTAGGGTACACGTGTCTTGCGTGGTACGGACATACGTACCTCACGTGGTACGGACACACAGACACAAGTCTTTCCCTGCCCAGGGCAAGAACACAATCACGCGAGCACCAGAAAACTAGGCCAGCACTCTGTAGCTTGTTTTTAGGAGCAAAGAAAGGAGCACGTTAGCAAAGGAGAAGGAGGCAACCCACTGGTACCTGGGAGGTAATATTAGTGAATAAGAATGCACAGGCGGTGGGTAATAAGAATGCACAGGCGGTGGGTAATAAGAATGCACAGGCGGTGGGTAATAAGAATGCACAGGCGGTGGGTAATAAGAATGCACAGGCGGTGGGTAATAAGAATGCACAGGCGGTGGGTAATAAAAATGCACAGGCGGAGGGTAATAAGAATGCACAGGCGGTGGGTAATAAAAATGCACAGGCGGTGGGTAATAAGAATGCACAGGCGGTGGGTAATAAGAATGCACAGGCGGTGGGTAATAAAAATGCACAGGCGGTTGGTAATAAGAATGCACAGGCGGTGGGTAATAAGAATGCACAGGCGGTGGGTAATAAAAATGCACAGGCGGTGGGTAATAAGAATGCACAGGCGGTGGGTAATAAAAATGCACAGGCGGTGGGTAATAAGAATGCACAGGCGGTGGGTAATAAGAATGCAGGCGGTGGGTAATAAGAATGCACAGGTGGTGGGTAATAAAAATGCACAGGCGGTGGGTAATAAGAATGCACAGGTGGTGGGTAATAAAAATGCAGGCGACAGGTATTAAATAATGCAGGTGGTGGGTAATAAGAATGCAGGCGGTGGGTAACAAGAATGCACAGGCGGCGGGTAATAAGAATGCACAGGCGGTGGGTAGCAAAAATACACAGGCGATAGGTATCAGAGAGTGCACAGGGAAGAGGGGCTGTCAAGAGGTGCTTTAAGCTCCTCGAATGTCGGGCGCTGGACCCTTGCTCGCAATGATGATGTGGTAGTACTGGATGGGTTTGCATTAGATGCAATGCACAAGGAAAGCCATGTTTGGAATGGCAAGGCAGCTTGCAAGCAATCACAAGTACACACCAGGAGCATGCTCGTTTCCATATGGCTAGGGTGTGCTAGCATAAAACAGACAAGCGCCCACACTAGGAGCATGCTCGTTTCAATATGGCTAGGGTGTGCTAGCATGAAACAGACAAGCGCCCACACCAGGAGCATGCTCGTTTCCATCTGGATAGGGTGTGCTAGCATAAAACAGACAAGCGCCCACACCAGGAGCATGCTCGTTTCCATATGGCTAGGGTGTGCTAGCATGAAACAGACAAGCGCCCACACCAGGAGCATGCCCTGTTAAACTATACTAGGGAGTGCTAGTAGTAAGACATCTACGCTTTAAAGGGGTCGGCCCTGCAATACATGCATCACCAAACCAGCAGCTACAATGCAACGCAAGCAAGACAACCCAGCACTCGCGCCAAGAGACTGGAATGCACACAGCAAAATGGGTTATAATTTATAACTTATAAATCCATTATCCCATCTGTGTTCCCTCAAACGCGACGAAACAGTCCCCAAGGCCATAGCAATCCAGTACTAGGAATCTACAAACGTAATTACACATGCACAAGCAAACCACTCTCTCACCTCAATCCACGATCCCATCTGTGTACTCTCGCACTCCACAAAGCAGTCCCTGTGGCTGGGGCAATCCATAACGCCGGGAGGACAGTCTTGGAATCCACCCTCAATGTGGTTGCAGAAGACCATCTTGTGGCCAAACAGCTGTGGTCACAAAGACATGTTGTGTGTTGTTGTATTCGAGCTGTAAGCCTTGTTTCTTAAAGAGTTACAATGAAATGAGAATCACGTGAGATCTGAAATCATACCAGAGGTAGCCTGCTTCTTGAAATGAACTGTTCTATAACTTCTGGCCTAACAACTGTGGTTGCAAGGTCTTTTCCAGAGTTTGGAGTGGCCTCGAAGTCTTGCAGTCTAATGAGTGTGGTTGCAGACCAACAATGTGTTCACGTAATTTTCTTTGCAACTATCACTAGGAGATCAGTGTGAAACAATAAAAATTTCAGGCGGGGCAATGCTTGGTGGTGCTGCAACGGTGGTGCTGAGCCCAGCAACGGTGGTGCTGAGCCCAGCAACGGTGGTGCTGCAACCACACGGTGGTGCTGAGCCCAGCAACGGTGGTGCTGCAACCACACGGTGGTGCTGCAACCACACGGTGGTGCTGCAACCACACGGTGGTGCTGAGCCCAGCAACGGTGGTGCTGAGCCCAGCTTACCATGCCTCAGCACACTATTCAACACAGGGAATCAGCAGGTATGTGTTGGGTTGGCCAGAACCATAAATAAATATATATATATATACACCATACATGACCATATATTTGCCCACCTTACCATGCCTCAGCACACTAATTAACACAGGGAATCAGCAGGTATGTGTTGGGTTGGCCAGAACCATAAATATATATATATATACACCATACATGACCATATATTTGCCCACCTTACCATGCCTCAGCACACTAATCAACACAGGGAATCAGCAGGTATGTGTTGGGTTGGCCAGAACCATATATGTTTACACCATACATTACCATATATGTGGCAATCTCCCTGCCCAAAATACTGAAAGTACACTTTATATATATGGTTCTGGCCATCCCTAAGTATGTGAGCTGGCAACAACAAAGCAAGACTTTCAGTCAGTTTGCTGTTCTCAACAGGCGTGCATTGTGCATTAGCTTATCGCTGCTGAACACTTCTTCTCTGACTGCTCCTTTGTTGCGACGGTTGCGCTTGTTTGTTACGACAGTTGTGCTTATTTGTTTGGACGCAGCAGTAGGAGCGACGGATGCCTGATAGAGATCCAGCGAACCAATTTGGCCCAAACCACACAAATTGCAGCAGCAGCACAAACATGCACACACATGCACACACATTACAAAAACACCAGAGGGGGTTATCTGGGCAAAAGCCAAAACATGCTCCTTTTTGCATGAAAGGTGCAACTACTCATACGTCACTTCATCAAATTGGACCCAATCTAGTATCGAACTGATGCTGACTATATAAGCTACCCGAGCATGTGCTCAGATTTAGACAGTCGCCCTGCGTACAGAATGACAGGATTAAAAGCACACGTCGTGCACCTGTACCCTAGATGGATGCTTTTCAGGGGGAATGGCACACTAACTTGCATTTCTCGCCAACCCTCTTTTTGCCCCATTTCGATGTTTTTTATTAAAAACACTAAAAACCACCGGGTTTGGTGCGCTGGCTGGTCAGATACAGCATATTGCTGCTCAAAGAGCAAGGTTCACGCCGCGGCTGCTGAGGCAGGTGGCCCTAGCTGGTACGTTTCAAGCCAGCTGCATTGGAATCCTTGAACTACATATCAGAGCTGAGCTTGAAACCAGTTAGGGCCACCTGCCCTAGGATCATGCAAAAACCATACCCATTTTGGGGGCCTCAGATAACCCACTCTGCAAAAACACATACATACCTGCAGGCCCAGCAGGCCCATGACGAACATGAACAGCAGCACCAGCATCAGCAAGTAAATGCCGGAGCTGATAGCGTAGCTCAGGATCCGAAGAACTACTTGCAGGCCTCTCCAGTAGCGAGCCAGCTGCGTGTGTCGCGTGTTGTAGGTACAGTTTTCATGTGTAAGGTGTTCAATAGCCCTGCCTGTGCATAACATGCTCTAGGTGTTGTAGGCACAGTTTTCATGTGTAAGGTGTTCAATAGCCCTGCCTGTGCATAACATGCTCTAGGTGTTGTAGGTAAAGTTTTCATGTGTAAGGTGTTCAATAGCCCTGCCTGTGCATGACATGCTCTGTCTATACACAGTTTGTTCCTTGTTAATGAAACAGGTTCAGTGGAAGGGACAGAATCTGAAGAACATGCGTGTGTTCACAGTATAGATGAAAGAACCACCCAAGGAATGTGCAAACATGAAATAAAGTATTAATAGTGTATGCAATTGCATGTGTATGCAATGCAGAGGGTTTGCATGACATCATCACCTGTGAGTGCCATGGAAAAGTTGCACGGTTGCGAGCATACCAGCATAAGCATGCACTGAAATGCAGTACGGGCAATGGTATGCGTATGTGCTTTGAGAGCATAATATTGAAATCCAGACTTGGTGAAAACATCCCAGGAGGACGCACCATGATCTATGACTGAATCCTAAAGGACAGATGTGACACAACGATATCGATGGTGATGCAATCAGGCAAAAGGTGTGCTCCCACTCCTCCGCTTAAATTGAAAGTGCACTTTAAAGTTGGGCAAGAGAGCAAAAGCGCTGCTTGAGCTACAGTGTCTGTACAAATGTTGAGCTACAGTGTCTGTACAAATGTTGCGCTACAGTGTCTGTACAAATGTTGAGCTACAGTGTCTGTGCAATTGATGCCTGGAATGCTAAAACTACCTGGCGTGCATAACAAGATGCGGTAAAATGACAGGCGCGTTTAAAGCGCACACACAAGCACACAAGCACGTCCACAAATGACAGACGCATTTGAAACGCACAAACACAAGCACACAAGCATATGTGTTTACATACAATCTCCCCCACATACACATACACACGCACACATTTACACATACATACACGCGCACACACACATTCACACACACATATACGCAAACACAAACACACACACACACACACACACACACGCACGCACACACACACAATCACGCACACACACGCACACACACACTCACACACACTCACACACACACTCAAAACACACGCACGTGCACACGTACGCACACCTTGAGAAGACGTAGCAAGCGGATGGTGGTGAGGGCACCGTTGAACGCTCCTTCAGGTCCAGTAGGTTCCAGGGCCACAATCATCTCTGACAGGGAGGCGAGTGAAATGACATAGCCAAAGCTGCAACATGCAACGCAGAGCGAACAGGGCCACAATCATCTCTGACAGGGAGGCGAGTGAAATGACGTAGCCAAAGCTGCATCACGCAACGCAGAGCGAAACAGCTTGGGCAACTAATGAGAGGCCAGCAAAAGGACGCGGTTGTGTAGGGAGTTGGTTGTCAGCATATGCACACCAGGAGAAGCACCAGCAAGGCTATTTTTTCCACAGAAATTCCTGAATGTCCGGGTTCAAGCATTACATGTGCATTCAATGCCACGTTATTTGAAAAAGATATCAGGCCACTCTGCCAATGAAAGAGGATGTTGTTATTTCGAAAGGTGGTCTTACATTGCGTCCAGCAATGGCTTGGAGCTATTCCTCAATGCACGTAGGAAGAATTATAGCATTCACTTGTTATCATGCATGCAAAATATACAACACAGGCAAAAAACACGAAAATACAATGCATCGCACGCGCGTGGCTTGTAAACATCTAACGGACAAACAACAACCATATTGTTAGCTCATAGCCACAACCTCACCTGCTCTTACATCAAAAGCCCACCTATTAAACAGACACATGCGCACCTGTTCATAAATCACACCCGCCTATCAAAAAAGACCATGCGCACCTGCTCTTACATCACACCCACCTATTAAACAGACACATGCGCACCTGTCCATAAATCACACCCACCTATTAAACAGACACATGCGCACCTGTTCATGAATGTCCCAAAGAACAGGTCAGGTCCCAAACCAATCATGCGGATATTTGTCTCGCACACAAAGTAGACGGTGAAGCAGTAGTTTATGATGCTTAGCAAGAAGTTCATAAGTTCAGGCTGTAGGTACCTGCGGGCGTTTTGGGTTATGCACAAGTGAGGCTGTGAACAAGTTTGTGTGTGTGTGTTTGTGTGTGAGTGAGTGTATGC